>Ga0310697_10004596_pt1 | contig 13566 bp, 13 predicted proteins | sample 172DNAGHGlowgp2_FD_203883 | JGI IMG/M metagenome (GOLD analysis project Ga0310697, IMG submission 203883) | Sheep rumen microbial communities from Palmerston North, Manawatu-Wanganui, New Zealand - 1728 DNA GHGlow gp2 (v2) (version 2) | ecosystem: Host-associated > Mammals > Digestive system >...
TAACCCGCGACATTGGAACAAAAGAAGCAGAGCTTGATGATTATGTAGTTGAACGCTCGCTCGATATGATTGACCGTGCAGATGTTGTAGTTCTTCTTCTGGACGCTACAGAAATCACCGGCGAAGACGAAGAATTTATTCTTAAAATGCGCCCATATACAAAAAAGCTCATTGCCGCAGTAAACAAAACCGAAGGTGGTCGCAACGAAGCCGAAGCCTGGAACTATGCAAAATATGGCTTTGAAGAATTGATTTTTATTTCGGCAGAGCACGGCGACAGAATCTCTGAACTTACAGACATGATTGTAGACCGCTGTGATTTTAGCCAGGTTCGCGAGCTTTCTGCAGACCGCCCTATTAAAATTGCAATTATGGGAAAACCTAATACAGGTAAATCTACACTGTCGAACCGCCTGACCCACTCCGAAAAATCAATTGTATGTGATTATGCAGGCACAACCCGTGATGTTGTAGAAGGAAACTTTTCTTATGCAGGCAAAGCCTTTCATGTTCTTGATACAGCAGGAATCCGCCGCAAGGCACGCGTTCACGATGATGTAGAATATTATTCTGTAAACCGGGCAATCAAAACCCTGGACGAATGCGATATAGTATTCCTTCTCATAGATGCCGTAGAAGGCCTTGCCGAACAGGATAAAAAAATCTGTTCTCTTGCCTTTGAACGGGGTCGGGGCATTATTTTTGTTTTGAACAAATGGGACTTGCGCGAAGATCAGGGCAACAAGGCTGTAAAAGCAGTCCGCGAATGGATAAACATAATGTTTGGCCAGATGGACTTTGCCCCTATACTTCCACTTTCGGCACTTGAAGGCAAAGGTATAAAAGATCTTCTTAATACAGCAATTAATATGTACGAGCAGCTCACAAGGAAAATTGGAACTGCCTCGCTCAACAATGCCCTGCAGGACTGGCTTGAACGCTACCCGCCTCCAGCAAGTAAGACTGCTCATTTTAAAATCCGCTATATGACACAGGCAAGCGTAAATCCTGTAAGCTTTGTGATTTTTGCAACCAGACCCGAAGTTGTTCCGGAACCATATGTAACCTATCTTAAAAACCGCATCCGCGAAGATTTAGGCTACGACCATATTCCTGTTCAGGTTGAATTTAAGGCAAGCCGCCAGAAATGGGAAGACAGGGGGTAAGCATGACTTATTCAATTGGCGAAGTTGAAGAATTAACCGGAATTAAAGCACACATTTTACGGTACTGGGAAGAAGTTATTCCCGGCTTTGCCCCGCAAAAGGATATGGGTGGAAGACGAACCTATACCCAGCGCGAAATTGAAATGATTTTCAGATTAAAGTATTTGATAAATGAAAAAAAGTTTACCGCCGAAGGAGCCGGTCAGCAGCTGCTGGAAGAAGCACAGGCCCTCGAAGAAAATGCAGATTTAATCCGCCAGATTCACGAGGCCCGCACCGAGCTTTCTCAAATGTATCTTGCTCTTAAACATCAATCTCAAGCTTGCGGCCAGTCGGCTCATACTGATAGTAACGAACCCCGGCAGCATTCATAAGTCTTTTTGAAGCTTCTACACTTGGTGTTCCATCATATTTATTATCTGCATAAACAACAGTTTTAATTCCTGCCTGAATAATTGCCTTTGCACATTCATTACAAGGAAAAAGAGTTACATAAATCTTGCTGCCATCAAGAGAACCACCGCGATAGTTTAAAATTGCATTAAGTTCGCTGTGACATACATAGGCATATTTTGTGTCCAGAGTATCACCTTCGCGGGCCCAGGGAAATTCATCATCAGAGCAGCCGCGTGGAAAACCATTGTAGCCCATAGAAAGAATCTTGTTATCCTGGCTTACAATACAGGCTCCAACCTGGCTGTTCGGGTCTTTTGAACGAAAGCCTGCAAGCTTTGCAACTCCCATAAAATATTCATCCCACGAAATGTAGTCGTTTCGTTTTAGTGTAATTACTGCCATATATTCTCCTTTGCCCCCTCTATAAGCTCAGTGTCTGCTTTTGTTTGTGGTCCCTGAGCCTGTCGAAGGGCTCCTATTCCAAAAATTTATCTTTTATTTTTTTTGTTTCTTCTTCTGTAAACTTAAGCTTCTGCTTAAAAAATTCATCCAGCGAACCAAAATCCTTTTCGAGCTGATTAAGCGAGGCCTTTATAAAATTAGGCTCTGCTAAAAAGTAATGCTTGATTTTATGCGCAAGCCTTGGATTTCCTCTTGTAAGCAAAAGTCCAACATAGGCCATGTTTGCCTTGAATAAAACTCTTTTGTTTGTAAGAAGATAATCGTTCATAACAGTAACTCTGTCAACTCCCAGAAAGGAAAGAAGCAGGGCTGCAACAACACCCGTCCTGTCTTTTCCTGCAGTACAATGAAATACAACAGAATATTTTTGTGGCGGCAGCGTAAGAATAAATTTAAGCACTTTTATGACGTTATCAAGATTTTTTCCGGTTACCATCTTCACATAAAGATCTTCCATTTTTGGCATCATTATGAGGGTTTTAAAACTGCGTACTCTTTTTTCGTGGCTTATACCTGCAACCTCCTCATCAAAAATCGGCATATGAAGAATCTCAACGCCATCAATTTTCATGTCCGGTTTTTCGAGGAGCTCCTTTTGAGTTCGTAAATCTATAATTGTCTTAAGATTATATTTTTCTTTTAAAATTTTTATTCCAAATAAGGTGGGCGCAAACAAGGTTGTCCCCCTTATAAGCATATGCGGCCTTAAAACTCTTCCCTCTGTAGTAGTTATTCCTCCAAGATCTCGGTAGTTTTTTACATTCCTGAGCTTGATAATTTCCATACAATCCTATTATAGCATAGAATTTTTTATCTATACAAGATTTTAAACTTGACATGTGCTGCTTGTGGCGTTATATTGTGCATATACAATATACACAAGTTTTGCAAATTAATATGAGAGGTGCTTATGAATTTGATTGAGATTCGTGGATTATGCAAAAACTTTGATACCTTCAAGCTTCAGAATGTTGATATCACTCTGGAAGAAGGCTACATCATGGGTTTTATTGGTCGTAACGGAGCCGGTAAATCTACAACCTTAAAGACAACACTTAACCTCATGAACAATGACGGTGGAAGTGTAAAGCTCTGCGGGCTTGAAATGCCAAAGGATGAAATCGAAATTAAAAATCAGGTTGGATATGTATTCGGCGGTGTTGATTTTTATCCAGAAGCAAAAATCGGCCGGATTACTGATGTTACAAAATCTTTTTATAAGGAATGGAACGAAAGCCTTTATAAAGAACTTTGCGACCGTTTTGAAATTGATCAGAATAAAAAGTTCAAGCAGCTCAGTGCCGGCATGAAGGTAAAATATTCTCTTGCAATTGCAATGAGCCATAATCCAAAGCTTTTGATTCTTGATGAACCTACAAGCGGACTTGACCCTGCTGCCCGCGATGATCTTGTTCTTTTGTTCCAGGAATTCATTGAAGACGGAAAGCATTCGATTCTCTTTTCCACCCATATCACAAGCGACCTTGAAAAATGTGCCGACTATATTACATACATCAAGAAGGGACAGATTCTTGCAAGTGCCGACAAAGATTCCTTCAGACAGTCATACATCAGCGTTGCAGGAAAGAAAGAACAGCTTACAGCAGAAGTTCAGCCAAAAATCATAGGTCTGCATGAACATCAGCTTGGTTTTGAAGGCCTTATGAAATCTGAAGATAAAGCGCTTGCCAGTGCGGGCGGCTTTGAAATTTCTGAGCCTAGTCTTGAAGATATTATGATTCATATTGAGCGACGATAAAAGAAAGCGGTGGTTGAGCTTGTCGAAACCACTTTTAAGGAGATACTTATGAAATCACAGACACTTAATCTTTTGAAAAAAGAACTCGTTCTTGGAAATACAATGCAAACAATAATCTGGTCAATCTGCTGTTTTGGCATGTATTTTATTCCAAGCTATCCATCTTATGTAGGACCTTTTTATATTACCCTTTGCATTATGATGACCTTTGCACTTAATCAGTCTTCGCATGATATTTTGTATACAGTACTTCTTCCTGTCCGCAAAATCGATACAGTAAAGGCTAGATTTTTATATTGCGGATTAATTGAACTTATCTCTCTTGTGCTTGCAGTTATTCCGGCCTTCATCAGGATTTTTGCTTCTTTCCCACAAAATCAGGCAGGAATTAATACAAGCATTGCATATTTTGGTTTGCAGCTGATTGTATATTCAATTTTCAATCTGATTTTCCTTGGAAACGTTTATAAAAATCCTCTCAAACCGGGACTCAGATATATGGCTGCCGCAATTGCTTATTTTGCAGCATACGCTCTTTGTGAGCTTCCTGTATGGATGTATTTTGGTGCCAGAGGAAAGCTTGCCGAAGGAACTATTACCGAGCTGCCAAAGCTTGCTCAGATTGGTCAGATGCTTACAGATATTTCGGGCCAGTTCCTTAAGAGCCAGTGCCTTATACTTCTTGCCGGCATTCTGATTTTTGGTGCAGTATGGTATTTGACTTTTGCCAGAGCCGCCCGCCAGTTTGAAAAATACGATTTATAACAATGTGGTCCCTGAGCTTGTCGAAGGGAGTCAAAAATTAAGATGGATATAGTGTTGTCTCAAAAAACTGACAAACCAATATATACTCAAATCTACGAGCAGATTTCGAACCAGATACTAACTGGCGAGATTTCTGCCGGAGAAAAACTGCCTCCAATCAGGACTGTTGCAGTGAATCTTCGCATAAGCGTAATTCCTGTAAAACAGGCTTGGGAACAGTTGGAACGCGAAGGCTTTATTTCAACAGCAGCAGGGCGCGGAACTTTTGTAAATCAGCTGGCCCATCACGAAATATCAGGAAAAAGAAATGCGGCGGCAGAAGAAATACTTACAAAAGCAACAGACGCCTGCCGCGAAATGGGGCTTGGTCTCGAAGAAATAATTGAGATTATTAAAAGAAATTTTTAAAAAATCTGTGATCCCTGAGCCTGTCGAAGGGCTGCACAAAATCAATCAACAATCAGCGATTTAAAGAAATTACATTCATCGTCATTGCAGACAGTAGCCTGAGACAACCTTGGATCGCAGTGGAAAACATGCCACAACGGCATCTGGTCATCACCGTAACAATGATATTCGTATTTAACTCCAGCGTCTTCAAGAGCCTTTGTCATAAGAGGTGCCTGCGAATAAAGAAAATCCCCTTTACAAGTCATAACAAATGCAGGAGGAAAATCCTTTGTTACATGAGCGCTGGCATTGAGCATTAAAAGAGAATCTTTATTTACACCACCAGGCAGCATGGCTTCAAGCAGCATAGGCATAAGAGGATTTGTTTCAAGAGCCGGATCCATATCATACTTACCGCAGTTGAGCGCAACTCCACGCAGCACAAGAGGCTTGTCTTTTATAAAAGGATAAGTTTTTTTATATTCCGGATTTGTAATTGCCGAAGCATAAAGAGCCAGAAGATGACCGCCTGCAGAATCTCCTACTGCAAAAACATTGTTTAAATCAAAACCATATTCGTCTGCATTGTTGCAAATCCATTGGAATACGTTTTCGGTATCTTCAATTGCGGCAGGGAATTTAGTTTCCGGCGCTAGTCTGTAAGAAAAGTTTACAACAGCAAATCCGCGTTGAGCAAGCTTTAAGGTGTACCACTGATAAATATCTTTATTTCCATAAACCCAGGCACCGCCATGTACGCTTACAATAACAGGAAGCTTTTCTGATTTTTGATTTGCGGCAGGCCTGTAAACATCAAGCATCTGCCATTTTTTGAATTTTGTGTCGGGCCCGTAAACAATATCATCAAACCTGATTATATCTGCAGGAGTCGTTTGCCCCGCATCCCGCTTCTTATCCCCACGGCCAAAGTCTCTCCGCGTTTTCCAAGCCACACATTTGTGAATAAGATTTGTCATTACACTCTCCATTGAGTTTGATATTCTTCTATTTTAACACAAATTACAGATTTTGGAAGTTTTTTTTTGGTGGTGGGGGATGGGCTACATCTGTACAAAACATCAGTATGTACGCGGAACTTGGACCTGGGTCAGGTTTCGCGTGTTTATACTGCAGTACACCACTTTAGCGGACACGCGGAAGTTGGGCCAGGGGCTGTTTTCGCGTGTACTGGATGTAACTATAGGCTCTTTCGTGCACGCGGATTGGCTGGTTGAGCTAGGTTTCGCGTGTATTTACTGCTGCACATTCCTTAGGCGTACACGCGGAAGTGGAATCTGGGGCCGGGGTCGCGTGTATTGGAGGCAGTGTACAATCTTGGCGTACACGCGATTTATCGACCTGGATAAGATTTCGCGTGCACTTGATACACCTAAGAACTGTTGCGTGCACGCGGATGAGGCTTTGGGAGAAGAGTTCGCGTGTATTTACAGCAGCCTACATCCCTAGCGGACACGCGGTACTTAGACCTGGGGCTATTTTCACGTGTATCGGTGGCAAGGCAAGGGGGATATTTGCATGCGGTTGGGCTGGGTAGAGGGGCTTTCGCGTGCATTTACAGCTCCACACCCCCCTGGCGTACACGCGGAACTTCAACCAAAGCCAGACAAGCAGCAACCAAAGGCCTTGTTAAATCAATTAAAAAATTATTTGCCATGAAAGGCTCAAGGAGAATTTTGAAAAGGAAAATCTAGATGTTTCATCAGCCTGAATATTTTCTATCTGGAACCAGCCATAATAAAAATCACCGTTAATAGTTGGGCAAAAAGAATAATCTACAGATAAACTAAGCTGATTTCGCTTGTTTATAGAGTATCCCGCCGCAGCATACAATTCCATTGTTTTAAAATATGCTCTTTGTACCAGTTGATAAAAAGTTCCTTCCTCTTTATTCAGATGATGATCTATTGAAAGAATGTAAGTATAAGGTGATATAAGAAATCCTGCATTTACCTGAATATCCTTAACAAGAGCAGAAAACTCCACTCCACAAAAAATAGTGGTGATATTATTCGTAAGATCTATACCGTACTTTTTTACTTTTTTTGCATATTCACTATCCCAAGAATAATCGCGGTCAAGATGAGTATGACCTCTGTCACCACACCAACCTATCGTATTTTTGGCTTCAAGTTTTATAAAGGAATTTGTTATGTTCACAAGAGGGGATATATTAAAATGAAAATCCTTGTTTGCCGTTGCTAAATCCCAGTTACGACTGATTTCAAAACTGTATTTTATACCAAGAACAGCATCTATACCTGAATTAATAAAAAGATCACTTTTAGAAAGATTGGTTTTAATACCTGCCGTTCTCCAATCACTATCATACATCTTGCCACATTCCAAAGGCAACGGAAATGATGCAGAACAAAAAATGTCCAGATTTTTAATCTGTAAATCTCCAGAAACCCCAAGCTTAAAAAGATAATCTGCTTCCCATTCAAGTCTACTGTTTTCTTTATGTAATACATCATCTAACACACTATACTCAAGTTTTTGATTACAGTAATATGAATCGATTTGAGTCCTGAACAGAATTTTGTCATTTTTTTCAGAGCTATAAACATTCTGAAAACAAGTTGAGGCGATTAATAAAATTACAAACCTAAAAAGTCGATTTTTCATAAAAAAAGCTGCCCTTTGGTTAGTCCCAAAAGACAGCTTATAAATTAGCTCAAAGAATCTGATTATTCAGCATCTTCTGCTTCGAGATATGTACCGATTACCTTCCAGCTTCCGTTGAGTTCTGTGTTTGCAGCAACCTGAGCATAGAAAGCTAATTTTCCCTGCATTGTATTCAAGTCATCTTCGCTTGTTGGAGCATATTCTGCACCTGCTTTTTCTTTTGTATTTCCCTGAGCAAGAATTGCACTTGATTCAAATGCACCTGTTTCAAACTTGAATGCCTTTGCTATTTCATCAGAAATATTTAAGATTTTATAGTCAAAAGAACCATCAAGCAATGTTTTGTAATAAACATATACAGAAACCTTTCCATCTGCATCAGCAGCTGGCATAGCAATGTTGTTAGTTGTAGCCAATTTTACAATTTCTACTTCTTTTGCAGGATTTTCAGTAAGGTCTGTTCCGAAATTATAAGCCTGCATATCTGTTACATTTGTAAACTTAGATACATAAAAATTTGCAGTATCTGAGTTTTTTGCTTTTGGATTCAAACCAATTGCATAAAAATCTCTGGCATTCTTATCAGCAGCATTTGCTTTAAGGTCAAAAATAATACCCATTTTACTTGTAGAAACATCCGCAGAATCAAATGTAACTTTAACAAGTCCACCTGCATGTTTCAATGTAGTTGCTTTATAAGCACGATATGCTTCTGCATCTTCGTTATTGTACTCAACTTTGTAGTTTTTTCCACTACCAGTAATTGCGCCTTTGTCATCATCCTTCTTTAAGAGACCATCACAACTTACCAAAGAAAGAATTGTTGCAGCAGCAACTAAACCGAACATAATTTTCTTTACCATTTTCATAGCAAATCTCCATTATTGGACTTGTGCCAAGGAAACAAAACTCGCCCCATTTGCATCCAAGTCCATTAAAAAGTTTTCCCCGCCCAAACCAGGCAGGCCTCCTGTTCAAATAAAACGGTCGTTTTATTTAAAAGGAATATTTAATAGTTGAAATCGTGATTTTTTTAATAAATTCTGGGCTTTGATGAGTCCAAAACAGAAAAAAGTCTGAAAACATTGAAAAATCAGGAATTTCAGGGTGTTAGAAATATTATGAAAATAATGCAAATTTTTGCACTTTTTGCTTGAAAAAATTCATTTTGAGATTTATAGTTAACTTACTGTTTAAAAAAAACGACTGTTTTTTTTAAACAATCCTGTTCGTATGAATGGGAAATGGTAAACAAAATTCTTAATTATGAGAGGTTTTCTTATGAAAAAAATTTTGACAGCTCTTGCAGCCATTGCGGTTGCATTTTCTTTGATGGGATGTGTAGTAGATGATCAAGGCGTAAACTGGAATACTTACACAAAGGATAAGCAGAATAAAATTGCTTATTATGCTCAAATCGCACCAAGCACAACATTAAAAGGAACATGGTTTGTTCCTGATACAGTTTTCTTTGAAGCAGATGATACACAAGGCGCTATAAAAGGTTCAAATGATAATTACACTGTTGAATATACAAACAGTAGTACTTCTGATGCATATCGTGCTTATAAAGAAACTACATTGAACCATGCAGGTGCCCTCATCAAGGTAACATTTAACTCAGCAAATGTTTCTACAAGCAAAATGGGTGTTATTTTTGACCTCAAAGATGATGATGAAAACGAAGGTGCTAAAGAGTTTTATATTATTGGTTTAAATCCAAAAACAACAGAGAAAAACTTTTACGTATCTAAGTTCACAAATGTAACAGATATCCAGGCATACAATTTTGGAACAAAAGCAAAAACAAATCCTGCAAAAGAAGTAGAAATTGTTGCATTGGATAAAGCCAATAATATTCCAGTTCCAGAAGCAGATGCAGATGGAAATATCTCTTTCTATGTTTACTACAAACTCATGGCTGATGGTACTTTTAATTATGCTGTTCTTGATATGACAGATGAAGATATGGCAAATTTCAAAGGTAGCACCAAGTTCAACAAAGCTAAGATTGATGACTACACAGTTCTTGCTAAAGGTAACACCAAGGCTGCTGGTACAGAATATGCAGCTTATGAAGCAAAGAAATAAGGTCTAGCATAAAATATTTTGCATAGTCTTATGCACCACATATTTGCATTTTCAAGTATGTGGTGCATTTTTTATTTATGAAAAAATCCCTTATACTTTTATTATTCCTTAATTGTTTCAAACTCTTTAGTCACGATTTTACGTTTTCAATAAATCCTTTTTTTTCTTATAACAATGACACTATAACATATTCAATTTATGGTGGACCAAAACTTAATAGCAGGCTGGACTGGAAAAGCCAATATCTCTTCAAACCCGGGTTAAACTTATCTTTTGGCTTTGATAATTTTATCTTAGATCTTTCAAACGCAGCAGCTATTCCTGCAAAATGCGGCAACATGTACGACAGCGACTGGTATACAGAAAATATCAAAACTAATCTATCAAAACATAATCTTCATGCTGGCTTTTGTTATGATTTTGACGTTAATCTCAAATATCGGGTTGAATTAAAAAACAGGTTTTCCATATTACCTCAGGTTTCCTTTAATTATTCCTACTCCAGTTATTACGCGCAAAAGGGAATTGGCTGGTGTGGAGACACAGGACACACGCAATTAACCAAAGATTATCCCTGGGATAGCGAATATGCAGTAAAGGTAAATAAGTTTGGAATTGATTTTTTTAATAATACATTTATTTTATTCCTTGGTGCCGGTTTAGAAAAATCCTTGGGAAATTTTCTATTTGGGTTTGATGTCCAAATTTCACCATATATTTATGTATCATCAATTGATCATCATCTGGATAGTGGAGATGGACGATATTATCTTCTTTTACAAAGTGCATGGTTTTCTTGCTTTAATTTTGATTTATCCTGCACCTACTGTATTAATCAAAAAAATAAAATATCAATTATACCCAAGTATTGCTATTGTAAAGAAATCATGGGTGTTTTTTATTCTGGAAAAGAAAAAGTCCGAAGTAAACGTTCAGATCAACCCTGCAGTTTTAATTTTTCGAAACTCGCACTTTGTCTTTCCTGGAAAATAAATATCTAGATATTCTACTTCAAAAATACCTCTATCAATCGTTCCACATGTTTTGTGTCTAAGGGAGTGGAGGCGGTTTCAAAAGTTAGGATAAGATTCTGCCCCGGGATTATTCCTTTTTTGGAATATTCAGCAAGTCTGCGGGTCAAATGCGAAGTGTATTCGGGGTCGTCCATGCGGCCACAGTGCTCCCAATAAATTTCCCGGCGAGTGCGTTTATTTAAGCAGAGAAAATCCGGATATACAGTTAGTCCATTTTTTAGTTCAAGTGGATATTCATAATAATAGGGCACCTTTTTGGTATACAAAAGATTTGCTATTATGACTTCTGACTTGGAACGGACTGTCTCATTTTTAAAAGTTCGCAGAGATCCATCTGGCTGATCTTTTTTGGGCTCATAGGTTCGCGATTCCCATTGCGTCAAAAAGGTTTGATCATCTATAAAAACAGGTTTTACGAGCTGTTTACGGGCCTGGGGCAGCGACAAAAAGCATTGTTCTAATTGTTTTGGATTATATTGAGCGATAAACTGTTTTATGGTTTTTGTGTTTTGCAGGAGAAGAGGCAGGAGTTTTTTGAAATAATCTCTTTGCGCAATTTTTTGAGCTTCCTGGATATTTTTTTTGGCAATATATGTGCGTTTCCTGTTTTTTTCTGCATAAAACTGATAGTTCCGCCCCTTTTTGCAAATCCGCAGATTTTCTTTTGGTGCAGTTTTCAAGAAAATCTGGATTTTGTTTGTAATTGTCATTAAATCTGATAATGTTTGTTTGATCTGGTCCATAAAAACTCCTTTTATTTGAGGTGTGCCGGCCTTTTTGCACGCGGTTGGAGGTTTGGGGTAGCATTTCGCGTGTATGCAATACAGCTGACTTTCTTTGCATGCACGCGATTTTGTGTCCTGGGGGCCATTTCGCGTGTACGCAATAGAACATCTCTACTAACTAAGCACGCAGTTAGCGGGCAGGAAAGGTCTTTCGCGTGTACGCAATGCTGTCGCTGGGGTTTGCATGCACGCGAAACTATTCCCGGGCTGGCATTCCGCGTGTACGTAATGCTACGTCTTTTCTTTGCATACATGCGCTTCTATACCTATACTGACATTTCGCGTGTACGTAATAGTCTCTCGTTGTATTGCATGCACGCGGTTTTATATCAAGAGAGCCTTTTCGCGTGTTTGCAATACATTCTAGCAGCTTCCGGTGCACGCGAGCATGTGTCCAAACCGAGGTTTCGCGTGTACGCAATGCTGCCACCGGTCTTTGCATACACGCGAAACTATTCCCGGGCAGGCATTCCGCGTGTACGCAAATCTTCTTGCCCCCCCTCTTGTACACGCGCGACTGCGTCTGAACAGGGGGTTCGCGTGTACGCAAATCTTCACGGGCACATCTTGTACACGCGTACTTTTCCCCAGGAGCTCATCCCACGTATACACAAAGCCCAACCACAGACGGCAAATAAAAACCACATATATAATATGTCAAAAAAAATCGACTTATTACAAAAATTTGAGAAAAAAAATAGAAAAATCTGGATTTTTTAATAAAAAAGATTCAAAAAAGAAGAGAATCGGCCCTAAAAGAACTCTCACGGAAATAAGCAGCCAGCCAACTACCAGGATCTCACCCTACCACAAACCATTCGCACAATGAGCAGTGGCATGCCTTGCTCTAAATTGGACAAAGCAGCCACATTCGGCACATGTCATACCATTTAGCAGACGGGGACATGCCCCGCAAATTGCCAGACGACGACCCAACTCCACGTCCCCGCAAAAATCGGTCACGACCTCCGAAGCAGCCATTTCTTCTACCAGCTCCGGAGTCATTTCCATTGAGGCAAGGTCTTTTTTATTTTCACAGACAGGACATGGGTCAGGCATAAATACAACAGGCCGCGGGACCCTTCGACAGGCTCAGGGACCCCACTTCGGGCATTATTTCTTAATAGACAATGTCACCACACTTCTTGCAGGCATCTTCACAGTAACTTCATTACCGTTAACTTCAACCTTGCACTTCTTCTCCACAACCTCATTTGGCTTGTCAAAGGTGTTCATGCTGTTCATAAGCTTACCGTCAAGGACAAGGCCTTCTGCCCCGGCAATCTTCTTCAAACCATCAAGTCTAACAGTAACCGAACGAGCCTTATCAAGGTCAGCATTAGTCAAAGTAACAGTGTAGTCACCCTTCTTGTGAGAAGCAGAAGCTGTAACTGCATCAACCTTGGCGTCGTCAATTCCAATAGTCTCGGTAGAAACAAAGCTTGCAAGATGAGTTGCATCCATGTGGCTCTTGAACATGTGGAATACATACCAGGTTGGAGTCTTAATCATCTTAGCGCCCTCAGTCAAAACAGGAGACTGAAGAACATTTACAGCCTGGGCAATATTTGCAATGCGTACACGGTCGCAGTGATTATTAAAGATATTCAAAGTAATACCGGCAGCCAGAGCATCACGCACAGTATTCTGCTGATACAAGAATCCAGGGTTTGTTCCCTTTTCAACAGCATGCCAGGTTCCCCATTCATCAACAACAAGGGCAACACGTTTTTCAGGGTCGTATTTGTCCATAATCTTTCCGTGAGTTTCAACAAGATGCTCCATCCAGCTGGCCTTGTTCAAACACAAATACCAGCGTTTCTCATCAAACTCGGCAGCAGGAGTACGACTGTTCCAGTCCGGTTCAACAGTGTAATAATGCAGACTCAAACCATCCATTAATTGAGCCGCATTTTTCATCAAAACATCAGTCCAGTTAAAATCCCCCGCATTAGGACCGCAGGCAATCTTAAAAATCTTATCAGGACCATACTGGCGCACATAAGTCTGGTAGCGGCGATACAAATCTGCATAATACTCAGGGCGCATGTTTCCACCGCATCCCCAGTTTT
>Ga0310697_10004597_pt1 | contig 13566 bp, 13 predicted proteins | sample 172DNAGHGlowgp2_FD_203883 | JGI IMG/M metagenome (GOLD analysis project Ga0310697, IMG submission 203883) | Sheep rumen microbial communities from Palmerston North, Manawatu-Wanganui, New Zealand - 1728 DNA GHGlow gp2 (v2) (version 2) | ecosystem: Host-associated > Mammals > Digestive system >...
GATATAGAACTTCTTCATGTTTTGCTTTGCATCTTCAGGGTGTTTGACGAGTTCGGTCAAGCCCAAGAATCCCAAGAGTGGCATGGTGACCTCGGCGATGACCAAGGTCATGGAAACAGCCCTGAACTTGTCGTAGCCAGGGATGTGGTCCAAGAAGAAGTTGGTGAAACCCATGAAATTTTTGCCCCAACTGAGCAAGATGGACAGTATGGTGGCGATGAGAAGAGCCCATTTCAGATGGCCTTTCACCGTCAAGGCACCCAAGACGAAGAGAAACACGACGATGGCACCCACATAGACGGGGCCGCTGGTGCCGGGTTGGTCGCCCCAGTAAGCGTTGCTCTGCGCGATGTTGTCCCTGAATCTGCGGTCGGCCTTCTCGAGGGCGGGGTTTTGCTTGCCGATGTAGGCCGAAGCACCGCCTTTGGCGTTGGGAATCAGCAGACTCCAGGTCTCGCCTTTGCCGTAGCTCCATTGTGTGATGTAGTCGCGGTCGAGGCCATTGGTCTGGTTGTCTTCGTTGCGGGTCAGCACTGGTTTGCCACGAGTGGTTTCCTTGCCGAATTCATAGTTGCCATAGAGGGCCGTCGAGCAGGTCAGCACGCCGATGATGGCAGCTACAGCCAATCCGACAGAGGCCTTGAAGAAATGCCCCAATTTCTTGTTCTTGATGTCGCTGATGAGTTCTGCGATGACCAAGATGACGATGGTCAATGCCAGATAATAGGTGATCTGCAGGTGGTTGGTGCGTACTTCGAATGCCATGGCAAAGGCCGTCAAAAGCCAGCCCCATAGGTATTTGCCTTTGTAGGTCAGCAATACACCAGCAATGACGGGCGCCATATAAGCCATGGCCATGGCTTTGGCATTGTGGCCTGCACCGATGACGATAAACAAATAGGATGTGAAACCATAGGCTATGGCACCGATAAAGCTTATCCAAAAACCGCAATCAAGCACAAGGAGTAGGACGAAAAAGCCTAACATACAAATAAATACGGAGCCAAGCGATTGTGGAAAGCCGCATTTTAAGGCGCTGTAGATGGGGTTGGTGAGGTTGCCTTTGGGGTGTACAGAGATATTCCAAGCTGGCATGCCGCCAAAGGGGGCGTTGGTCCATAGGGTTTGCTCACCAGTGGCTTCTTGAAAATCTGAGATTTCTTTTGACATGCCAAGGTGCATCTCAATGTCATGCTGTTTGATACGCTTACCTTGCAACACAGGGCTGAAATAAATCAGTGTGATGACGGCAAAGGCGACGATGGCAGCGATGATGCTGATTATCTTTTTCGGCCCCTGAGCCTGTCGAAGGGCCGTTGTCTTTTTTTCTTCTTTTGTCGTTATATTCTTCATCTTGTTTAATTGTTTCTATTCAACTTCTTCAAAATCAGTATATTCTCCTATGTTTGGGTCGACATGGGGGCTTTTGTCTTCGTTGGAGGGGACTTTGGCCTCGTCCTGTGAGAATTGCTCCATCTGCTGCTGGAGTTTTCTCATTCTCCGTCTAAATATCAGCCTAACCAGCGAACTGAAAGCGTAGAAGATCAAAACGGCATATAATATGATTTTCAAAACGGCCATATTCTATAAATAATAATGATGCTGCGAAATTACGGTTTTTCCGCTTGCAGTGCGTTTTTTTTTGCCTAAAATGTCTTTCCAAGCGGCTCCCAGAAAGCCCAGCCCATAGCCGAAAAGCTGACAATAAGACGCTGGAACTGAAAGCAATGCGACTTTCAAATCCTTGTTTTTAATCCATGAGTCGATGAAGACCATGAGGCAGTAAAGCGCGATGGGCGCAAGCCAAAGCCAATGCATGAAAATGCCCAGCATGACCAAAAACAGGTTGCCGACCACAAAGACGGCAGGCAAGAGATGCACGAGCTTGAAGGTCTCGGGGTATTTGTTCTTCAGCACCACACGCGCTTCGCCCGAATGTTTCACCTGACGGAAGAACGAGCTGAACTTGACACGGCGCTTATGATAGACGAAAGCATTGGGAAAGAGGCGGCAGCTGTAGCCGCCTTTAAAGATCCGTGTGCTCAAGTCGATGTCCTCGCCATAGCGCATCGGTGCGAAGCCGCCCAAGGCCTCAAACACGCTTTTCTTGATGCCGAGGTTGAAGCTGCGGGGATAGAACTTGTCCATTTTACGCTTGCCGCCACGGATGCCGCCCGTGGTGAAAAACGAGGTCATCGCGTAGTTGATGGCTTTTTGTATGGGCGTGAACGACTCGTGGGCACGGTCGGGACCACCGAAGGCGTCGCATGGCTCACGGTCGAGTTCTGCCTTGATGATTTCCAAGTAGTTTTCAGGCACGATGACATCGGAGTCCAAAATGATAAGGTATTCACCTTGGCTGCGTTCGGCGCCGTAGTTGCGCGACGGCCCTGGACCCGAGTTGGCCTTGAAATAATAATTCAAGTCCAGCCTGCCCCTGTATCTCTCGCAGACCGTGTCGCATTTTTCCGTTGATCCGTCTTCCACCACAACGACCTCAAAGTCATTGACGGTCTGCTGACAAAGGCTCTCCAGCAGCTCGTCGACTTCTTGCGGTCGGTTGTAGACGGGTATGATGATTGAAAACTGCATTTTCATTATTTTTTGCAAAGATAGGGATTCTTTCTGTATTTTTGCGCTATCAAAAAGCGATTATCTGAAAATGAAGAAACTGATATCCCTTTTCACCAAGATTTTCCCTCGCCAGTGGCTGATCAAGTTGAGTTACGTCTTCAGTTTGCTGATACGTCCGTTTTATTGGGGCAATAAAGTGGAATGCCCCGTTTGTGGCGGACATTTCCGTAAGTTTTTGCCCTATGGCTATGGCGTAGCTATGGACAATCGCTTGTGCCCCAAGTGTTTGTCGCTTGAAAGGCATCGTTTGCTATGGCTCTACCTGAAAGAGAAGACAGATTTCTTTACTGCACCCTTAAAGGTGTTGCATTTTGCGCCGGAACAACCTTTCCTGAAGCGTTTCCGTGCCTTGAAGAACCTCGACTACACCACTGCCGACCTCGATTCGCCCATCGCTGACTTGCATCTGGATGTTACAGCCATCGACCAGCCGGATGCCACCTATGACGTGGTCATCTGCAACCATGTGCTGGAACATGTCAGCGATGCAAACAAGGCCTTTTCGGAAATCAAACGCATCTTGAAACCCAACGGATGGGCGATTCTGCTTGTGCCTATCAATCCCGATGTGGATACTTTTGAGGATCCAAGCATCACTGACCCGAAGGAGCGCGAACGTCTGTTTGGCCAGTACGACCATGTGCGTCAGTTCGGCCGCGACTATGCCGAAGTGTTACGCAAGGCAGGCTTCATGGTGACGGAAGACAGGATTTACTATGAGATTTCGGAAGAACAACGCGAGCGGATGCATCTGGCGCGCAGGGGAGAGGAGATCATTTATCGTTGCTCATTGTCGTGAATTGCGTCCCGCAATTCATTAAGACAAATTGCGAGACGCAATTTGCGACAATGATGCGACAATGTAAAACAACAAAAGGCGAATCCTTAATGGGTTCGCCTTCGTTACCTTAAATGAGAAATATAACGGCTTCCGAAAATTAATACTCGTCAGAAACTGTAAGTTTTTTTCTGCCTTTGGCTCTGCGGCGGGCCAAAACCTTACGGCCGTTAGCCGTTGACATTCTCTCTCTGAAACCGTGTTTGTTTCTACGTTTTCTGTTCGAAGGTTGGAAAGTGCGCTTCATCTCTGTATCTGTTTATTTGTTATTTTTTCGCTTCAATCCCTTTGAATTGGGCTGCAAAAGTACAAAGAATTTCCTTAGCTCCAACATTTTTCTTGAAAAAAAAGAAAAAAGGCAAAACTAATTTTGGTTTTGCCTTTTTCAAAATGTTGGTTTTTAATTGTTTAAGCGATAACTTCCTTTTCGGGGATGTTCTTCAACGTTTCGACGATGAAGTCCCAGAACGGCTGTACGCTCTCGATGAGCAGGGCCTCGTCGGGTGAATGTGGGTGCACCAGGGTGGGTCCGAAGCTCACCATGTCCCAGTTCGGATACTTGGAACCGAGGATGCCGCATTCCAGACCGGCATGGATGACCATGATCTTTGCTTCCTTGCCGAACTTGTCCTTGTAGACCTTCTTCATGAGGTTGAGGATGGTCGAGTTGATGTTGGGTTTCCAACCTGGATAGTCGCCAGTGGAGTAGGCCTCGGCGCCGTTGTCGGTGAGGTTCTTGCGGATTTGCTCTGCGAGCTTGTCTTTGGCGGCGTCGACGAGGCTGCGGGTCAGCGAGGCTGTGGTAATCTTGCCGTTTTCCATCTTCCAGGTGGCCAGGTTGCTCGAGGTCTCGGTGGTGCCTTCAAAGTCTTCCGACATGGCGATGACGCCATTGGGATAGCGGGCGATGGCGCAGAACATGTTGTCTTGCGTCTTCACGTCGATGACCTGTTTGGGCATCTCGGCGGCTTCGCAGAGGATGGCGAGGTCGGGCTCGACGTTGGCGAACTCTTCCTTACAGATAGCCTCAAATTCTGCAGCGTATTGCTTGAATTCGGCTTCCTTGTCGGCGGGGACGACGACGATGGCTTCGGCTTCTCTTGGGATGGCATTGCGCAGGCTGCCACCGTCGATGGTGGCGAGGCGCAGGCCGTATTTCTCGGCTGCCATCAGCAGCATGGTGTTCAGCACCTTGTTGGCATTGGCGCGGCCCAGGTTGATGTCCATGCCCGAGTGACCGCCTTTCAGACCCTTCACGAAGAGGCGGAAGGCTTTCATGCCTGCGGGGACGGTTTCGAACGTAGGGGTCCAAGTGCCGATGTTGTCGACACCACCGGCGCAGCCCACGTAGAGCTCACCTTCTGTCTCCGAGTCCATGTTCATGAGGATGTCGCCTTGCAGCACACCGGGTTGCAGCTTGTTGGCACCCGTCATGCCGGTCTCTTCGTCGATGGTGAAGAGGGCTTCGATGGGGCCATGTTGCAGGTCGGTGGCTTCGAGGACTGCCATGGCGGCAGCAGCGCCCAGACCGTCGTCGGCGCCGAGGGTGGTGCCGTTGGCCTTCACCCAACCGTCTTCGATGTGGGTCTCAATCGGGTCGTTCTCGAAATCGTGCACCTTGTCGGCGTTCTTTTGCGGGACCATGTCCAAGTGGGCTTGCAGGATGACGCCCTTGCGGTTTTCCATGCCAGGGGTGGCAGGCTTGCGCATGATGACGTTGCCGCAGTCGTCGACGATGGTTTCAAGGCCGTGTTCTTCGCCCCATTGCTTCATGAAGGCAATCACTTTGGCTTCTTTCTTCGAAGGGCGCGGAATCTGTGTCAAGCTGTAGAAGTTTCTCCACACGCCATTCGGCTCTAAATCTTTAATAGTGCTCATTGATTTGTTTGTTGTTTGTTTTTGTTAATATTATGTGTATTACTATGATTATCTTCTACTGTTCCCCAAGGCAATGTAGTACAACAACGAGGCCAACGACGACAAAGCAGCCACAACGTAGGTGCTTGCTGCCCAGCCGAGAGCTTCTTTGGCTTGTGCTAATTCATTGTTGCTGAGTGCGTTGGATGATTCTAACCATGCCAATGCTCGTTTCGATGCGTTGAACTCTACAGGTAAGGTGACGACGCTGAAGAGGAACACCGTGGCGAACATGGCAATGCCAACCCAAAACAGGGCTTGGAAGGTGTTGATGATAAGCAATCCGATGATGATGACGATCATCGAAAGTTTGGAGGAGATGTTGACGGCAGGCACCAAGGCGGAACGCAGCTTCAACGGCGCATAGCCCTCCTTGTGCTGCACAGCGTGGCCGCATTCGTGGGCTGCCACGGCGGCAGCCGACACGCTGTTTGTGCGATAGACATCTTCACTCAAGTTGACGGTCTTTTTGGTCGGGTCGTAATGGTCGGTGAGTTGCCCCTTGATGCAGGTGACTTTGACGTCGTAAATGCCGTTGTCGTTGAGCATCTTTTGTGCAATTTGTGCTCCAGTGAGTCCTCCAGGCGACAACACTTTAGAATATTTGGCGAACACGTTTTTCAGTTTCCATTGCACCAGTATCCCGACGATGCTGATGACGATGACAAGAATCCAACTCATTGATGAAGTAGTCATGATCTCGATTTTTAAGTTCAAGGCGCAAAGATAGTGGATTTTTCCAATTGTTCGTTGAAAAATTCTCCTCCTTATGTGGTTTTTCCCTATTTTTGTCACCTTGTATTAGATATAAATAAATACAATGGCACTGCAATCGTTTAATATTTTCCTTATAATCATGGCTGTTGTGGCCGTGATTGTCTTTGTGAGCCTTTATTTTGTGGATGCCGGTTACGGCAAGTTCTACAACCCGAAATGGGGCCCTGCGGTCAACAATAAGCTCGGCTGGGTGCTGATGGAGTCGCCCGTGTTTTTTGCCATGTTACTGCTGTGGTATTTCTCCGACCGTCGCGATGACATGGTGCGTCTGGCATTCTTGTTTTTGTTTGAATTGCATTATTTCCAGCGTTCGTTTGTGTTTCCGTTCCGCATGAGGGGCAACAGCGTGATGCCGCTGTCCATTATCTTGATGGGCGTGACGTTCAACCTGTTGAATGCTTTTATGCAGGGCGGATGGATTTTCTATATCTCGCCCGACGACTATTATCCTGCCGACTGGCTCACTGACCCGAGGTTCATCATCGGCTTCATGATTTTCATCATCGGCATGTTTATCAACATCCAGTCCGACGATATCATCCGCAACCTGCGCAAGAAAGGCGACACCAATCATTATCTGCCCAAGGGCGGTATGTTCCGCTTTGTCACCTCAGCCAACTACTTCGGCGAGGTCGTGGAATGGACGGGTTTCGCCATCCTGACTTGGTCGTGGGCGGGTGCCGTCTTCGCCCTGTGGACCTTCGCCAACTTGGGACCCCGTGCGGCACGCATCTACGATAAGTATTCATTGGAGTTTGGCGACGAGCTGGACACAAAAAAAGTAAAGAGAATCATACCTTTTATATATTGATTTATGGAAAATTCTATAATATTCACTCCTTGCCAAATAGGGCCTATCACCTTACGTAATAGGGTGATACGTTCTGCAGCCTTCGAAAACATGGCCTATGGCAACCGCCCCTCCGACGATTTGTTCAACTATCACACTGCTGTCGCCAAGGGCGGCGTCGGCATGACCACTGTGGCCTATGCTGCCGTCAATAAGTCGGGGCTGTCGTTTGATGGCCAGCTTTGGATGCGTGAAGAGATTGTCCCCGACCTGAAACGCCTTACCGACGCCATCCATAGCTATGGCGCTAAGGCTTCCATCCAGTTGGGACACTGCGGCAACATGACACACCGTGCCACCTGCGGCTGCACGCCAGTGGGTGCCTCGCGTGGCTTCAACATGTACTCACCGACTTTTGTCAGAAAACTCAAGAAGGAGGAAATTTATTCCCTGGTCCTTGACTTTGGCAAGGCTGTTGACTTGGCCCGCAAGGCTGGCTTCGACTGCGTGGAGATCCATGCAGGACACGGCTACCTCATCAGCCAGTTCCTGTCGCCCTACACCAACCACCGACACGACGAGTTTGGTGGCGTTCTCGACAACAGAATGCGTTTCATGAAACTCGTCATCGAAGAGGTGATGCGTGTTGCTGGCAACGACATGGCCGTGGTGGTCAAGACCAACATGTTTGACGGCTTCAAGCGTGGCATGGACCGCGATGACTGTATCATCGTTGCCAGGGAACTGGAAAAGCTCGGCGTTCATGCCCTCGTGTTGTCGGCAGGCTTCGTCAGCAAGGCCCCGATGCATGTGATGCGTGGCGCCATGCCGCTCAAGACCTTGGCCTATTACATGGACATGAAGAAGTTCTGGTGGCTTAAGCTCGGACTGAAGTTCTTTGGTCGAATGCTCATCCCCACGGTGCCCTACAAGGAAGGCTATTTCCTCGAAGATGCCAAGGTGTTTCGCGAGAACCTAACAATGCCGTTGATTTACGTCGGAGGCATGGTGTCGAAGGAGAAGATGGAAGAGGTGCTCGACTCGGGCTTCGTGGCCTTACAGATGGCCCGTGCCTTGATTCGCGACACCGACTTCATCAACAAGCTGCAAAGTGGCGAAGTGACCCGCAGTGAGTGCAAGCACTCCAACTACTGTATAGGCCGTATGTATACCTTGGATATGAGATGCCACAGTTGCTTGGATGAGGAGCTCCCGAAGAAACTTCAAAAAGAAATCAAAAAGGCAGAGAAGAAGGCATGAACACCAAGAAATGGTTGAATAGGTTTCAGGAAACGCATGGACATCAGCCGTGGGCGTTGGTAACTGGAGGTAGTTCTGGCATGGGCCTGGAGTTTGCCCGACAGCTGTCCAAGATAGGATGTAACTTATTGTTGGTCAGCAATCAGGAAGAGGAACTGCTTAAGACTGCCGAGGAGTTGAGGCAAGGCGAGTCCATACAGGTGAAAACTCATTATCAGAACTTGGCCACCGACACTGCCGCCGAGGAATTGTTTGACTTCTGCCAATCCGAGAACCTGCAAATCGACATTCTCATCAATAATGCAGGCATGTTTTTCTTTGAGGAACTGATGCGTGAAAACGAAGGTAAAGCCTTGACGATGATGCGTTTGCATATGTTTACTCCGACGAGGCTGTGCGTTTTGTTTGGCGATGCGATGAAGCAACGCGGCTACGGCTACATTATTAATATGTCGTCGATGGCTGCCACGCTGCCTTGCCCTGGCATTACCATCTATTCTGCCACGAAAGCCTATCTGAAGAGCTTCGGCAAGTCACTCTATTTCGAGATGCGTCCTTACAACGTGGGCGTGACCACGGTTTGTCCCGCTGCCATCGCCACACCGCTTTACAAACTGAAACCCAGTCTTTTGAAGTTTGGCGTGAAAATTGGAGTAATTGGTACACCACAATGGCTGGTTAGGAAGGCCTTGAAAGGCATGATGCGGAAGAAGAGGGTAGTGAAGCCAGGCTTCATGAACATCTATCTGCCGCCTTTGATTGCCATCCTGCCCCATGGATTAGTTAGTAAGTTATGGCAAAAGTACAAGTAACGGTTTTATTTTTATTGGCCAGTTTGACGGCCTTTGCGCAACGCTATGAGAAGGTGCCTTTCGGCGACTTTGAACAGTGGGTTGTGCGTTATATCGATGAGTCGCAGATTATTGGCGGCAACCGCAAAACCCTTTATGTCGTTGGCCCGACGGACACCATCGTCGGCAATGAGGCCTACGACTACAAGAAAACGATTTGGGCCACTTCCAACGCCTTTGCCAAGGTGATGGGAATCACAAAGACCAGCACTAACGTCACCCCCGACCATGGCCCTACAGGACGTTGCGCAAAGCTCGCCACGCAATATGCTTATTGCAAAGTGGCTGGCATGATGAACATCAAGGTGCTGGCGGGAGGCTCCATCTATTGGGGCAAGATGCTGGAACCCATCACGGGGGTCAGCGACCCGTATGCTTTCATGGACTGGGGCATCCCCTTTACGAAACGCCCCAAGGCTATGGTGCTCAACTACAGGTCGGTGATACCGAATACGGGCAAACTGGTGAAGGGCACCACTTTCCGCACCATTGAATTCGATGGCTATGATCCGGCTGAGATCATGTTGATCTTGCAATACCGTTGGGAGGACGAAAAAGGCAACATCCACGCCAAACGCGTGGGCACCGCCGTCTATCATGTCGACCAAACCTCGCACGGTTGGGTGAACGATTTCCGCATCCCCGTCATCTATGGCGATGCCCGAAAATCGCCGGATTACAAGCCGTATATGGACTTGATTACCGGTGAAAAGACCATGTATGCCCTTAACAGCAAGGGCAAAAAAAAGGCCATCACTGAAGAGGGCTGGGCTGAGGAGGATTGCCCTGTCACTCACGCTGTCATGGCCATCACTTCGGGTAGCCAAGGGGCGTTTGTCGGCGCCTTGGACAACGTGCTATGGGTAGATGAAATTAGGCTGGAATATTGAGCGTTTTTTCGAGAATCGAATCTTTAATTCCAAAACTTTTTCCTATTTTTGCAGCCGTTTTAAAAAAAATTGAACTATGGATTTAAGCAAAATTGTTTCGATATCAGGTAAACCTGGACTTTATGTAGTGAAATCACAAGCCGTGGGAAGACTTATCGTTGAGTCAGTCATCGACGGTAAATGTATGCCTGCCTTTGCTCGCGACCGCATGAGCTCGCTCGAGGAGATTTCCATTTTCTCCACCGATGACGACCGCCCGTTGAAGGAAGTCTTTATGATGATCCACGAGAAGATGGGCGACAAGGTCGACTTCGACTATAAGAAAGCCTCGAACGACGAACTGCGCGATAAATTCGCTATCGTCATGCCCGACTACGATGAGGAAGCCGTCTATCCTTCCGATATGAGAAAGGTCTTCGCTTGGTACCAGATGCTGAACGACAAAGGCTTGCTCGACTTCACTGCAGAGTCCGAGGAAAAGGAAGAAACGCCTGAACAACCCGCTGAGAAAGCGGAATGATTTTCTTGATTGATTAAAAAGGAGCTGCTTCGGCAGCTTTTTTTGTATATTTGTACCGTGAAATATAGTTAGATGGCAGGGTAAACGTCAATGCGAGGAGGAACGACGAAGCAATCCAGATGATTTGTTGCCTGTATTGCTTCGTCCCTCGCAATGACAGGAAGCCATCAGCAAAAACAGAGTTATGAAGCAAATTATAGACTTTAAACTATTGGCAAAGCAAGACTACGGCCGCTCTGTGTCGCTAAGGATGCATGCGGAGCAGCCTCTGCCCGACATCCTGCCTGGACAGTTCGTCCAGGTGCGTGTCGACGGCTCGCCGTCCACCTACTTGCGTCGTCCCATTTCCATCCACGACGTGGATTCCCAAAACAATGAAATCACGCTTTTGGTGCAACAAATCGGTGAAGGCACACGACATTTGGCAGCGACTGAGATAGGAGATGCTATCAACGTGGTGCTGCCATTGGGTAATGGCTTCAGTATCCCCGAAAAAGGGGAGAGGTGCTTACTCGTCGGCGGGGGCATCGGTATCGCACCATTGTATTATTTCGCAAAGGTGTTGAATGCGAAAGGCGTTCGCCCGACTTTGTTACTAGGAGGAAAGGCGGAGACCGATCTGCTTCGTCTGGCTGACTATCAAAACCTTGGTGAGACCTTTGTCACCACCGAAAACGGCTCACTTGGCGAGAAAGGCTTTGTGACAATGCATTCGGTCTGGCAAAAGCAAAGTTTTGACAAGATCTACGTCTGTGGCCCGAAACCTATGATGAAGGCCGTGGCAAAGCTGGCCTTCGAAAAGAACGTCTGGTGCGAGGTCTCGCTCGAGAATCTAATGGCCTGTGGCTTGGGTGCTTGCCTCTGCTGTGTGGAGGACACCGTCGACGGCCACGTGTGCGTCTGCAAGGAAGGTCCGGTATTTAACACAAGGAGGTTGAAATGGTGAACATGAAAATAGACTTAGGCCGCGGCTTGGTGCTACGCAACCCTGTGATGACGGCTTCGGGTACCTTCGGCTATGGCGAGGAGTACACCGATTTCGTGGATTTGGCCCAGTTGGGAGGCTTCATCGTGAAAGGTACGACACTCAATCCGCGTGAGGGCAACCCCTATCCGCGTATGGCCGAGACGCCTTCGGGAATGCTGAACTGCGTTGGACTGCAAAACAAAGGCGTCCAGTATTTCATCGACACGATTTATCCTCGTATCAAGGACTTCGACACCAATGTGTTGCTCAATCTTTCAGGTTCATGTTTGGATGACTATGTAAAGGGTGCCGAGATGGTGGATGCCTTGGACAAGATTCCTGCCATCGAGCTGAATGTCTCATGCCCCAACGTGAAGCAAGGCGGCATGGCCTTCGGTGTGACCACGACGGGTATTTCGCAAGTGGTTTCCGAGGTGCGCAAAGTGTATCACAAGCACCTGATGGTCAAGCTGTCGCCGAATGTGACTAACATCGCAGAGATTGCATTGGCTGCCGAGGCCGCGGGTGCCGATTCGGTCTCCCTTATCAACACCTTGATGGGAATGGCCATCGATGCGGAGAGACGCAAGCCAAAACTGTCAGTAATAACTGGTGGTCTTTCGGGTGCCTGCGTGAAGCCTGTGGCATTGCGCATGGTGTGGCAGGCGGCTAAGGCGGTGAAGATCCCCGTAGTGGGCTTGGGCGGCATCTCCAATGCCACCGATGCCGTGGAGTTCATGCTCGCCGGTGCCTCAGCCATCGAAATCGGCACGGCCAATTTCATCGATCATGCTGTCTCAGCAAAGGTCGCTTGGGGTATCAATGAGTATTGTGAGCGGCATGGTTTCAACAAGGTCGCCGATCTAACCGGTGCCTTGTTGTAGAGACGCAAAATTTTGCGTCTCAATAAAAGAGGGAACCATTTTTCTGATTCTGCTCAGTTCACACAACCCATCCTTATTGCCCACCACGAAGTCGACGGGCGGGTTCTTGCCTTGCACGAGTTGGGAGAGATAGAGCGGCTCGCCGAGGATGAAGAGGCTGCAACAGAAGGTATTGCCCACCTTGAGTTTGGAGTTCTCGGCCGCCTCCACCTCAAATTGTTGGTCGCCGAGATAACGGAAGGTGCAGCGGCGGTCGGGGCGCCATGATACTTTTACCTTATCGCCGACATTCAGTTCCTTGGCATCTATGTGGGGCGAAAGCACCTTGTCGGAGCCGTTGTCCTTGTTGATTTCTTCGATGAATTGGTCCCATCCATTGAAACCTAGAAATTGCGAAAGGATTTCCAATGTGCTGTTGCGCGTTTGGTCGGCACCATCGAGGTAGCCCCATAGGCGTTTCAGCGTTGTGGGACTCATGGTCTCGCGTGTGCGCTCAAAGACGGCGCCGCTGAGAAAGATGAAGTCGGTGGGCGTCTTCATCTTGCGTTTCAAGTTGGTCTCGATGCGGTGTTTGAGTTCCGCGATTTCTGGGCTGGTTTTCTGCATGGGGTTACATTTAAACACTGCAAAATAACGAACTTTTTTCGAAACAGAATTGGTCCTTTTTGGTCCTTGTTTGTTCTTTTGTCAAATATAGGGAATAAAGCCTTATCTTTGCAGCAAAATCAAGCAATGACGGACGACATCAGCACATCGGGACCCCTCAACGAAGCTTTTCTCTCGGCCGACGAGGTGCAGACCTCATACGAGCCTATGGTCAGCCGTGGCTTCAACCAGTTGGTGAAGGTGAAGCGGCAGGGGAGGTGGTTCCTGCTGAAAGGACTGAAGCCGGAGTTTCGACAGCAGCCCGTCTACCTTGAGATGCTGAAGAAGGAATACGAGTTGATGGTGCAACTCGACCATCCCAACATCGTAAAGGCTTACGCCAAGGATGTGGACGATGAACTCGGCCCTTGCATCGTGATGGAATACATCGATGGCGTGACGCTGGATGTTTTTCTTGAAGGCGATCCCTCCAAAGAAGTCCGACGCAAGGTGGTAGACCAACTCGTGGATGCCTTGGCCTATATCCACAGCAAGCAGATCCTGCATCGCGACCTGAAGCCCAGCAACATCCTCATTACGCGTAACGGCAACAATGTGAAAATCATTGACTTCGGTCTCTCCGATGCCGACGA
>Ga0310697_10004599_pt1 | contig 13565 bp, 1 predicted proteins | sample 172DNAGHGlowgp2_FD_203883 | JGI IMG/M metagenome (GOLD analysis project Ga0310697, IMG submission 203883) | Sheep rumen microbial communities from Palmerston North, Manawatu-Wanganui, New Zealand - 1728 DNA GHGlow gp2 (v2) (version 2) | ecosystem: Host-associated > Mammals > Digestive system >...
TGGGGTGTGGGGTTTGGGGGGTTGGGTTGTGGGGTTTGCGCCCCCCCCCCCCACCCCCAAATCCCCAATCCCCAATCCCCAATCCCCATTATTAAGAATTATATATTTTTATCAATTAATCTTTTTTTATTCAATTAAAGAAATAATAATAATAAATTTTAATTAATAATATAATTAAACTAACCTTAATATTTAAAACGAATTAATATTTTAATATGTGCAATTAGCTCTACAAATAGTATCTTCACAAAGAAGGTTACCAGTTCCACAGACTTTAGAATTAGGACAATATTGTGGGCCTTTAGCACAATAATTGTCACTGCAAAGGTATGGTGTTTCTTGCCTACATTCTGTAAGTTTTGGACATTTTATTTCATTGTCAACACATTTTCCATTAAAACAGACAACATCAGTAGGATTAATGCAAGATATAGTAGAAGGACAATCTTTTGCATAAGTTTTAATTGTTTGATCAACGCATCTGTATTGATTAATAGGTAATTCTTCAGATAATAGACAATCATCATGATTTTTTCTACAAGTTAAATCAGGACAAAGAATATATCCTATTGGACAAACTATTTGGCTTGGACCTCTACTATTTGGATCTCTACATATACCATCTTGGAATTGAATATGATTTTTTTTTATGCAACGTGATTTTTTATAAGAAGGGCACATATCTGTTCTATTTTCTCTGACACAATAATTCATATAACCACATTTAATATATCCTTTAGGACAATCACACTCAATTTGTGATTTTACACATGTTTCAGTATTATTAACTTTACATCTAAATGGTGTAGCCTCATCACATCCATTTGGAGGATCAATACAAAATATACTATTTGAAACACATCTATTATCAGGACATAAAATTGGAGTTGATCCTTTACATTCTATTTCTTTATATAAAATTGATATATCTTCTCCATATTTTTCTTTATTATTAAAAAGCCTTAATATATATCTACCTGCAATATTAGGAATAAATGAAACAGTATATAAACCATTATTATTATCTACTATTTCCACATTATTAAGTTCAATACTATCTTCATTATCTATGATAACTGTTCCAAAAATAGAAAAATCTTCACCTCCTTTAGTTATTTTATTATTATACATGTCATAACATTGGAATTTGAAAGAAACAGGTTTTTCAGTAACTTTTCCATCTAATTCTGATAAATAGAAATTAGTATTATTTTCGGTATAACATGGGCCTGGTTCAAATGTTAAAATTGGTAATGGTTCATCATCATTAACTCTTAGTATTTCATTTTCTTTAAAATACATATGTAATTGATATTTACCTATTTTATAAACTTCTAGATTATAGTGTAATTCACCTGGTATTACTTCATATTTTTCAATTGAATATTCTTCTTCATTAACTTTAACTCCTTCTAATGATAAATCTATTGAAATGTCATTTAATAATGGGTCAGATACTTTATTTAAATATTCATCAGTTCCTGTAATAGTAAATGAGGCTGTTTCCAAAACAGAAATATGATTTGGATCAAAATTATAATCTATAAAGAATAATTCATAATCTTTTGGAATACATAATTGTTTAAATTGATCTATTAATTTATCATCCCCAAATACTTTTATTACATAATTTCCAGCATATTTATATTTATGAACTTCTTCAATTATAATTATTTTATATTCATTATGACATTCGTCTTCACTATTTCCTAAAGTTTTTTTAACTGAATATTTAACTGTGGATTGTTTTAATGTATCCATTGGACCAGTTACTACTATTGAATAATGGCTACTATAATCCTTTGTATCATCAAAGCATTCTCCTTTTTTATCAAAAGTATAAAGTTGCATATCTAAATATTCTCCTACAGTAATTCTTTCTTTATTTTTAGAAACTATTACAGTTTGATAATAATCAATAGTGGTAATAATGTTTACAATAACATCTTTCATAAAACAATCTACAGCATTTTCTTCATCATTATAAAGAACATTTAATCTCATTGTTTTAGGAGGATATACTGGATATACTATAAGTTTATAAACATTATCACTATTCATTGACATAGAAACTACACTTATTGGCTCTCTAATATAACTTACATTATTTAAAAGAGTTAAATAATTATTATCTATTATATCATTTCTTCCCTCGAATGAATTATTAAATTTATCTGCTAAAGTAAATGATATTTCGAAATTTGTATCTGCCTTAACATTTAATTGCTCATTTTCCTTTATATTTTTTATGACAGTATATTCTTTACATGGAACTTTATCAGGATGAACATAATATTCAACAGGATTAACATCTCTTCTTTCTTCTGATTTTGGATCTGTTAAAAATACTTTCATAATATATTTTCCTTTTACATGTGAATAAATTGTAATAGTATAAATACCATAGTCATTTCCAGTTTTTGTAATATTATAATAAAATGAATCATCATGTCTTTGTAATTCGATTAATTCAATTAATGTATTATTTTCTATATCAATATCATCATTATATAATAATCCTTGTTCAGTTCTTAATTCTAAAGTAAAATCTTTAAAGTTTCCAGCAACAAAAGAAGTATTTTTTGGTGTTAAAATACATTTTTCAATTACATATGGACCATTACCATGTAAATCATCACCATTTTCAATAATAATATTATATTTAAATGAAGCTTCAGTTAGAGAAGTTTTAACTTTATATGTTAAATCATAAGTTCCTTTTACTAGATGTTGATAAATATGAATATATGTTTCATTATCATTAAAATCTAAATTGAAATAAGAATCATATTTATCAATTGTGAATGGAATTTCAGTCATATAATTTCCTGACATAATAGGGTCAAGTATATCAACATCAACTGGAATTTTTGAAATAAAGTTATTATATTTATCATATAAAGTAACATTTAGTATTAATAATTCATTTGTGTCTACAATAAAGCTACTTCCATTTTTATATTGAACAAATGTACCTTTGGTTATTTCACGTGATAAAATTGATTTACTTGGATCAGTTTCTCCAGGTATAACTTCAATAATAACATTTGAAGTATCAAGTTTATCCTTTTCATCATAAATTACTGTTACTTTAACTAAACCAGTTACATTGACTGGAGTATCAGAAATATATGTTACTTTTTGAAGAATATCATCAAATAAACCACTAGAAGAATGCTGATCATTTTTGGGATCTATGAATGTTGTTTTGAATTTATCAATATAATCATCAGTATCAAGAGGATTACCATATTTATCAAATGCATCAATTATTATTCCGGGTTTTGTTCCTGCTTGAATTGGCGAGCTTTTTTCTTTAATTATTGTTTTTGATAAATCAATTACACCTGCAGAAACAACAAATATTGATTCATTCTCTAAATATAATCCTTGAGAACCAGATTTATCAGTACTAACTATATATGTTCCAGCTTTTGTTATAGGAGCACTATATTTTCTATATCCTGTTTCTTGATCTGTCATTGAAGTTGTTTTATTTACTTCATTTCCTCCTCTTAAAGATACTTTAATTCCAACTACTTCTTGTAATGTTTCAGCTAAATTATTATATTGATCATATGAAAAAACTTCAAATACATAATTTTGATCAGTTGTACCATCTACAAGTGTTTTACTATTTTTGCCATCTTTATAATATTTTGGTAAAATTTTGGTTCTAACAACTGTGTCAGGAGAAACTTCCATTTGTGGTTTTAATTTTTCAACTTTTATACCATTTACAAATATATTTAAAGTACATTCAGTTAAATTTGGATAAGTATTGGCTTTTGTAGATGTTACAGTTATATAAAATACTCCCAAAGTACCAGCCCTTTCTTGAACGAATTTAAATGAGTTATCAGTTTTATCAGATGATTCAATAGTAAAATTAAAACCTTCCCAAAAGTTCTTTCTTATATTATTTTTAGTTCTTATTTCAATTATCATATATCCAGTTTTTCCTGCAACATATTTCAAATTTTGTTCAATAATATGAGTATTTTGGAAATCAGCTTCTTCATTCGAACCACCTTTTCCAGTACCAGTTAAAGTTATATTAAAAACTAATTTATCTTTTCCATTAGTAAATTCTAAATCATAAAATCCTTCAACTAATGTAGCATATGTATATGAACCAGTTTGTCCTTTATCATCAATTGTAAACTCTGCATATTCTTGATTATTTGTCTCATTATTATTTAATTTTAATTTATAAGTAATTGATTGATTTTGACTTTTTAAATAAGCATTATAACTTAATAAATCTTTTTGAGGAATTATATCAATAACATTTCCATATTGATCTCTTGGATATAATCTATATATAGGTTCTTCTTTTGTATTATTTTCAACTGTACCATTTTTCAAAGCTTCAAAATCATTTTTAGCAGATTCAAATCTAAAAGCTTTATAATTTAAGAAATCTATATCTTTTGACTTGACATTAACTATACAAGATACACATTTAATTGGTTCAGTATCAATATATCCAGAAATATATGTCATTCCTCTAATATAAAATATTGCATCATATGAAAGAACATTATGTTCATCTTTTATAGTTATTTCATGTTTTTGAGTAATTATTCTAGTAGTATCTGCTTCATTTGTATATTTTATTTGATATGGAGAATTATCTTTATATTGGTATGCATCTATATAATTATTATATTTATCTTTTGGTGTTATAAATATTTTTACAGTTTCTCCAACGAATTTTTCTGTATCACTTACTTCTAATTCACTATTATCTGCATTTGCAGAACCTGGAGTAAATATTATTGTATATTTTTCTAATGGGAAATATGCTCCAACAACAATATGTTCATATGCATAAGTTGATTTTAATGTAATAATAATTTCTCCAGTTGCTTGGGCTGCAGTTTCTGCACTCCATGTATGATATTTTGAATAATTAGTTGGTACCATTTTAATTTGAAGAGAAGCTAAATTGTTGATATTGGTAATTAAATTATTATATCTATCATATAATTTATTTATCATTTGGAATGAATCTTCAACTGAAACTGAACCTAAGTAAGATGTTGTTATTTCCTCATCAGACATTGTAAATAATTTTGATGTATAAGGTGAATTTGGTATTACTGTAATTAAAATTGGTGTAGGTACTTCTTTATTTTCAATTTCTACATTTGCATTGAAAGGATTTGATTTTTTATAGCATTTAAATTTAATATTATATTGTCCTGGTTTTTCTGCTTTAGATAATGAATATGTACAATTATGGTCTTCACTAAATTTAATTTTAATATTTTCATCAATATTTTTATACCAATAATTTTTACGCTTATTTTCTTTTGTTCTTAATTCCATAAAGACTAAACCTTCTTCTCCAGCAACTAAAGTTATTTCTTGAGGATTAATGTATGTTTTATTAGTATCAACTGGTCCTGAATCACCATCTGTATAGCCACCAGTTAATTGTACTGGATAAGTTAATTTTTCATTTTTAGTTGTCTCACTTACAATTAATTTATAATCATCTCCATTTGGTAAAAATTGCCATCTTTCTTCGTTTTCATCATTATTTTGTGATTTACATAATGATGATAATTTACTAAGTTCATTATTTGAAACACATAATTTAACATCAGTTACAATTATTTCTGTTGATACTTTTAATGAATCAATTTCCTCCTTATTTACTATAGGATTATAATATTGATCAAAGAAATTAAGTAAGAAATTAGGTTTTATTGTTACTGGAAGACTATTAAGTTCAGTTTTTGACATTTCTTTATTTTCATTTTTATTATAAACTTTTGTTTTACTAAAATCTAATTTATCTGGGTAAATATTAAATTTACAATTTAAACATTTTACAGTTCTATCATCATATTCTACTGTAAATTCAACATTTCCAGATTTGGTAATACCAGTTTTACAATCGAAATTATCATTAAAACTAGTTGTTTCACAAGTATCAGAAACAATTTCTTTATAATCTTGATCTATTTCATAATATACATCAAATTTTTCAAAATCATTTTGTGTAGCATTTGTAACAATATTTTCATAAATATCTCTTGGGTAAATTGTAAGTTTTGTTGTGTCCCCAGCTTTTATATTATCTGTTTTTTCTATTTTTGCAAATGAAGTATCAGGATCAATTGGTCCACTCCATAATTTATATATGTAAGTATTTGGATTATAATTGTTTGCTGTTAATTTAATTGTTGTAACTTTTTTGCATCCATATTGAACATATAAAAACATTCCATCGACATAGTTATTAGTTGATATTTCATGATTTTCTAATGATTCTCCTTGAGTCAATTTTTCTAATTTTTCTTTTGTATATAATGTTTGATTGAATAAATCAGTATATAAATTACCATATTTATCTTTTGGGATAAATTTAACTATAGATGGTTTAATAACAGTACCATCTTCAGCTCCAGAATGATAAACTAATTCTTTAAGTTCAGAATGGCATTTTATACGCAATGTAATATATTGAGATATTTCCTTTTGGTCATATTCTAAATATATAATATTATCTTGACCTGATTTAGTTGTAACGTATTGTGTTATATATAATCTCATTTGCCCATTTTTCTCCCCTATTTCTTTTCTAATAGAAAGTTGGTTACCTGATAAACTATAAGAATTTCTATAAGTTAAAGAATTAATATTAACTTCATAATTCCATCTTAAACCATCTTGAGCTCTAAATTCAATATCTACTAAATATTCTTGACCGGCAATTCCATCAATAAAAGTAGGTTTAATATAAGTTTTAGATAAATCATAACTATTATATGGAGATACATTTTTTTCTCCCATTAAATATAATGGATATTCAGCTAATTGATCCTTAATTGTAAGCTTTAAATGATATAATCCTTCAGGTAATTTATGGAATTCACTATCACAATCTTTATGAGCCAAATAAATATGATCATCCTTTTTATCTACATCTAATTCCCAACTATTGAATTCACTATAAACCATTGAGCATTTTACACTCATTTTTTTATCATAAAGAGTAATTCTTTCACCTGTTGCAGTATATAAATGTAAAATATAGTAAGGACAGTATTTTAAATTATTAATATTTGTCTGGGTTGATGTAAGCATTAAATTTAATTCTTCATTTTCTATTATATAAAATAATTGACTTTTTGGCAAATCAATAGTTTGATATGAAACAGTAATATTTTCTTTTTTACCTATTTGTATTCCATCATAAGTCACTCTAACTTCATAATTATCAATTAATATATATTGATATAAATATTTCATATTAATATCATTTGTTATAGAATTATAACCATATAATAAATCTTTTCCATTATTTGTATATACTTTTACTTTTTCTTTTTCTTTTAATAATTGTCCTTCAATAGTTCCTATATTTACTCCATATTTGTCAACTAAAGTAACTAAAACTGTAGATGTTTCCTTTAATATATATGCTGTTTTATCAATTTCCCAATATGATTTACTTGTATCTACTTTTCCAGCAATTCTATTGTATGTAAAGGAATATTTTTTATTACTTTCAGTACAAATAATAGTCCAAGTATGTTTAGTAATTGCAGTATATATTTTATCAGTGAATAAATGATCTTTGTTTTCATTTTTAAATTCTAAATTATAATAATTTTCATTTATTCCATATAATTCTGAAGAAATTGATATTTGAGTTGTTCCAATAACTGAAGTTGTAATATAATTTTTATATTTATCTTGTAGTTTAAATAAGAAATTTATATTATCATCATTTGTTTGACTTTTTTTCCAAGTATATTTATCTCCAGCAACTGTAAATTTATCTTCTTCTTCAATTTCTAAATAATAAGCTGGACCACAATTTACAACTAATTTGATATCTTGATTTATAACATTTGAATCAACTGTAACAGTAAAACTATTGTCATTGTTTGCCTTAGTACAAGTGACTCTAATAGCATATTGTCCTGGTAAATCACCTTTTTCGACTATATATGTGCAATTATCTTTATCTTTATTAAATTCCACTTTTATTTTTTCAGAAATATCAGGATACCAATAATTTTTACGAACATTTTCACTTGTTCTTATTTCCATTATTGTTTTCCCTTCATTTCCTGCTTGTATTGTTATTATGCTTGGATTAAAATATGTTTTAGAAAAATCTTCTTCTCCAGATGAACCATCATATCCACCTATTATTTTAATTGGATAATTTATATTATTGGTACTAACACTTTTCTGTTGTACAATTAATGCATAATTATTCCCATTTGTTATATATTGCCATTTATTTATATTATCATCACCATTTGTAGAAGGACATAAAGTTAATAATTTTTTATTTCCTGAATTACTTACACATAATTTAATATCAGCACCTTCAAAAATAGCCTCTATATCTAATTCTTCTACAAATTTTACATCAGTTATAATATTATTAAATTGGTCATAAAATGATATTTCAAATATTGGTTCTTTTTTAGCTTCTACTTCATTATCTACATCTAATTTTAAATAATATTCTTTATTTTTATATAATGTTCTAGTATTTGAAAAATCAAATTGACTAGCAATTACTGAAAATACACAGTTTTTACATTCAATTTCATCTTTTATATATTTAACATGGAAGGCAATATTTCCTATATATTCAATTGGGGTTATACATTCAATACTATCATAAACACTTTCATCCTGTTCTGTCTCTGTTAATTTTCTAATAATAATATCAATTGCACTTGAATAACCTTCAACAAGTTTGCAGTTTGTTACATTTATTTTTGTTTCATTTTCAACAATTTGATAATATGTTAGGAATTTATTCATATCTTCAATATTTAAATCATCAATATCATTTAAATAAGTATCTTTTGGATATATTACAATAGTATAATTACTTCCAGCTGCTTGTGCAGTTGAAGATTTCATTTCAGCATATGAAGTTTCAGGGTCTATTGGACCACTTTTAATTCTATAACTAATACCAATATCTTTATATTTGTCTTCAAAATATTGAGAAGTTACTTTAACATTAGTTGAAATTGTTGTTTTATATTGAACTTTTAATAAACCATTAGAAAGATAATTATTAGTAGTTAATGATACCCCATCTAATGATTTTCCTATTGTTAATGACTTTAAATATTCTTGAGTTACGGAGGAATCAAAAGTAAATTGATTATTAAATTTATCAACAGGTTTGAAAGTTAAAATTGGTGGGTCTATTACATTACCAGGTGTTGGTCCATCAACTAATATTAATTTTGCAAAATCTCCTCCTTTAATATTTAAAGAAACACTTTTATCTATTTGTTTTTCATTATATTTTATATATAGAATATTATCACCTTTTTCAGGTAATGTTACAGTATTTTGTGTAACAGTTATCATATATTGGCCTTTTTTATATCCTTGTGTAACTTTAATTATTAAATCATTACTTGATAAACCATATGAATTTTGGAATGAGAATGAATTTATTGTTCCCCAATAATTCCATCTAAGGTTATCTTTTGCTCTAAATTCAAAAAGAATAGTATATGCTTTTCCAGCAAATCCATCTATATGAGTTGGATCAATGAAAGTTTTAGTTAAATCAAAGTTATCTTCATTAGAACAATCATCATTACCATCTCCATATAAATATAATGGATATTCTTTTGTTTCATTATCTTCATCTTTTCCAGAATATGATCCTGTTAAAGTTAAAATATAATCACCCTTTTTTAAAGCTTTGAATTTTTCTAATTCACTAGTTTTATAAGAAAATTGAATAAAATCAGTCTTTTTTGTAACAACTAAATCTAATGTAGCCCCATATCCAGTCATTGTACATGTAAATTTAGCATTTGAATCATAGGTGGTTTGCTCTCCATTGGATGTATATAAATATAAATTATAAAATGGTATTTGTTCCATATTTTTAATTGATGTTTTTACTTGAGTACTCATTTCAATTGTAGAATCTAATATCACTTGTAATTTACTTACTGTTATGGAAAATCTTGGAGCTATTACTGTTAAATATTTTAATGAACCACAATACATTTCATTATTATTATAATATGCTGTTACTTCAAAATATCCTGCAACTTTACAAACATTTTTAAATCTAATTGCATAATTACTTGTTATTTGTTCAAATTGATATTCATATATTTGATTTGTATTTGTATCTTTTGCTTTTACAACAACATTTCCTTTTATTTCTTCTAATCTACCATCTGTTAATCCAATAAATGCATTAGTTCCATCTTTTAAAAATACTTCAACATAAGAATATTCATTTATATTTATATATGTATTCAATAAATTATAATATGAGGCTGATACTGCTACTGATGTTACTATCCTAGCTTGATCATAAGTAATTAAATATTTATTATTACATGTACTATCCCTCATGAAAAATACCCAAGTATATTTTCCACTATTAAATTCAAGTTTATCTCTAAATTCAAATGCCTTTTTTTCTGTATTATAAAAAATAGAAAATTTTCTTTCATCATTTCCATATTGATGAGAATAAATGTCAGCAAAAGTAGAGAAATAATCTGATTTAACTATAACATTTTTATATTTATCTAATACAGTAAACCAATATTGGAAATTTCCATCGACAAAATCACCTAAATATTCATAATAATGATCTCGAGACTCTGTTCTTAAATATTTAAATAATTCTGGGTTTGTAAAATTTAAATAGCAGGCTAAAGCTTGTTGTGCAGATGAATATCTTCTACCTATTTCTACATTTTTAACTTTAATGATTATATTTCCCCAATAATCAGAATATGCTGTTGCATATATTTCATAAACTCCTTTAATTGAAAGTGCTTCCACTCTAAAACTGATATTACCACTACCTTCTAATGTGAATTTAATATTACTTTTTCCAATATCATAATTATATAAATTATAATCACTAGTTCTTAATTCAATTTTTGCAATCTTTGTTTCTGCTCCTCCTGTTACTAATTCAACATTATATGACATTTCAAGATTTGTTTTTGAAATATCTAAATCATGGAAACAAGTTTTATATGGACTTATTTTTAAATCATTTTCACTAAATACTAATTCAACATTTTTTTCTTCATAAGAACCATCATCTTTCTCATAAGTTATTTTTAAAGTCCATCCAAATGATGATTTTTTAAAAATATTATCAGATTTAACACCTAATTCATTAAAAATACCTATATATTGGATTCCGCTTAATGTATATATTTTTGGATAAAAGTTACCAAAATTTTTATTCCAATCATGAGAACTATATACTTGTATTTTTATTTTATTAACATCAAAATCTTCAGGATAGACTTTATATTTTGATATTAAAGTATTAGCATCTGAATCCAATAAATCTAAAGATGTTAATTTTCCTGAAGCATCATTTCTATATTCTATTTTGTTTGTTTCTATACTAACCCATTTTTTTGTGTAATAATTAAAAATATTAGCATTATTTAAAGTTAAAACACTACCCATTACATTAAATTTATATATAGTGCCTTTTATTTTTGTTTTAGTTGTTTTTCCTTTTGGAGTTAAATATCCATAAAATTCATACGTTCCTGTCTCTGTTATTTGGAATTCACATTGATAGAAATTCTCATTAGCAGTAAATGTATTTGTATATGTTTTTGTAGAAGGAGATGTTCTTTTAGTTTCACAAGAAAAATCATATTCATTTAATTCAGTAAAAGTTTTTATTGACATAATATTTCCTTTCCCATCTTTAAAATAGCAATTATAATTAATAGTATTTCCTTTCTTTAAAGTAGGTATTGAAGTATATTTATCTAATGTACAATATGAAGTACTTGTACTAACCCCTCCAACAATAACAACAAATTGAATTTCATATGGCAAAAAACTATTTTGAACTATTTTATAGGTACCGGTTTTAACAACCTTAATAACTAATTGATAATGATCTTCATATTTTCTCATACTAAGTGTTGCTGAATTTGCAGTTGCTAAAGATAATCCAGTTGATTTTAACATTTCGCTTGAAGTACTACCAATATTTGCATTATTTCCAAAACTATCTTTGCATTCAAAATCAAGTACAATTTCAAAAGATGTACCTTTTAAAGGAAAATCACCTTCTGAAGCACCATAAGTTAATCTTCTTGCTTCAGAAACTAATGTTGTATATGAATCTATATTTGATAAAATTCCATCATGCCCTATTAAAGAAATAGTATTTAAATCACCTCCTATTATAGTGTATTTTCTTTCAGGTCCAACACCATGCGTAGCTTCTGAAATACCAATTGTATGTTCCCCTAAAACATGGCAAGCACTCATTGATAATAAAAGACTATATTCATCTTTCATTCTTATTTGCAAATTAGAAGCGGGGCAATCTAAAGATAATGAAAATGAATAAGTCCATATTCCTTGCTTAAAACAATGTGGAACAACTTGACCTTTATTATTTATAAATGAAAAAAGATATTGGACTGTTTCTCCAGCTTTATATGTATAAGTTTCTAATGAATTATCATCTACATAAAAACTTCCAACCATTCTTGAAATATCAAAATTATCTTCACAAATAAAGGTTCCTAAAACACTTAATTCTCTTCTATTACCATTCATATTCCCTGTAAATCCAATATATGCTGTGTTAGATTCTAAGGAACTAGAAAGATCTACATTATAAGAAAAGAGAAGTGTATTTACCCCAGAATATAAATATAATTTTTTATCTGAGTAAATAAGTCTAAAATCCCAATTCATTGTACTTGTTGGATCATATCTTTGTGCATTTAATTTATCATAAACAAAAGCATTTGCATCATCATTTGAACATTCTGAATCACAATATCTGAAAGAATAACTACTATCATCGGGATCATTACGATTTTTATTAAAATCAAATTCAATAATATAACTTTTTGTAAATCCATAATATCCTAAATAATCACTTGGTCCATCTAGACTTAATTTATTTTTGTTTTTAGAAATAACAATTGTAAATCCTTGTAAATTTCTTTCATTACTATTTTCAATTATATCTACTGGCTCTATACTTGCTTTTAAATGAACTTCAAATCTTGGCTCAATTAGCACTTTTCTTCTATACCATAAGGCTCCATTACCTTCATAGAAATTTAAGGCGGGAACATAATTTCTTGCTGCACCTTCTTCACTTGCTGTTGTTTCGTCTAAATAAGTTCTTCTCATACCATTTGGACAAGTATCTTCGGTATATATCATTTGGATGAGCAACATCCATATTAATAGAATCAGAAAACTGCTTTTTTTAAGAGTTTTCATTTGTGTTTTAATTACTTTTAAAAAATTTTTTTGGAATTTATCGAAAAGATAAATGAATAAAAATATTAATTATTATAATTTATTAATTAAATTGATTGAATAGGATTGAAAAATGGATTATTATTAAATATAATTTAAATTTTATTTTTTTTTAAATAAAATTATTTTACATTATTTTTTTTTAAATAAAATTAATTTACATTATTTTTTTTAAATTAATTAATTGGGGATTGGGGATTGGGGATTGGGGGTTGGGGGGTGGGGGGGGGGGGGGGGGGGGGGGGGGCCCACAGCGC
>Ga0310697_10004602_pt1 | contig 13561 bp, 14 predicted proteins | sample 172DNAGHGlowgp2_FD_203883 | JGI IMG/M metagenome (GOLD analysis project Ga0310697, IMG submission 203883) | Sheep rumen microbial communities from Palmerston North, Manawatu-Wanganui, New Zealand - 1728 DNA GHGlow gp2 (v2) (version 2) | ecosystem: Host-associated > Mammals > Digestive system >...
TAGATGACGCGGTAGGTACGAACGTCGACCTTTTCCTTTTCGGCAGCGGCGCGCGCCGCGGAATCCGGACGCACGTTGAAGCCGATGACGATCGCGTTCGACGCGGACGCGAACATGATGTCCGATCCGGTGATCGCGCCGACGCCGCTGTGGATGACGCGCACGCGGACCTCGTCGTTCGAAAGCTTTTCAAGCGACTGCTTGACTGCCTCGACCGAGCCCTGCACGTCCGCCTTGACGATGAGGTTGAGTTCTTTCAATTCGCCCTCTGCCATCTGGCTGAACAGATCGTCCAGAGAGACCTTCTGCGCCTGCTTGACCTGCGCCGCCTTCGCCTTCTGACGGCGCTCGTCCGCGACCTGACGGCTCAGCTTGTCGTCGTTTGCCGCAAACAGCATATCGCCTGCCGCCGGGACCTCGTTGAAGCCGAGCACCTCGACCGGCGTGGACGGACCGGCTGCGTTGACGCTTCTGCCCTTGTCGTCCATCATGGCGCGGACCTTGCCGAACGCCGTGCCGGCAACGATCATGTCGCCCTTCTTCAGCGTACCGTTCTGCACCAGCACCGTCGCCACGGGACCGCGGTTGCGGTCGAGCTGCGCTTCGATGATCGTGCCCTTTGCGAGGCGGTCGGGGTTCGCCTTGAGCTCCAGAACGTCCGCCTGCAGCAGCACCATCTCGAGGAGCTGATCGAGGTTGATCTGCTTCTTTGCCGAGACCGGCACGCAGATCGTGTCGCCGCCCCATTCCTCGGTGACGAGGCCGTATTCGGTGAGCTGCTGCTTGACGCGCTCGGGATCCGCGGTCTCGCGGTCGATCTTGTTGATCGCGACGACGATCGGGACGCCCGCCGCCTTCGCGTGGTTGATCGCTTCGATCGTCTGCGGCATGATGCCGTCGTCCGCCGCGACGACCAGGATAACGACATCCGTGACCTGCGCGCCGCGCGCACGCATCGCCGTGAACGCTTCGTGACCGGGCGTGTCGATGAACGTGATCTGCTTGCCGTTCAGCGTAACGGTATACGCGCCGATGTGCTGCGTGATGCCGCCCGCCTCGCCTGCGGTGACGTGCGAGTTGCGGATCGCGTCAAGGAGCGACGTCTTGCCGTGATCGACGTGACCCATGATCGTGACGACCGGCGGACGCGGCTTGAGCGTTTCCGGCGCGTCGACGTCGTCGGCGGAATCCATCAGGACGTCCTCAAAGGACTTTTGAAGCTGCTGTTCGAGCGTGATGCCGAACTCGCCCGCGATGAGCTCGCAGGTGTCGAAATCCAGCTCCTGGTTGATGTTCGCAATGATGCCGAGCATCAGGAGCTTCTTCAGGATCTCGTTCGCGGGCTTGCCGAGCTTCTCGGAAAGGTCCTTGACCGTGATCGTCTCGGTCGTGATGACCGCGTGGTCGATCACGACGGGCGCGGGCTTCGGCTGCTGCGCCTCCTGCTCGTGCTTCTTCACCTTGCGGCGGTTGCCCATCTGGCTGTCGTCTTCCCAACCGCGCGCGGTCGGTCCCTGTTCCTTCATCATCGTTTTCTTGTTCTTTGCCTTCTTATCCGTAGTATCGAACGGCTTCTTCTTGTCCGTTCTGTTCTTGCCGCTGTCCGAAGGACCCGGCGGATTGATCATCACGGCGCGCTGTGACGCATTGGCGTCGCGGCGCGGTCCGCGGCTGTCGCCCTGCTGACGGCGGTCGTTCCCGCCCTGCTGACGCGGCGCGTCGGTGCGCGGGCGATCCTGCCGCGGCGAATCCGTGCGCGGACGTTCCTGCCGCGGTTCGCGCGCGTTCTGCGTGCGCTGCTGCCGCGGTTCTTCGATCCGTACCGGCTCCTGCTTCGGCTGTGCGGGCGCGGTTTGTGCGGGCGCGCTCGGCGTTTCCTCCGGCGCCGCGGGCTGCGGCTCCGGTTCGTCGGTCCCGCCTGCATGCGCCGCGAGATCCGCGTCGCTTTCGAGCATCGCCTTCAGACGCTCGGCGCGTTCACGCTCCTCACGCTCCTGCTTCTCCCGTTCCTCACGGTCGATCATACTGCCCTCCGTGCGGCGCGCGGCGTCCAGAAGCGTGCCGATCGCACCCTTCGTGCCGTCGAGCTTATGAAGCAGAGCCTGCATCTCCTCTTTCAGATTTTTTGCTGTTTCCAGAAAATTCGTTGCCATAATCATCCCCGCTTTTCATCGGTATTGCGCATTGCGCGCTCTATCATATCCCGGAAGGACGGATCCGTCACCGCCATCACGATGTGCGAATCCTTTCCGATCGCGCTGCCCACGGTTTCCACCGTACGGAACGGGACGCCGTGCGCCGCGCACAATTGCTCATAATGCGTCTTCGTCGCCTCCGACGCCGTCTCCTCCAGAAGGACCAGCTTTGCCTTCCCCGCCCTGACCGTGCGTTCCACGGCAAAGGCGCCGCTTTTCGCTTTGCCGGCTTTCATCGAAAGCCCGATCGCGTTATACAGCCGATCCGTCCCCATGTTCGATCTCCGAATGCAGCGCCGCCTTCAGCTCGTCGTTCATCGGCGCTTCCAGGGCGCGTTCCAGCGCGCGGGTTTTGATCGCCTTCTCGACGCACGCCGCGCTGCGGCAAAGATACGCGCCGCGGCCGGAAAGCTTTCCGGTGCGGTCGGGCACCAGCACGCCGTCCGCAGTGCGCACCACACGCATCAGTTCCTTTTTCGCCCGCATCTCGCGGCAGGCGACGCACATCCGCATCGGGATCTTTTTCAATGCTTACTCCTCCGCGTTCTCCTGCGCCTGCGCGGCGTCCACCGCAGCGTCCGCCTGTGACTGGCTCTTGATGTCGATCTTCCAGCCGGTCAGCTTCGCGGCAAGACGCGCGTTCTGTCCCTCCTTGCCGATGGCAAGCGACAGCTGCGAATCCGGCACGATGACGCGCGCGGCCTTCTCGTCCTCGTTGACGTAGACCATCAGCACCTTCGCGGGGCTCAGCGCCTTCGCGATGTAGATCGCGCTGTCGGAATCGTACTCGATGATGTCGATCTTCTCGTTGTGCAGCTCGTTGACGATGCGCTCCACGCGCGCGCCGCGCGGACCGACGCATGCGCCGACCGCGTCGACCTGCGGATCGGTCGAGAACACGGAGACCTTGGTGCGGAAGCCCGCTTCGCGCGCGATGGACTTGATGACCACCGTGCCGCTCTGGATCTCGGGGACCTCGAGCTCGAACAGGCGCTTGACGAGACCCGGATGCGTGCGGCTCACGACGACCTGAGGTCCCTTGTTGTCCTTGCGGACCTCAAGCACGTAGACCTTGATGCGGGCGTTGATCTCGTATTCCTCGCCCGGGATCATCTCGTTCGCGGTCAGGATGCCATCCGTCTTGCCGAGCTCGACATAGGCGTTGCCCTTCTCGACGCGCTGTACGATCGCCGTCAGGATCTCGTTCTCCTTCTCGACGTATTCGTCATAGATGTTGCCGCGTTCCGCCTCGCGGATGCGCTGCACCATGACCTGCTTCGCGGTCTGCGCCGCAATGCGTCCGAAATCCTTCGTGAACGCCTCCTCCTCGAGCACGTCGCCGAGCTCGTAGAGCGGGTTGATCTTCTTTGCGCGCTCCAGCGAGATCTCCTGCGAGGGGTTCTCGACCTTCTCGACGACGGTCTTGCTTGCGTAGATGTGGTATTCGCCCGTTTCGCCGTCGACCTCCGCGCGGACGTTTGCGGTCGAGTTGTAGTTGCGCTTGTATGCGACGATCAGCGCCGCTTCAAAGGCGGCAAGCAGCACGGATTTCTTGATGCCGCGCTCCTTTTCCAGTGCGTTCAGTGCTTCGATAAATTCTGCGTTCATGATTCTTTCCTTTCTTGATAAACCTTAAAATCTGATATAGGGGCGGACGAGCGCGCAGTCCTTCTTTTTGACGGTCAGCGTCTCCCCCTGTTCCGTTTCGACGGTGAAGCCGTCCGCGTCGAACGCGGTCAGCGTCCCGGTCCATTGCTTTTTGCCGTTCTGCGGTGCGTAGAGCCTGATCTCGAGCTCCGTGCCCATGGCGCGTTCAAAATCGCGGTCCTTTTTCAACGGCCGGTCGATGCCGAGCGAGGAGACCGAAAGCACGTACTCCGATTCGATCGGGTCCTTTTCGTCCAGGATCGGCTCGATCGCGCGGCTCACCGCCTCGCATTCGTCGATGGTGACGCCGCCGGGCTTGTCGATGTAGAACGTCAGCACCCAATCGCCGTACTCCTTCTGATACTCGACGTCGCAGAGCTCGAAGCCCATCGACTCGATCGTTTCCCTGCAGAGCTGTTCGCAGATCTCAGTCGTTTTCATGCCCTTTCCTCTCTCAAAACGAAAGAGTGGGTTTTCCCCACTCCTTCAAGTTCAACATTCCAACAAAAAGCAGTATACCACACTCTTTCCGGGAATGCAAGCATTATTTCGCAATCCGGTCGAACTTCTCGAACAATCTCTCCTCGTCCGCGTCCGGCTTCTCCTCGCGCGGTTTGAAAAGCTGCGTGCGCGCGTAATGCGCAAGCGCCACATAGGCAAGTCCGATCGCCGCCGACAGCACCGCGATGTTCCATGGCTCGATCGCGTCGATCACAAAGCTCAGAAGCGTCAGCACGGTGCCGAACGCAAACAGCCCCGTCGCGGTCTTGCCGTACCAGTCGGAATACGCGACCTTGCGCTGCCGGAGCATGATCATGCCGCCAATCACCATCAGGATCTCCTTGACGACGACAAGGATCACCAGCGTCAGATAGATCCAGAAAAGCGAACCCTCCCACTTGCGGATCAGAATCACGATCAGCGCCGTGATCGACATCAGCTTGTCCGCGAGCGGGTCCAGAAGCTTTCCGACCGGCGTAACCCAGTTGAACGTCCGCGCCAGAAACCCGTCCAGCACGTCGGTCACGAACGCCAGCACAAACACGCCGAGCGCCCAGAGGTAATTCTGCGGATGCGGGATCTTCGCCGTCAGAAACAGCCAGGCAAACACGCCGACCATGACGATGCGGATCGAAGACAGAATGTTCGGAATATGCTTCATTCAGATACTGACGTCCTCTACGTAGATTTCGCGGACCGCGTTCGGGTCAGCGGCAGGCTCCTGCTTCGGGGCGGGCGCCGGTTCGGGTTCGTTCGCTTTCTTCTCCTGCTCGTCGCGCCAGTCGAAATATTTCATCGCGACCTGCGGCAGCAGCGCATAGCTCAAAACGTCCTCCTCGCATCTTGCGCGGTCGCCGAGCTCCTTCTTGTACTTTTCGAGCTCCGGCTCCAGAAGATCCGCGGGACGGCAGGTGACGACTTCCTCGTCGCCGATCGCCATCCTCCGCACTTCCTCGTTGACGGGACCCGGAAGCTTTCCGTATTCGCCGCGCAGGAGCGCCTTCGAGTTGTTCGGGAAGGTCTTGTAGCGTCCGACGAGTACGTTGAACACCGCCTGCGTGCCGACGATCTGGCTCGTGGGCGTGACCAGAGGCGGATAGCCGAAGTCCTTTCTTACCCGCGGGATCTCCGCGAGCACATCGTAGTACTTATCCTCCGCGCCGGCGTCGCGAAGCTGCTTGATGAGGTTCGAGAGCATGCCGCCCGGCACCTGATACAAGAGCGTGTTCGTATCGACGCGCAGCGATTTGTCGGAGATCAGCCCGTCCTGCTTTAAGCGCTCGTACACCTGACGGAAATACTTCGCGCATTCGGAAAGCGCGTTGAGGTCCAGCCCGGTGTCCCGCTCGGTGCCCTTGAGCGTCGCGACGAGCGATTCGGTCGCGGGCTGGGACGTGCCGTTGCCCAGAGGGGACAGCGCCGTGTCGACGATGTCGACGCCCGCTTCCGCAGCCTTCAGAAGCACCATGTCGCCCGTGCCGGTCGTGTTGTGCGTATGCAGGTGGATCGGGATATCGACCTCCGCCTTGAGCTTCTTCACCAGAGAGTATGCGTCGTACGGGAGCAGAAGATTCGCCATATCCTTGATGCAGATCGAATCCGCGCCCATCTGTGCAAGCTCCTTAGAGAGCTTGACGAAGTATTCTTCGCTGTGCACCGGCGAGGTCGTGTAGGAGATCGCCGCCTCGCAGAAGCCGCCGTACTTCTTGGTGTACTTGATCGCGGCCTCGAGGTTTCTCGGATCGTTCAGCGCGTCGAAGATGCGGATCACGTCGATGCCGTTTTCGATCGCCTTGCGGCAGAACTGCTCGACGACGTCGTCCGCGTAGTGCTTGTAGCCCAGGATGTTCTGTCCGCGGAACAGCATCTGCAGCTTTGTGTTCGGCAGCGCCTTGCGGAGCTTGCGGAGACGCTCCCACGGATCCTCGTTCAGATACCGCAGGCAGGAGTCGAACGTCGCGCCGCCCCAGGCCTCAAGCGACCAGTAGCCGATCGCGTCGAGCATTTCGCAGGCGGGCAGCATCTCCTTCGTGGTCATGCGCGTCGCGGCAAGCGACTGGTGCGCGTCACGCAGGATGGTATCGGTAACAAACAGTTTTCCCATAAAAGGTCCTCCTTAACGTCCGAACAGCGACAGGAACACGCCCGCCGCGATCGCCGAGCCGATGACGCCCGCCACATTGGGTCCCATTGCGTGCATCAGCAGGAAATTCTTCGGATTCTCCTTCTGACCGACGACCTGCGAAACACGCGCCGCCATCGGAACGGCGGAAACGCCCGCAGAGCCGATCAGCGGGTTGATCTTCTGCTTCAGGAACAGGTTCATGACCTTTGCCAGCAGCACGCCGCCGCAGGTGCCGCCGATGAAGGCGACGATGCCGAGCGCGATGATGACCAGCGTGGACAGCTGCAAAAACGTCGCGCCCGTCGCAGTCGCGCCGACGCAGACGCCGAGGAAGATCGTGACGATGTTGCAGAGCTCGTTCTGCACCGTCTTCGAAAGGCGCTCGGTGACGCCGGATTCCTTAAAGAGGTTGCCGAGCATCAGGCAGCCGACGAGCGGCGCCGCAGAGGGCACCAGCAGCGCGACGAAGATCGTGACCACGATCGGGAACAGGATCTTTTCGGCCTGCGAGACCGGACGCAGCTGCGCCATGACGATCTGGCGTTCCTTCTTGGTGGTCAGGAGCTTCATGAACGGCGGCTGAATGACCGGCACCAGCGCCATGTACGAATACGCCGCGACCGCGATCGGTCCGAGATAGCTCGGCGCGAGCCGCGAGGTGACGAGGATCGCCGTCGGGCCGTCCGCGCCGCCGATGATGCCGATGGACGCCGCGATGTTCTGGAGCTTCGTGACGCCGTCGGTCGGGATCCACTGGAACGCAAGGATCGACAGCGCAAACGCGATGTAGATGCCGAGCTGCGCCGCCGCGCCGAGGATCAGGCTCTTGGGGTTTGCGATCAAAGGACCGAAGTCCGTCATCGCGCCGACGCCCATGAAGATGAGGCACGGATAGATGCCGAGCTTGACGCCGAGATAGAGATAGTCCAAAAGACCCGTCTTGTGGATGTCGCCGAGCTTCGCCCACTGGATCACGCCCTGTTCGGCGTTGTTTGCGCCGAGCCCGAACAGCTCCTCATGGAACAGACCCGCGCCGGGCAGGTTCGTGAGAAGCATGCCGAACGCGATCGGCACGAGCAGCAGCGGCTCGAACTTTTTCACGATCGCAAGGTATAAAAGTACGCACGCGATCGCGATCATGATCAGACATTTCCAGTTGTCCCCCTCGAAGAACCGGGCAAAGCCGGAGCCCGAGAAGAACTCGGAAACGGTTTCCCAAATGGCTTCCATAGGCGCCCCCGATCAGGCGATGGTGCACAGAAGCGCGCCGCTTTCGACCGAAGAACCCTTGGCGACGCCGATGGACGCGATCTTGCCCGCGCACGGCGCGAGGATCTCGTTTTCCATCTTCATGGCCTCGAGGATCATCAGCTGCTGCCCTTCCTTGACGACGTCGCCGGGATTGACGTTGACCTGCAGGATGTTGCCGGGCATCGGGCTTTTGACCTCGGTGCCCGCGCCCGCGGACGCCGCCTTGATCGGCTCCGCCTTCGGCGCCTGTGCGGCTGCCGCGGCGTCGATCTCCTCGACCTCGACTTCATACTTGGTTCCGTTGACGTTGATCAGAAATTTACGCATGGTTCTTTCCCCCCCTGTTTAATCCACTTTTTTAAACGATACGATCCGGATCCCGCTGACGCTCTCGCCCAGCACGGTCGCAATGGCAGCCGCAGCCGCCGCCTTGATCTCGCCCATGTCGCCCTGCGGTTGTGCACTCCGCGCTGCGGGCGCAGGCGCCGCTTCGGGCGCGGGCTTCTTTGATTTGCCGGTCCGCATGATCGCGCCCATGATCTTGATGATCACGATCAGCGCGATCAGTCCGACGAAGACGATCCCGAGTCCCAAAAGAAACGTGATCAGCGTCGACGTCACCGCCGCTCCACCTTCAAATGACATACTCCAAACCTCCATTCTTCCGGAAAGCTGCTGTCGCAGTCTTTCTCTGACGATTCGATTTGACAAAACGGTATTCCCAATTTCCGGGATATTAACAGTATATTATCTTTTTTGCCAGAAGTCAATTCCCCCGCGTATGTTTTTCGCTGTTTTCACACATCCTTTCCATATGCTGACACTCTTTTTACGCGCGGTCTTTCTGGACCTGTTCGTTCTGCTGATCCTTCGGCTTACCGGCAAGCGCCAGGTGAGCGATCTGCAGCCGTACGACCTTCTCATGACGCTGATCATCGCCGACCTTGCGAGCACGGCGATCGCGGACACGGACATCCCGCTGCTGTACAGCGTCGTTCCGATCCTCGCCCTGTACCTCGTGCAGCAGGCGATCGCGAAGCTGTGCCTCAAATTCTCGCCGGTCCGGCGGCTCGTCTGCGGTACGCCGCAGATCCTGATCCTCGACGGCGTCCTGCAGGAGAAGATCATGCGCCGCACGAACTACACCGTGCGGGATCTTCTGGACAGCCTGCGTTCTAAGGACATCTTTGACGTCGGCGAGGTCGCCTATGCGATCCTCGAAACGAACGGCACGGTCAGCGTACTCGAAAAGGCGGCGTTCCGGCAGCCGAACAAGCGCGAGCTCGGGCTTGAACCGGGATCCGCGGCGCTTTCGCATCTGCTGATCCTCGAAGGCAGGATCCAGAAAAGCGGGCTCGAAACGCTGCACCTTTCGCAAAGCGACGTCGAAGCGATGCTGAAAAAGCACGGGCTCGCGCTCAAAAACATCTTCTTTGCACAGATGAACGGCGACGGCGAGCTGCACATCCAGACGGACCGGAAAGACCGAAGCCGCGTCATGCGCTTTTCCGAGGGATAAGGAGGAACTATGGGATTTACGATCTTCCGGACGGCGATGACGATCCTGATCTGCGGCTTCCTCGTGCTGCTGTTTCTGCTTCCCTCCGCGATTTTAAGCCGTTTTTCCGCGCAGGCGAACGAATTGATCGACAAGGCGGAAAACGCGCTTCTTTCGGGCGACCCGGAGGCTGCAGCCCTGCATTGCGGCGCGCTGTTCCGGCTCGTGCGCGATCGGATGCCGGTGCTGGAGCGCTTTCTGAATCACGCGAGCATCGACGCGCTCGACGCCTGCGTCGCGGTCGCGGACTGCGCCGTGCGGGCAGACGATCCGGGCGCGGCTGCGGAGGCGCTTGCCGAAGCGCGCTCCATCCTTGTACGCATCGAAGGGATCGAACTTTTTTCGTGGAATAATCTGCTTTGACGATTGTGTTTGGATGCAATTTGTGGTATACTGTAAAAAATATACGAATCGAGGTGCATCCGTTCACATGAACCCAGGCGATCTTTCCCGGCTGATCACCGCTGCGCGCAAGGGCAAGCCGGATTTTGTGATCCGGGACGCGCGCGTGATCAACGTCTTCACCAACGAGATCACGGAAACAAACGTCGCGATATCGGAAGGCACGATCATCGGCGTCGGCAATTACTCATGCGAAAACGAATACAACGCCCACGGCGCGTACCTTGCGCCGGGGTTCATCGACGGGCATGTACACATCGAAAGCTCGATGGTCACGCCCGCTTCTTTTGCGCAGGTGATCCTGCCGAAAGGCACGACCACGATCGTCGCCGACCCGCACGAGATCGCGAACGTCGCCGGCAAGGAGGGACTTCGGGCGATCCTTGCGCTTTCGTGCGATCTTCCGCTCGACGTCCGGTTTATGCTGCCCTCCTGCGTGCCCGCAACGCCGTTCGAGCACAGCGGCGCGACGCTTACCGCAAAGGACCTCGCCGTGTTCATGGACGAACCGAGCGTGGTCGGGCTCGGCGAGGTGATGGATTACCCCTCGGTCGTGTCGTGCGCGCCGGAGATGATCTTCAAGCTGCAATGCTTTTTCGACCGTCCGATCGACGGTCACGCACCGATGCTGACCGGCAAGGCGCTGAACGCCTACTGCCTCGCGGGACCGCACACCGACCACGAATGCTCGAACTTTTCTGAGCTGAAGGAAAAACTCCGGAACGGCATGACGATCCTGATCCGCATGGGCTCTGCCGCAAACGGCGTCAGGGAGATGCTCGACGGGATCGTTTCGGAGGGACTTCCCACCGACCGCATCTGCTTCTGCACCGACGACAAGCATCTCGAGAACATCCGCTCCGAGGGGCATATCAACCACATCGTCAACACCGCGATCTCCCGCGGGATCCGCCCGCTCGACGCGATCCGCATGGCGACCCTGAATACGGCGAACGCGTTCGGGCTCCGGCGCGTCGGCGCGATCGCCCCGGGGTATCGCGCGAATTTCATTCTGTTCGACGATCTTCACACGATCGAACCGAAGGCCGTCTTTGCAAACGGCAGGCGGATCGACCCGGACGAGCCGATCCCCTCCCCCGCGGTCCCCGAGAGCGTGAAGAACACCGTCCACGCGGCGCCGATCGGACCGGACGATCTGCGGCTTAAGGCAAAGCCCTTCATGCCGATCATCGAGACCGTTCCGCATCAGCTCGTGACGCGGCTCGTGACCGCCGTCGTGCCGACCGACAAGGACGGATACTTCGTCCCCGAGGACGGGCTCAACAAGCTTGCGGTCATCGAACGCCACCATGCCACCGGACACATCGGCGTCGGGATCGTGGAAGGCATGCACATCACGGGCGGCGCGATCGCGGCGACGGTCGCGCACGATTCGCACAACATCGTGGTCGTCGGCGACAGCGACGCCGATATGATCTTTGCCGCGGAAACGCTGAAAAACTGCGGCGGCGGCTTCACGGTCGTTTCGCACGGAGAGGTCAAGGCGCTTTTGGAGCTACCCGTTGCGGGACTGATGAGCGACGCGCCGGTCGAAACCGTGCTCGAAAAACAGCGCGCGCTGCTTGACGCGGCGCATGCGCTCGGCGCGGACGACGCCTGCGATCCTTTGGTGCTGCTCTCATTTCTGGCGCTGCCGGTCATCCCCGAGGTGCGGCTCACCGACTGCGGGCTCTTTGACGTCCGCACGATGTCGTTTTTATACGATTCGATCAGTTGAAAACTCTGTTTTCTACTGATCGGTTTGCTCCGTTCTTCCCCCGCTGCATCCGTGCGCGCCTGTAAGGTTCGCCGATTGCGTTTGAGCGTTTATCAAGAGGTAATGCGTATGTGCCTGTTCAAAAAAAAGAAACCGTTTACCCAGTCCGCACACGAGGTCTGGCGGTCGCAGTGGCAAAGCCTGTTTCCGCCGGAGTGCCGCAACGTACCCGTCACGGTCGACGGCGTGACCGAGATCGCATACGTGCTGGTCGGACACAACGCCATGATGCTGCAGGACGGGCTTTTAATGCAGGCGGCGTTCTTCGACGTGTGCGAGCTGTTCCAGAAGGCAGGCTACCATGTCGTCTGGCTGATGCGCTGTACGCAGGACGTCCACAACGGCTATCTGAAGCGCATCCGCAGCGAGGACGGCGGAAGGCGGATGCAATGGCTCTGGAAAAGCCCTACGACGAATTTCGGACGCTGGAGCTCGGATCAGAAGCACGCCACGATCCTGCTGCAGATCGAGGAGCTGCCCGAGGAAGGACCGGTCGGCTGTGAGCGGAAGATCCTGCAGCGCGTGGTCTGGGCGGAGAGCGACGACCCCGAAAGCATGGTCCCGAAGCGTACGACCTTCACGACCGTCAACGTCCCCGATACCGCCCCCGAGCTGGTGCGCTGGCTGAACGGCGAAGCCCTGAGCCGGTTTCAGGATTGACGCCCCTCATCGGCATTTGATTTGCTTGATTTACCGTACGATACGCATAATCGATTTTGCGGGATCGATTATGCGTATTTTTCGTCTTTCCGTCCGATCTGCATGCGAGCGGATGCGTATCCCCGGATATCGTCAGCTGTCATTATACTGTATCATCAGATTGATTTCATTACTTTGTATCATTCAATTGTTTTAATCAGATTGTTGTAATTATATTGTTCTAATCAGATTGTTGTAATTAGATTGTTATAATTAGATTGTTGTAATTAGATCAGTATAATTATATTGTTTCATCTATATAGATTATATAGATCTGTTTTATCTATACAGATTTGTTTTATCTACTCTATATAGTTACTCTATATAGATACGCCGTTTGCGCGAAATATCCTTTTTCTTTCCTGTGAACTTTTTCGGACTTTTTTCCCGGAAAAAAGGACCGCCCCGAAGGACGGTCCAAAGTGTTTTGATTCAGCGCTCCTCTCGGAAGTACGGAAGTCCGAGGCTTTGCGGCGGGAGGTTTTCACGTTTCTTGCGCAAGCTGACGATGATCAGAACGATGAGCGTGACCACGTACGGTACAAGCTCGAACAGTTCCTTGATCCCGATCGGGAAATTCGTGCTCAGCACCAGCAGCCCGCCGAAGCCGATCGAAGCGAAGATGCTGATCGCCGGCCGCCACGTGGTGAAGATAACGATCGCGATCGCCAGCCATCCGGCCGCGTCGATCTGCGGCTCCGACCACGTGCGCGAGCTTGCCATGATGTAATACAATCCGCCGAGACCCGCGATCATACTGCCGATGATGGTTGCAAGATACTTGTACCGGGTCACGTTGATGCCAGCGGCGTCCGCCGTCGCCGGGTTTTCGCCGACCGCGCGAAGCTGCAGCCCCGTGCGCGTATACCGCAAAAACAGCGAGGTTAAGATCGCGATCCCGATCCCGACGTACGCAAGCCAGCCCGGATGGTTTCCGTCGCCGAAGTAGTTGACGGATCTCGTGATGTCCAGGTTCGCGATGTCGGATTTTGCAAGCTTGGTCAGAACGCCGCCGAGGAAGTTTGCAAAGCCGGTGCCGAAGATCGTCATCGAAAGACCGGTGACGTTCTGATTTGCGCGCATCGTAACCGTCAGAAAGCAGTACAGAAGCCCCATCAGGCAGCTGCCCAGCAGGCAGGCGAACATGGGCACCATCACCGCCATCACCGGGTTCAGCGCCTCTGGCGAGGGCAGGCTGGACTCGTACAGAAACCCGCCGATGACCCCGGAGATGGCCCCCACGTACATCGTGCCCGGAATGCCCAGGTTCAGGTTGCCGGACTTCTCGGTCAGTATCTCGCCGGTGGAGCCCAGCAGCAGCGGTATGCCCTGCATCACCGCGCGGGGAATGAAGGAAACAAAATCGAACATTATTTGACCTCCCTGTGCGCCGCGCGGCGCAGATT
>Ga0310697_10004603_pt1 | contig 13558 bp, 9 predicted proteins | sample 172DNAGHGlowgp2_FD_203883 | JGI IMG/M metagenome (GOLD analysis project Ga0310697, IMG submission 203883) | Sheep rumen microbial communities from Palmerston North, Manawatu-Wanganui, New Zealand - 1728 DNA GHGlow gp2 (v2) (version 2) | ecosystem: Host-associated > Mammals > Digestive system >...
AGATTCAATCGCTCAACAATACATTCATGAAGCATTCCAAGATTGTAATATCCGTCAAATAGAAATGGCAGAGATTGCAAGAGAAGGTGGAGCTTTACATTGTATAAGTTGGAATGTATATCTTCCAAAATAACATGTGAAAGCGTAAATCACCACCCATGAATTCTTTTTGTCCCTCGGCTGTTTTCGACTATCTCGGGGGGACAGATGGGGGACAAAATGGACGAAAATCTGCAAATATCGAAGAAAAATACAACAAAAAACAATCAAACAATTCCGAAATCTGCGGTTTCCGCGATTTCTGCGAGAGATATACCAATATTCAACTTCCAACTCTCAACTTGAAATGTTCCGAGTTCCACACTCCGAGTTCCGAACTACCTAGTCGCACAGCACGTACAAATCGTCGCGGGGGGTGATGAAAAGGATGGGGATTTTGTATTCGTTGGCGATGGTGCGTTGCTCCTGAACTCCTATAAAATATTCGAACACGTCCTTTTCGGCAGTTGTGGTGCATATCATAAGGCCGATGTTCAGCTGTTTTGCTACGTCGAGGGCCACCACGTCGATAAACGACTTCGGCTTGCCCAGGTCGGCCTTCTCGTAAGTGACACCGAGGTTGGCGTACATCTTGTCCATAAACTTGACGTTGCTGTACCATTTGTTGCGCAGAAACTCGTCGGTGTAGTTGTACGAAAGCACGTATAGCTTACTGCCGAAGAAACGCGGGAAATAGCTCGCCCAAATCAGTTTGTCCTTGCTCTCTTTCTTGAAATCGAGGCTGAAAGCCACCTTGCCCACGACGGAGGGGTAGTCCTTGGGCGGCTCCTGCGCCAGCAGGTACGCCACCTTGCATTTGGCAAAATCGCGGAGCAGGTTTTTGGGGTGGTTGGCCGATTTTTTGTTGCTTTTGTCCACAGCGCCGGCAATGGCCACGGCGTTGAAAGCCTTGGGCAGAAGCTCGATAACGTCGGCGGTCTTGCCTTTCAGGGCGCAGTAGGTAGAGAATACCTTTTCGGGCAGACGCTGTTTCATGGCTATCAGCTGCTGCTGGGCCTCGTCGGTGGTTTCGGAGGTATAGCGGGGGTCGCACACCCGCAGCAGTATTATGCCCTTGCGCAGGTATGTGGAAAGCATCAGGCTGTATGCCAATACGGTGTCGGCCTTGTCGTAGTCGGCAATGTAAGCAACGATGTACTGATCTTTTTTTTCGGCCATTGCTGAAAGGAGGTTAGAAACGGTAGTTCACACCCACGCTTGCACCGAAGGGAGCATACAGCACCTCCGTGCCTTCGTCGTCGGGGAATATACTCATGCTTACCCTGATTACGAACTTCAGATGCTCGCCTCCGACACGGAAAAACAATTGCGGCTCGATAAGGGCAGAGGATTTAGTTATGATTTTCTGCTCGGGGTGTGATGTCCATCTGTCGGTGATGTCGGGAATGAAGTAGCCTGTTTTTATTCCACCGCCAAGGTCGATGTGTCCTTTGGCCAAATCCACCCAACCAAAGTTCAGTTGTGCGTATGGCAGCTGGTAATTGCCGAAGAATTCTTTTGGGTTGGGCACGGTGTCGTCCTTGCAGTAATACTTATAACCGTAGCCGTAGCCCAGATAACCTTCGATAACGAATTTGTCTATAGGGACATAACCGCCCACGCCTGCTTGCAGGTAGTAGCCACGGCTCAAGTCCCAGTTGGCATGCAGTTGGGCTGCACCCCAGTTATAAAAACCATAGGATGAGGTTACGTTAATGGTGGGAAACAGTCCAACTAAATAACCAACGTTTACCGAACCGTCTATGCGAAGGTCGTTCTGGTGGTTTATCAACGGTATGTCCACAGCCTGAGGCTGGTACATTATACATGATGTGGCAAAGGTGGAAAGCACCGCCACAAGGCTCAGCAGGATGATTCTTCTTTTCATTTTCGTGATGTTTTTAATGGTTAAAACACTTTGCAAAAATACGCATTTTATTCTAATTTGACAAAAAAAGTGCGAAAATATTATGTGTTTAATAATAATGGCAGGTGTGCAATATGTGTATATTATTGAATATCAATTTAAAACGTGTTTGGTGATTTTAATGCGTCGGGCTGTAGAGACGCACGCCCGTGTGTCTCTACAAATCGATTACGCATATCCGTGTTTTTTTACGAAAATTACCATGTAATTATCCATTAATTTTTTCGGACGCACGCGATGCGTCCCTACATCCTAAATACAACAAAATCCGTGTAAATTCGTGTCATCCGTGGTCAAAATTGAAAAAAGGGGCGAAAAATGTTTCGCCCCTACATTTTAATTGCAAATTACAAATTGCAAACTATTTCGTTCCTGTGTGTCCGAAACCGCCGGTGCCTCGTTCGGAATCCGAAAGGCTGTCGCATTGCTGCCACTGCACCGATTCGTGTTTGGCAATAACCATTTGTGCTATGCGTTCGCCGTCGGTAACCTCGAAATCCTCGTTGGAGAAATTTATCAGCAGCACACAAATCTCGCCGCGGTAGTCGGCGTCGATGGTGCCGGGCGAGTTAAGCACGGTGATGCCTTTTTTCAGCGCCAGTCCGCTGCGGGGACGAATCTGTGCTTCGAAACCGGCGGGCAGTTCCATAAAAAGACCTGTCTTAACCAGCTTGCGTTCCATCGGTTTGATGACGATGCCGCCGTCGGGCAGGAAAGCGCGCAGGTCCATGCCTGCCGAGAGCGGTGTGCCGTAGCTGGGCAGCGGGTGGTGCGAGGTGTTTACAATGCGTATGTCCATAGTTATTGTTCCGAATCGTTACGTTTAGAGAGAATTTCGTCGATCATGCCGTATTCGAGGGCTTCCTGCGAGGTCATCCAGTAGTCGCGGTCGCCGTCGGCCCAAATTTTGTCGAAAGGCTGTCCGGAGTGTTTGGCAATGATTTCGTAGAGTTCATGTTTCAGCTTGCCAATTTCGCGGGCTGTAATCTCGATGTCGCTGGCCTGACCTTCGGCGCCTCCGAGGGGTTGGTGGATAAGCACGCGCGAGTGCGACAGAGCTGCGCGGCGGCCTTTGGAGCCTGCGCACAGCAGCACGGAGGCCATAGATGCGGCCAAGCCCGTGCATACGGTCTGTATCTCGGGACTGATAAGCTGCATGGTGTCGTAGATGCCGAGGCCTGCATATACCGAGCCTCCCGGCGAGTTGATGTAGATGGTGATGTCGCGGCTGTTGTCCGACGATTCGAGGAACAGCAGCTGTGCTTGGATAACGTTGGCCACGGTGTCGTCAATGGGCACGCCGAGGAATATGATGCGGTCCATCATAAGGCGCGAGAACACGTCCATCTGTGCCACGTTGAGTTGGCGTTCTTCTATAATTGTGGGGTTCAGATAGTTGGTTACCACCGAGGTGTATTTGTCGAAAGCGGTGCTGCTTATGCCGCGGTGTTTGATAGCATATTTACGGAATTCGTCCATGGTTTGTGTGTTTATGTTTTGTATATAATTAATTATCTTTCAAAAGGTTGGGGCGGCGTTGTTTGGTACGTTCCAACGACTGCTCGTAGCGCCATTGCTCTATTTTGGCGTGGTTGCCCGAGAGCAGGATGTCCGGCACTTTCCATCCGCGGAAATCCAAAGGACGTGTGTAGGCGGGCGGAGAGATGAGGTTGTTCTGGAAGGAGTCGGAGAGGGCGGAGGTCTCGTCGTTCAACACACCGGGAATCAGTCGTGTGACGCTGTCCACGATGACGGCTGCTGCCAGTTCGCCGCCGGTAAGCACGTAGTCGCCTATGGAAATCTCGAGAGTTATGAAGTGCTCGCGTATGCGTTCGTCGATACCTTTGTAGTGTCCGCAGAGAATCATCACGTTGTTGAGCAACGAGAGCTGGTTGCTGCGGGGTTGCGAGAGCAGTTCGCCGTCGGGGGCGGTGTATATTATCTCGTCGTATTGACGTTCTTTTTGCAGGTCTTCGATACAGAGCGCCACAGGTTCGATGCCTATCACCATTCCTGCACCGCCGCCGTAGGCGTAGTCGTCCACGCTGCCGTAGTTGTTCTGCGAGTAGTCGTGCAGGTCGTGCAGATGTATTTCGGCAAGCTGTTTGTTCTGGGCTCTTTTCAGGATAGATTCCTGAAAAAAGGACGACAACATATTTGGGAATAATGTAATGATGTCGAAGCGCATAGGGTGATGCGTGTTTTTAGTGTGCCTGTATTTTGGTGAAGGGTTATCGCACGCGCAGTTTCTGTCCCGGACGCAAGGTGCTGCTTTTGCGTATGCCGTTGAGCTGGCAGAGGCGTTTCACGGAGGTGTGGTTGCGCGAAGCTATGGCACCGAGGGTGTCGCCTTTGCGGACGGTGTGGTATTTGCCACCGCCACCACGTTTTGCTGCCGAATTTCTTGCATATTGAGCGTTGCTGTTTTTGTGGCGGAACAGGCTGCTGTTGACGTTAAGCGTGTCGCAAACAAGTTTTTGTGTCTCGAAATTCACCAGGGCTTCGGGGTTCATGGCGGAGCCGAGGTAGCGGGTTTCGAAATGCAGGTGGCTGCCGAAGGAACGTCCGGTGTTGCCCACGAGGCCTATCTCGTCGCCGGCTTTCACTTTATGACCGCTGGTTACTTTTATTTTCGAGAGGTGGGCGTAGTAAGTCTCAACGCCGTTATTGTGGCGCACCACAATGAGGTTGCCGTACGATTTGTTGTATTTGGCCACGCGCACGGTGCCGTCGAAAGCGGAGTAAACGGGAGTGCCGGTAGGACAAGCGAGGTCCATGCCGTAGTGGAAACGGCGGCGGCGCGGTCCGAAACGCGAGCTGATGTGATAGTCGGTAACGGGGCATACGAATTTGGCTTTGTTGCCCACGAGCAGAGGAAGCACGGCGGTGGAGTCGCTGTTCAGGCTAAAGCCGCTGTAATGGATTGCGTTGGTGTCGAAACTGGCGTAAAGGATGTCGTATTCGCTTTCGGCGCCGGGGTCTTCGTCACCGTTGTTTTCGTTTTCCAGTTGCTCGAAATATTTCTTTATGATGTAATGCTCGGTGCGTTTGGAGCGTGTGGTGTCGGTTTTTCTGGAGTTGTTGGCCGTGGTGCGGTAGGAACTTCTGTCGGAAGTTGCGGAGCGGCGTGTTTCGGTGGCTGTTGTGTTGTCGGAGGCGACATTATCGTAACCATCTTCGTTGTAAACAACATCGAGTCGGTTGACTTGATAAACAGATGTTGTGCTGCGGTTTTTGTTGTTGTTTTGTGCTTTTGCCACGTTGCAGGTGGCTGTTACCATCAGGGAGAGGGTTGCGATTAAGACTATTTTTATATTCATAACTTTTTGTTTTACAATTCCATCGCGGCTTTGCCGCTTGGGTGTTACCACTGGTGACCACCCTTCTAAAAAACGCTTGCAAAGTTACTCTTTTTTTTTGAGATAACCAAATTTTTTTCCGATTTTTTTGAAAATTTGTCTATTTGCGGAAAAAATCGTATATTTGCAATTTTGTATTGTCATTAAAAATAAGGTAAAAAATGAAGATTTTACGTTTGTTGCCGATGGCTATGGTGGCGGTGCTAGGACTTGCCGCCTGCAATAACGAATTCTCTCCCAATGCCGATTGGCAGGAGACTATGCTGGTTTACGGCTTGCTCGACCAGGACGACGACACCACGTGGATAAGGGTGCAGAAATGCTTCCTGGGCGAGGGCGATATGCTTGCCATGACGTCGATAACCGACTCCTCAAATTACCCCGAAGGGGAGCTCGACGTGAGCATTGTGGAGTGGAACGCCGAGGAAAATGAGGCTACCGGCGTGATGAAAAAAACGACGGAATCGGGCAGGGTGTTCCCATTCCAATACAAAATACTGACGGACAAGCCCGAAGGCGGTTTCTATGCTCCCAATCAGCCCATCTATTACTGTCCTACGAAAGGCAGGCTCAGCAACGAAAAGATTTACGAATTGCGTGTGGTCAACAAGCGCACGGGTGTTACGGCCACCTCGGAGACATCGCTTGTGGGTACTATCGACCCCAATGCTATCAAGGTGAACAACAGTCAGTTGGGGACTTTTAATTTCCGTACTGGAACGGCCACTATCTCATGGAACAAGGTGGCAAGGGTGCGTGTCTTCCAGCCGATGATACGTTTCTTCTACCGCAATGCCGGCGCCGACTCGCTTCTGCATGTCGATATTCTGTGTCCCACAAGGGAAGCCACCAATGAACTTGTGCTCAACTCGCAGGTGTCGCAGGTGTTTTTCGGCAGCGAGCTTACCAAGCAGATTACCGACCACGAGACCGTCAAAAATCCGTACGACAGCATCTGTCTGTATCTTTTTGCCGGCGACGAGAATTTCAAGATGTACCGCAGTGTGTCGGCACCTCCTACAACTATTGTACAGGAACGTGGCATCTACACTAATATCGAAGGCGGTTTGGGTATCTTTGCCTCGCGCAGTGTCCACGTCTACCGCATTATGCCCGTCCCCCTCGACGCCAATTCCGATTACCGCAAATTCCTGAGAGGTTTGGAGATAGGTTTCTAGAGGATGTAAATAATTGTCAGTTAATAGATTATAAAACAACTTGGAGAGGTGCGAACTAAGAAGGTGCTTAAAATAGTAGGCCGTGTGTTGTTGGGGGTGTTCCTGACAATTTACGTGCTTGTGGCGCTGGCCAACTATTCGGTGGTGCAGTCGCTGGCGGCTTCGTGGGTTTCGTCGTATCTTTCCAAGGAGACGGGAGGCGAGATACGCATCGGTTCGTTGGGTGTGAATTTGTTCAACCATGTGCGTATGCGCAACGTTTTGATGTGCGAGCCCAACGGCGACACGGTGTTCTGCTGCGAGCGGCTTTCGGTGCGTTTCGACGAATTCCCGATAAGTTCCGACGGTCTTTCGCTACGACGTGTGTCGATAAGCAACGGATATTACTACCTCGGCATCACCGAAGAGGGCATAAACCTCAAATTCTTGATAGATTACTTCAAGTCGGAGAAGAAAAAGGAGAAAAAGAAAGCCGCAGCTTTCGTGGTGAGGGTTAACAATGTGTCGTTGCGTAATATGCGTTTCAAGATGCGGCTGAAGAATTACGACAATTTCTCGCACGAACACGGCATCAACCCCAAGGCCATGGACTATTCCGATATCAATTTGCGTGTGCGTAACCTGCGTGTTCTCAACGACCATATCACATTGAAAATGGAGTCGATGTCGGCGGTGGAGAAGAGCGGTTTCGCCATGCGCGACTTTTCGGGCTTTGTTTACGTTACCCCCAACGGCATTAGTGTTACGGATATGGATTTGTCCACCAATGAGAGCCACCTTCTCTGCGATGTGCTGCTGAAATACAATGGCTGGAACAGCATGGGCGGATATATCGACAATGTGCACATGCTCGCCAATTTCAAGGAGGGCTGTGTGGGAGGCATGAAAGACGCCGCCTATTGGGCTCCGGTGCTTTGGCCGATGGAGGAAAAAATCCAGTTTTCGGGACTGGTGTACGGTCCTGTGGCCGACCTGCATGCCGAAAATCTGAATCTGGCTTTCGGAAGTCAGACACACCTCACGCTGAACGGATATATCACCGGCCTTGTCGATATGAAAAACACCATCATCAACGGCCAGATTACAGATATGACCACCTGTGTGGAGGACTGGCGGCAGATACTCTATCCCGAGCGCGCCGGTACGATAAACATACCGCGCCAAGTGGCATTGCTCTCGCCCATACAGGTGAACGACATGTCGTTTGTAGGCACTCTGGACGAGTTTATGGCCACCGCCGACCTCAACACTGCCGCGGGCCATATAGCAGCCGACGCCATTTTGCAGAAAGACTCGAAAACCGACAACTACCAATATATCGGTAACCTCAAGTCCGACTATTTCTCCCTGCAAGGCGTGCTGCCCAACGACTATGTGTCGGCCACGGGTTTCGACATCACAGTGCAGGGTTCCGGTTTTAATCCGGACAGCATGCAGATGTCGGCAAACGCCATTCTGCACAATGTGGCTATGCATAACCAACGAATCGACTACGCTGAAGTCAACGCCGAAATGAACGGCCGTATGATTGAAGCGGATATGCGTATCCAGGACCCGCTCGCCGAAGCCACCATCACTGCCGAAGTGGATTTGGGGCAAGCCCCGTATTCCTATTCGGCCACAGCCAATATCGAGTCGCTGGATTTGGCAAGGCTGAAGCTGATAAACACGGCAGATTCGAGTCAGAAACTGTCGTCGCAGGTGATATTGAATTTGCAGGGCAACACTTTGGATGAGCTTACGGGATCAGCAACGCTCACCAACACCAACCTGCAACTGCCCGACCGCAAGATACACATGGACAACATATCGCTGCTCTCGCGACAGATGGACGATTACCGAAACATAACCCTCGACTGCGACATGTTTCACGGCGTGGCCAAAGGGTATTTCAATTACTCCGACTTCGGCCCGTTGGTAAAACGTTTCTGTAACAAGTATGTGCCAGTGTACTACAACCCCTTCGGCGGTGAAAATATGGATGAAGAAAAAACGGAAGAGCCAGGTGACGATTCGGATTTGACACTGGAGATTTTGTACAACGATTCGAACAATGTGCTTAACACCATTGTGCCGGGACTTTATATTTCGGACAGCACACGGCTGACTTGCGAATGGGAACGTAGTGTGATTACAGAGGATGAAGATCACGAGACTATCAAACTAAGGCTCAAAGCCGACTCCGTAAGATATGGCTCAATACTTGCCAATGTCTTACAATTGGGCATCTCCACCGAACATGACAAATTGGATTTGAGTGGCGCTATCGGCATATTGTCGTACGGCTCGTCGTTTTCGATGAACAATTTCGCTTACAGGCTGAAAAGTATAAGCAGCGACGCCAATCTGACTTTGTGGTGGGACGACTACGCCGCCAATAATCCGACATCGGGTTACATAGCGATGGATATGCATAGCACCCCGGAAAAGAACGTGGTACGAATCGACAAATCGTCGTTCACCATAGAGGGTGAGAAATGGCAGGTGGCCGATAAGAATGAGATTGTGTTCGGCGGTAAGCTTTTGGATATAAGGGGGTTGCAGATAAAATCCGACGACCAGTCGTTGCTCGTAAACGGATATGTGAGTCCCGACAGCACCGATGCCATCGATGTGGATTTCAATAAGTTCGACGTAGGATTTTTCAATGTCTTCCTCAACGACATAGGCCTTTCGATGTCGGGCTCGCTCGACGGCAAAGTGTCGGTAAGGGATTTCTACAAAACCGTTTACTACGACGCTAACATGGACATCGAGGACTGGCAGATAAACGACCGCAGCATGGGCAACGCCAAAATCCTATCGCGCTGGGACGCCTCGAAAAACCGAATCGGGGTGGTGCTCAACTCCGTGATAAGCGACGAAAATTCGGTGCGTTATCCCATCAATATGAACGGATTTTATTATCCCGAGGAGGACGGCAGACTGGATTTCAGGGCCGCTTTCAACGGTTTCGACCTGAAGTCGGTGGCGCCATACCTCAAATCGTTCTCGTCGCGTTTCGAAGGCGGACTGCACGGCGATATCGCCATCGGCGGAACGCTAAACAAGCCACGCATCACCGGCGACGCCATTTTCGAGGACGGCCTTATAAAAATAGATATGTTCAACACCTTGTACCGTTTTTCGGACACCGTGTTTTTCGAGGACAACCAGATTATTATCAAAGACTTTGTGATAAACGACTTGCGCGACAATTCGGCAGTGGTGAACGGTATAGTCAGCCACAACTCCTTTAATGATTTCGCCGTGGATTTGAAACTTGTTTCGGACAACTTTATGGTGATGAACACCACTTCCATGGACAACGACCTGTTCTACGGCAGAGTGTTTGCCAATGTCGACGGTACAGTGAAAGGTCCGGTGAACAATCTGGTCGTCGCCGTCAATGCCACCACAAACCAGGGAAGCACCTTTGCCATTTCGCTAAGCGACAAACAGCAGATTTCCGAACAGAATTTCATACGTTTCACCCAAAAGCAACGTACCCGCAGCACGACGCGCAGACAAGCACAAAGCAATATGAAATACAAGGTGCTGGTGAACATAGCAGCAAACTCCAACGTGAAATTCTCCATGCCTATGGATTTCAGCCAGCTCACGGCACTTGTGTCGGCAACGGGCAACGGCAACTTGCAACTCAGTATCGCGTCGGGCAACGATTTCTCGCTCTCTGGCGACTATATCATAGAGTCGGGAGCGTTCAAACTTAATTTGATGGACTTGGTTTCTAGGGAGTTGACGCTGGAGAACGGGAGCTCGCTAAGGTGGTCGGGAAGTCCTACCGATGCCAATATCGACATCAAGGGCATCTATGCTCAAAGGGTGAACCTTGCCTCGCTGTACGCCGGCTCGTCGTCGATGGAACATACTTCGAAGACAGTCAATGTGGAAAGCATCATAGCACTGAGCGGCCAGCTGATGAATCCCACCATCAAATTCGATTTCCGACTACCCAACGCCGACCAGAGTACCGAAGAAGAGGTGTTCGCCGTCATTGACCGCTCCAACGAGCGAGAGATGATAAACCAGACGGTGTCGCTGCTGGCGATGAACTCCTTCTATTCGTCGTCTTCCAATGCCACTGACAATTTCAACACTATGTCAACAGGCTTGGGAATTGTGGCCAACCAAGTGAGCAACGTGGTGTCGAGCATGGTGGAGTTTGTGGATGTGAATATCAACTATAAATCGGGCGACGCTCTGGTTACCAATCAGTTGGATATAGATATAAGCAAGGAGTGGAACCGTTTCTATTTCGAGACTACCTTCGGTATCGGCGGCGACGCCCGCACCCTTAACCAACTCGATAACGGCAGTTCAAGCGCAAGCACCATTATAGGCGACGTGCTGCTGGGATACAAGATATCGCCGAACTTCCACCTTGTGGCTTTCAACCGCTCCAACGCAAACGACTATACCAAACAGGATATGCCTTATACTCAGGGCGTCGGTATAAAATATAGCAAGGATTTCGACACATGGAAATCGCTGTTCTCTCCCAAGAAAAAGAAAAAGGCCGCAACACCAAAGCAAAAAGAGAAAAAGAAATGAACGAGGTGCGCAAGATATTGGTAATCAGATTCAGCTCGATTGGCGACATGGTGCTCACAACACCCGTGGTGCGGTGCTTGAAAAAGAGATATCCCGACGCCGAAATCCATTACCTTACCAAAAAGAAATTTTCTCAGGTCCTTGCCAACAATCCGTATATCAGTAAAATGCATCTGCTGTCGGACAACCTTCCGGAACTGCTGAAAGAGCTGTGCGCCGAGCGTTTCGATTTTGTGGTGGATCTGCACCGCAATCTGCGTTCGCTGCGGGTGAAGCTGGCGTTGCGGAGGCCTTCTGGCACTTTTCCGAAACTGAATCTCCGTAAGTGGTGGTACGTGCGCACCAAATGCAAGGGCGTGATGCCCGACGTGCATATCGTGGACCGCTATTTCGAGGCTGTGGCCAAACTCGGCGTGAGCAACGACAAGGCGGGACTGGATTTCTTCGTGGCTCCCGAACCGGACTTCGCCATGCCTTTCGACAGATACATCGCCGTGGTGTGCGGCGCCACCTACACCACCAAACAGATTCCTGCCGAGACGGTCTGCCGTCTCACCGCCGATAGACGTTACAACTTCGTCCTGCTGGGCGACGCCAACGACGGAAAACGTATCGAAGCCGTGGGTGCTGAGTTCGGCGACAACGTGCGTAATTTCTGCGGACAGACCACGCTCAACCAGTCGTCACTGCTGGTGCAGAACGCCGAGGCGGTGATAACTTCCGACACCGGCCTGATGCACATCGCCGCAGCGCTGGACAAGAGGATTGTGGCCGTGTGGGGCAACACCACGCCACAACTGGGCATGTACCCGTATCTGCCACAGGCAGGAGAGGGGGCGTACAGGAACGTGGAGAAAGAGTTGCCCTGCCGTCCGTGCAGCAAGCTGGGTTACGACAAATGCCCGAAAGGACATCTGGACTGCATGAAAACCATCGCAGCGGAGGAGATTATGGAGGGGGTGGAGAGTTTAATTAGTAATTTGTAATGGGGAATTAGTAATTAGTAATGGGGGAGGCTGAACGACATAGCAAAGAATTGTTGGCATTTATAGATGTCGAAGTCGGGCTGGGTGATAATAAAGTCCACGATTTTGGTGCTTACAAAGAACCTGATTTGTCGTTGCATACGGGTGTAAAACAAGATTTTCTCAATTTTGTCGGTGATGCTGATTATATATGCGGTCATAATATCGTCCATCACGATTTAAATTATTTGCCTGAACTTACCTCCGTTTCCCGTCATATTATTGATACTCTGTATCTTTCGCCTTTGCTTTTCCCGAAAAGGCCGTATCATAAACTGCTGAAGGACGATAAGTTGCAGACCGAAGAACTGAACAACCCTCTCAACGACTGTCTGAAAGCCAGAGCTCTTTTCTACGACGAACTAAATGCATTCGAGGAATCGCCCGATGCTTTGAAAGAAATATACGCTTCGCTTCTGTCTGACAAAGAGGAATTTAAGGGCTTTTTTGAGTATTTGGACAGCAAAATAAGGACGGACTTTGACGTTACAGTTGCCATAAAAGAGCTGTTTTTTGGAAAAATTTGTTCGCACAGCCGGGTAGATTTGCTTGTGAAGAAGTATCCTGTGGAGCTGGCATATACACTGGCGCTTGTCTATGCCGACGACAGCTATTCGGTAACACCGTCGTGGCTGCGGTTCAACTATCCTCAGATAGAGAATGTCGTAAAACTGTTGTGCAACACACCATGCCACAAAACCGACTGTCCGTACTGCCAGAACAGGCTCGACATCCACAATGGACTGCGTGAAGTGTTCGGTTTCGACGAATTCCGCAAGTTCGACGGAGAACCTATGCAGGAAAATGCAGTGCAGGCCGCAATGGATGGAGAGTCGCTGCTTGCGATATTCCCGACTGGTGGCGGCAAGTCGCTCACCTTTCAGTTACCGGCAATTATGTCGGGGCGTGCGGCGCACGGGCTCACGGTGGTCATTTCGCCGTTGCAGTCGTTGATGAAGGACCAAGTGGATAACCTTTCGGAAAACGGAATAACCGAAGCCGTTACCATCAACGGACTTCTCGATCCTGTCAACCGTGCCGACGCTTTCGAGCGAGTGGCAAACGGCAGTGCCACACTGCTTTACATCTCGCCCGAAATGCTCCGTTCCAAGACCATCGAAAAGTTGTTGGTTTCGCGGAACATAGTGCGTTTTGTGATAGACGAAGCACACTGTTTTTCGTCGTGGGGGCAGGATTTTAGGGTGGATTACCTGTATATCGGCGATTTTATCAAGAAACTTCAGGAAAAGAAGAATCAGCCGTTGCCCATTCCGGTGTCGTGTTTCACAGCAACGGCCAAACAAAAGGTTATTACCGACATTTGCGATTATTTCAACCGCAAGTTGGGACTGAATCTGAAAATATTCGCTTCGTCGTCGGAGCGTAAAAACCTGCACTATTCCGTTATCTATTCGGAGACAGAAGAGGATAAATACAACAAACTCCGCGAACTGATGTTGTCTAATCCTTGTCCTA
>Ga0310697_10004604_pt1 | contig 13557 bp, 10 predicted proteins | sample 172DNAGHGlowgp2_FD_203883 | JGI IMG/M metagenome (GOLD analysis project Ga0310697, IMG submission 203883) | Sheep rumen microbial communities from Palmerston North, Manawatu-Wanganui, New Zealand - 1728 DNA GHGlow gp2 (v2) (version 2) | ecosystem: Host-associated > Mammals > Digestive system >...
GGATGCCATCAATTGGTTGGTGAAGCAGGAGAAACTGAGAACCAGTGATTACTACAAAGCCATCGACGTGAAGAACATTGCTCTTTCTGGGCACTCATGTGGTGGCGCTCAGGCTATTGCTAATTGTGCCAATTCCAGAGTAAAGACCCTGCTCATTATGAATGCTGGAATGGGTGGCATGTCGATGGGTGGTGCATCTCCCAGCACGCTGAACTCCCTCCACTGTCCCCTCATTTATATGACGGGCGGCCCCGATGATGTGGCTTATGAAAATGCAAAGTCAGATTTTGCGAAGGTAAAGGTGAAGGTCGCATGGGCCGACCTTTCGAATGCAGGCCACGGAGGTACTTATTGGGATTCGCATGGAGGCGAATTCGGACGTATTGCCATCAAGTGGATGGATTGGCAGCTAAAGGGCTTCAAGCAGAATGCACGTATTTTTCTTAAGCCCGACTTGAGCGGATTTTCGCGCAATTGGAGTATCAGTACCCGTAACTTCAAGGCGAGCGATATGAATTACGATGCTCCTTTCGATGATGTTGAAACTGTTGTAGATACCGTGTTCGATCGAGCTGCCGCAGAAGACATCTTCGACTTTGGTGCCGATATCAGTTCGCTGACCTTGGAAACGAACAGTGGAAAAGTATTCTATAATAGTGTAGGTCAGCGAAAAACACTGATGCCTATTTTGAAAGATAAGGGTATGAACAGTGTCCGGCTACGTGTATTGGTGAATCCTTCCGATAAGAACTTCAACGTAGAATATGCCAAGACAATAGCAACAACCGCGAGAGGACAAAAGATGAATATATTGCTCGACCTGCATTATTGTGACTGGTGGGGCGACAATGTGGTACCTACATCATGGGCAAACTATTCTCTAGACAAACTGCTTTCTTCCGTTAAGAATCATACTACATCTGCAGTTCGGAGCATCAATCTTACGCAGATGCTGAAATGGGTGCAGATAGGCAATGAGGTCGATCAAGGTATGCTATGGAATGAAGGACGCAATACCGCCTCATTCATCCAATTCGTCAATACAGCATACGAGGCAGTAAAGGAAATCAACCCCGATGTGCAGACAATCATCCATGTCTCCGAGTGTGAGAATACGCAATGGCTCACCGACTACTTCGACACCCTCCAAACCAATAATGCAAAGTGGGATGCTATAGGTCTGTCGGTACACGTACAGGGAACTACACTTTCCCCAGAGAAATTGATAGAAAAGGTGGTTGAGAATGTTAAGGTGTTAAAGGAACGATACGGAAAACCTGTGCTCATCGTTGAAACTGGATATTACAACGACCGCCAGTTAGAAGCCAATCAGTGGCTGTGCAGTTTCCTCAGTCAGCTCATCGATGCAGGAGCTGCAGGACTCTACTATTGGGAACCCGAACTCACTGAAGACCATCATCTCGGCGCATGGAATCCCCGCACCCGCAGACCGTCGATAGCTCTCGATGCCTTCAGCGGTCTACGCCATACAGAAGGAACAGATGAGGGTATCCATGACTTGGATGCTGGAATGGCAGATGGCTCCAATTACACGGAGTATTTCACACCCAATGGTGTCAGAATCGCTCACCCACAAAGAGGCATTAATATTGTCCGCAAAAAAGAGGGTAATAACATACGTACATTCAAGATTTATCAAGCACGATAACTAAGCAAAAAGCAGGAATTCATTTGAACTCCTGCTTTTCTTTTCATAACTTTACGTCTTTTCAGCGCTTTGTTTCCGACTCTGTACCGAAGAGGTATGAAGGACGATAGCCGCCAAAGTCGACGACAATCTTTTCGAACACGATGCCCGAATGGCGTGGATGAATCACCAATTCGTGGGTTTCATTATTGCCTACAGGGAGAGTCACTGTGTTTTCTACCACACGACGTGCGATGGTTGGATAGAACACACTGTACTGATATGGCTGCTTATCAACCAGATTCTTATTGAAGTTCACCACTGCAGGTTCCGAGCTATCAAGGCTGACGGTATATTCATGGCCGCCACGATTTTCAAAGTCTAGGGTTGACTTCACCACAACAAGCACCTTCACTTCTGAAGGATGATTGGCTGGAAGGGTAAATTTGTATGTCAGCTTCGCATCGCCTGTAGGTTTAGTATAAGGAGTCAGGGCCACAGCACTGCGTGTACGTCCGTAATAAGGATAGACGGTCCACTCAGTTCCTTCTGCAGCAGTGGCACTAAAGAAGTGCTCTGCCTCCATTGCTACAAATCCGTTACTTGGGGAGAAGATGTAGCCACCAGTTGCAGCCTCAACCTCACGTGTACGTGGCAGCATATCAGCACGGAAGTTGTCGTTCCATGATGTGTAGCCAATGTGCTTTTGGGTCATCATACCATTCCATTTGCCTCCTGCAATATCCTTGTTATAGGATGCATTGAGAGCGGCATCACGATCGAAGCACTCCTTTACACGCTGTGCCCAACGGTTAGCATCAGGATCGTTGCGCTCTGCACAGTATTGATTCATCGCCTGTGCGTAGTACATGTCATATATGTTGGCTCCAGCCTGTACAGGGAATAAGATCAACTGTTTGTAGGCATCCTTTGTTTCCTCAGGAATCTCGAGGAACAGACGCAAGGCGCGTGTTTCAAGTCGCTGGTATTCATCAGCCACCTGCTTCCATTCGCCTGTAGCTACGTTATAAGTACGGGCATCGAGCATCTCAGGTGTTACACGAGCCATATACTGGCAGTTCTGGTTGTAAATGTCGGCAGCCTCCGTAGCCCATTGCTCACCTAGCACGGTCGTAAAGAAACGGCGTGTGTGTGTGATGATGTTCTCCACCTTATATTCTTTGGGATGCCAAGCCATGTCGAAATACATTTGGATTGGATACTCCATTGGTTTCAGGTCGCCCACATTGAGAATCCATAGCTGTTGAATGCCAAAGTCGTAGGCCAGCGACAGCTGTTCAAACATCTGCTGCGTTTGGGTCACGTTCAACCACTTGGTGTTGCGAGGTGCACCTACATAGTCTACATGATAGTAGATACCCCATCCACCACTGCGCTTTGCATTTGGCACACGACGTATATTTCCCCAGTTGTCGTCGCTGATGAGGATGGTCACATCGTCGGGCACATTCATGCCTGCATCGAAATAGTCTTGTACTTCTTTATAGAGCGCCCACACCTGTGGTGTCTCCTTGGCTGGACGTTTCGTCACTTCCTGAATGATGCGACGCTGATTCACCACGATATCCTCGAGCAGTTTCGTATCAGCATCAGCACTCATCGCAGCATCGCCATCACCACGCATACCGATGGTCACTACATCGTCAGTTCCCTGCATACGCTCGATACCTTCGCGGAAGAACTGATCGAGTTTCTCCTTGTTCTTCGAATAGTCCCATGCACCCCATTGTTGGCGGTTACGGGCATATTCCTGATGGTTGCGAGCCATTGGCTCATGGTGGCTCGTACCCATAATTACACCCATCTCGTCGGCAGTCTTTAGGTTCTCTGGATCATCGGCATAGAAAGCCCAGCCCCACATGGCAGGCCACAACATATTGCCCTTCAAGCGCAGAATCAACTCAAACACCTTTGCATAGAAGTTGTGATCACCGTAATCTGTTCCAAAGGTGTTCTTCACCCATGAAGTCAGGCAAGGAGCCTCATCGTTAAGAAACAGTCCACGCCATTTCACAGCTGGCTCGCCATCCGTATAGCTACCATTCTTGATATATATCTTGTCGTGACGCATAGTTGGTACATCAGCCCAATAGTACCAAGGCGATACACCTAACTGACGGCTCAGCTCATAGATGCCGAAGATAGTACCGCGACGATTGCTACCAGCGATGGTAAGCTTGCTGTCAGCAGCCTCAATCACATACATCTCGTACTTGCCTTTCAGTTGTTTGGCATATGCTTTTACGGCATCCACCTTGCCTGCAGTACCAATGATGATAGCTGCATCCTTGGGATTGTCCACCAATACGCCAGCGCGCCCTGTTACAGCCTTGAGGTCGTTCACCAAGTCTTTTGCAGCACGCATTACGCCACGCTCGTCCTTGTCGCTTACGTAAATCGTCACGCTACCGTTTGCGTTCAATTGCCAGTCACCTGCAGCGAAATTCACAAACTCATCTGCAGCCAATGCTGTTAGTGCTACTGCAGACAGGAAGATAGTAAATAGAATCTTTTTCATGATGTTTGATTAAGTGATTAATTTTAATAAAACAGGATGTCGCGCGAACGTAACATCCTGTTTTCTTTGTTTGCTATGATTGAATTACTCAGCTGCTTCTGCAGGAGCATCCATTGCATCGAGCACTTCTGCCTCAGCTGCTGCCTCTTCTGCTGCAGCAACTTCCTCTGGAGTGGCTTCAGCTTCAGCGGCTTTTGCAGCCTCCTTAGCCTTGTCTGCCTTTCTCTGTGCAGCAATCTCTGCCAGAGCTTCCTTAGACTCCTGATCGGGAACTACCTCGAATGGTACTTCTACGTGTACTTCTCTGTGCAGCTGAATCTGAGCAGTGTACTGGCCCAGAGCTTTCACGCCCTTGGTAAGCACCTTCTTTGGATCGAGTTCGATGCCAACCTTACCCAGTGCCTCAGCAATCTGAGCAGGACCTACAGAACCATAGATAGCCTGTCCGTCAGAAACCTTTGCTTCGATCGTGAGCGTGATGCCTTCGAACTGCTTAGCAGCTTCTTCTGCGTCAGCCTTAATCTTAGCCAGCTTGTGTGCACGCTGCTTCAATTCCTCGTTGAGAGCCTTAACAGCCTTGTCAGTAGCGAGTACTGCCAAACGCTGAGGAAGAAGATAATTGCGACCATATCCATCCTTCACTGTGAGGATTTCGTCCTTGTAGCCTAAGCCTTGGACATCTTTCTTCAATATAATTTTCATTGTCTTTCCTCCTTTTTAATTATTTCAACAAGTCTGTTACGAATGGAAGCAAAGCCAGATGGCGGGCACGCTTAACAGCCTGAGCCACACGGCGCTGATACTTCAGTGAGTTACCAGTGATACGGCGAGGGAGAATCTTTCCCTGCTCGTTGAGGAACTTCTTCAAGAACTCTGAGTCTTTGTAGTCGATGTACTTGATGCCGCTCTTCTTGAAACGGCAATACTTTTTCCTTTTGACGTCAACTGCCTGAGGAGTCAAAAAGCGTACTTCTTGTGATGTCTGTGCTGCCATAATTATGCCTCCTTCTTTAAGTTACGACGCTTTTCAGCATACTGAGCAGCGTACTTTTCGTTCTTGACTGTGAGAAAGCGGAGCACACGTTCGTCACGGCGCATCTGCAACTCAAATTTAGCAATCACTGTGGGTTCTGCCTTGAACTCAATCATGGCATAGAATCCAGTAGACTTCTTCTCGATGTTGTATGCCAGTTTCTTGAGACCCCAATTCTCTACATTGATAATCTCAGCACCCTGACCCTCGAGATAAGTCTGATACTTTTCTACCGCTTCCTTTATCTGTTGATCAGATAAAACGGGAGTTAAAATGAAAACGGTTTCGTACTGATTCATAATTTGTTTGAAATTAATTAATTTGTTTGTTTCTGCTTTCGTCAAAACGTTTTTTTGCGTAAAGCGGCTGCAAAGGTACGAAAAAAAATGAACATTCAGCATCCATCATTCAACATTTTTGGCCAAAACACGAGCATTTTCGGAAAAAACAAGCCGATTTTGCAAAATAATTAAGAATTATGCATTACGAATTATAAATATTTTACTACCTTTGCAGAGCTAAATGGCGAAATGCAATCAATAATAAAACAAATATAACAATGGGAACAGACATTAAAAATTATTTAGGTGCGATTTTGGCATTAGTAGGCGCCGTTTTGATGATTCTTGCAACATTCGTTCCTGCGATGGCAGATCTTTGCGACCAGAACTGGTACACAGTAGGTAGTTTGGTACTCATCATTGGCGGCATCATTGCCCATGTAGTCATCAACAAGTATTTCAGTAAAGAAGTAAAGATGGACACAGAGGCTTAAGTCAAGCGAAGGCATCTACAAACAAAGGCAGGACATCATGGTCCTGCCTTTTGTGTTATTGGTATTTCTTGATACTCTACATCTTTTTCATTGCCTGCTCCAGGTCGGCGATAATGTCGTCGCTGTTCTCAATACCGACACTGAGTCTGATGAGGTCGGGACGTACGCCTGCTTCGAGCAGTTGCTCGTCACTGAGCTGGCGGTGTGTATGTGATGCTGGGTGGAGCACACAAGTGCGTGCATCGGCTACGTGGGTGACAATGGCGATGAAGTCGAGGTTGTCCATAAAACGGATAGCATCTTCCTTACTGCCTTTCAGTCCGAAGGCAATGACTCCGCAACTGCCATTTGGCAGGTATTTTTGTGCTAGGTCATAGTATTTGTTGCCTTTCAGTCCGCAGTAGTTCACCCATGCCACTTTGTCGTTCTTTTCCAACCACTCAGCTACTCGCTGCGCGTTCTCACAATGGCGTGGCATACGAAGATGAAGGGTTTCCAACCCGAGATTTAGTAGAAAACTATTGTGTGGTGATGGAATGCTGCCAAGGTCTCGCATAAGCTGGCTGACGAGCTTGGTTATATAGGCTTTTTTGCCAAATGTCTTGGTATAGGTAAGACCGTGATAGCTCTCGTCGGGGGTTGTGAGTCCTGGGAATTTGTCAGCATGTGCATTCCAATCGAAATTACCGCTGTCAACTACTGCTCCGCCTACTTGTGTGGCATGTCCGTCCATATACTTTGTAGTGGAGTGGGTTACGATGTCGCATCCCCATTCGAATGGACGACAGTTGATTGGTGTTGCAAAGGTATTATCGACGATAAGTGGTACTCCGTGACGATGTGCCATGCGGGCGAAGCGCTCGATATCGAATACGTTGCCTCCTGGGTTGGATATGGTCTCTCCGAAGAAACACTTGGTGTTGGGACGGAATTCTGCTTCGATGTGCTTATCGTCCCAGTCAGGGTCAACGAACGTGCACTCGATGCCCAGTTTCTTCAATGTTACGCCAAAGAGGTTGTAAGTACCTCCATAGATTGTGTTCGATGTGATGAAGTGGTCGCCTGCACTGCAGATGTTGAAGATGGCATAGAAATTGGCTGCCTGTCCGCTGCTGGTAAGAACACAACCTACACCGCCTTCCAACGCATTGATCTTGGCAGCTACAGCATCATTGGTAGGGTTGGCCAGTCGGGTATAGAAATAGCCTTCGTCTTCGAGGTCGAAGAGACGTGCCATCTGTTCACTTGTTTCATACTTGAATGTGGTACTCTGATAAATGGGGAGTACACGTGGTTCTCCTTTCTTGGGAGTCCATCCTGCCTGTACGCAGAGCGTTTCTAAATTCTTCTTCATCTTATTATTAACTTTTTGTAGTTATCGCTTCGTTTATAGTTCAAAGAGTTATCGGCACTCCTTTAACTAACACCTCTCTCCTTATTATATTTATCTACAAAAAAAGAGTGAAAAAATTCACTCTTTTATTTTAATGTTTCTGCCCACTTGGTTGTTACACTCAGTCGAGGTACATGAGTCTCAAACTCTTTCATTAATTCCGGCTCAGATAAAATCAGTTGGGCACTTGGCTTGTCCGTAACCTCGTCTTTCTTGATGATTTCGGCTTCTATGTCAACAACACCCGATTTCATCATATCGAGGTCTTTGGCTGCTGCTACGGAGAGGTCGATGATTCTTCCTTTCACGTATGGGCCTCTGTCGGTCACTTCCACAGTCACGGTCTTGCCGTTTTTCTTATTTGTCACTTTCAGCATCGTGCCAAATGGCAGCGACTTGTGGGCACATGTGTACTTGTACATGTCGTAAATCTTACCGCTTGCGCTCTTTCGCCCATGAAAGCCCTTACCATAATAAGACGCTTTTCCTTCCAGGGTCTGTGCATTAAGATTCGATGCAAAGCAACATAAAATAACAATCAGCAACTTGCCTGCAACATTCATTGCAGTGCTAAGTTTAGCACTTCCATTTCTTTTCATACAATTTCATTCATTCGTTCTCTCAACCCTCTTTTTGAATCTATTTTCTTATTTCCTCATAGAGAAGCGAGGGTGAGTCTATCATTAATGTTCACGCTTGAACTAACATTTCGGCTGCAAAGTTAGGCATTTTATTCGAAATGACCAAAAATTTTTGCAAAAAACATGCTATTTGTGCAATTTTCTTCCTTTTTTGCAAAAAAACTGGTATTATGCATTGTCAATTATCAATAATTTTGTAACTTTGCAGTCCGAAAACAAAAACCTGTTTTTGCTCTCGTTTCATGGAAGGGCGGAGTAGAAAGTTAACATCGCGGAGTGGTAGCAGTTGGTAGCTCGCCAGGCTCATAACCTGGAGGTCATTGGTTCGAATCCAATCTCCGCAACACCAACCCTTGGAGATGCCGGAATGACAATGTGTCGTCCGGCATCTTTGTTGTATGTCCCTATGTCTCTATCTGCTTAAATGTGAATTGCTGATTGAAGTAATCCCAATGTACAAGGCCGAAACGGATGAGGCGGGCAAGCATGATAATGACTTTGCGACGAGGAAGGTGGGAGAGGCGTACTATCTGATTCAGGGTCAGGTTGCCTTGCATCACATCGAGCAAGTGGCGGATATCGTCATCGTAGGTTATCATAGTTCCTTGAGGTTTTTGAGATTCTCGCCAGAGGGCGAGATGTACGGGTGATGCCATGATGTTCTCATCGGCTATACGGATATATGCGCACATACGTCCATCTTCATCCTGTGCACAGACGGGGCGTTTATCGGATGGGGGGACGGTAGCAACGACGATTGTCCGACCTTCTGCATGATAGGTGTCAAACGTGATGCTAGCCTCGGGCTTACAATAGCGATAGGCTGCCTGATGCATCATGTAGATTTCCTCCTCGGAGCGGACGCCCGACAGATGGCCGTCGTCTCTGACACCAATAAGCAGTCGCCCTCCGTCGGTATTGGCAAATGCCGACACTGACTTGGCTAGCTTCGAGGCATCAGCCACCCGGTATTTGAAGTCCTGCTGCTGATGCTCGCCCTCACGGATGAGGCTGAGTAGATATTGTTTGTCGTCCATACAAGGTGCAAAAATACAAAAAATTTACCATTTGTCTATTTACCATTTACTATTTTTTACAAATTATGAATTATGAATTGTGCATTATGAATTATTTCGTATCTTTGCAAGCGAATAAAAGGTTAATAGGTTATTAGGTTGTAAGGTTGTATGACCTCAAAACCTCAAAGCCTCAAGACCTCAAAACCTCATACCGTTATGAAACAGTTATCTATTTTACTACTTTTGAGTATGCTGAGTACCTTCGGTATAGCTCAGCCAGTGAGAGAAACCCCGATTAAGAACCCAATGCTGTGGGCAGATTGTCCCGACCCCGATGTGATTCGTGTGGGCGATACGTTCTATCTTGTCAGCACCACCATGCACCTCATGCCAGGAGCGCCTGTGATGGCTTCGAAAGACCTGAAGAACTGGGAGACTGTAAGTTATATCTTCGACCGCTTGACCGATTCGCCAAAGTATGACTTGGCATTCTCGCTTCCGCTTGAGGAACAGAAGGGCGATGGAGTTGGTACCGTCTATGGTCGTGGACAGTGGGCTACTTCACTCAAGTACCACGACGGTAAGTTCTGGGCACTCCTTGCCCCCAACGAGCAAGGCGCAATGGGCGACACCTATATCTTTACCGCGCCTAAAGCCGAGGGACCTTGGACCATCCACTCACGTTTGCGTCACTTCCACGATGCCACCCTCTTCTTCGACGATGATGGCACCCCCTATGTGTTTTTTGGAACAGGCGAGATGTGTCAGTTGACTCGCGACTTGAAAGGAGTAGTCGAAGGCAGTCTGCGCCATTACTTCCAGCGAGAGTCCGATGAGACGGGACTGCTCGAAGGTACCCGTGTCATCAAGCATCGTGGGACCTACTATGCGTTGCTCATTTCGCATGTCTATTCAGCAGGCCGTCATCGTCGTGAAGTGTGCTATCGCACGAAAGACCTGAAAGGTACATGGGAGAAGAACACTGTCTTGGAAAGCGACTTCGGAGGCTTCGGCTATCTCGCGCAAGGTACCATCGTCGATACAGAAGAAGGCGACTGGTATGGCATTATGTTCCAGGATCGTGGTGGTGTGGGCCGAGTGCTGACACTAAGTCCTGTGCGCTGGATTGACGGTTGGCCCATGTTGGGCGACGAAAACTATAAGGTGCCCGACATCATGCGCCCCTATAAGAGTGGTCAGCCTGCAGCGGCTATCGTGAAGAGCGATGATTTCGACGATACAAAACTGGGGCTGCATTGGCAGTGGAACCACAACCCAGTAGAAAGTGCCTGGAGTCTTACGGAACGTCCTGGATTCCTGCGATTGAAGGCCAGCCGCGTTGTGCCTAACCTCTATTTGGCACCTAACACTCTGACCCAGCGTATGGAAGGACCGGCTTGTAGCGGCTACATCTGTATGGATGTGTCGAAGATGGCCGATGGCGACTGTGCGGGTCTCACAGCCTTCAATGGTGATAGTGGTGTGCTGACCCTGAAAAAGAAAGGCAAGACACTTGTGCTCGAGATGAGTGAGCAGAAAGTGAGCCTCACCAATCGTGAGAAGGCCGTAACCAAGGTCGAGGAAAAATTGGTAGAAACCGTTGACCTTACAAAGGTGGTCAAGGGAAAGACGCCCAATGTATGGCTGCGGCTTGATGGCGAATTCCGCATGGGAGAGCGCGGAAGTCGTGATGCTGCTAACTTCTACTATAGCCTTGATGGCGATCACTGGACTCAGATAGGTACAAAGAACTACCGCATGGTGTTCGACTACCGTCGCTTCTTCATGGGTTCAAAATTCGGTATCTTCAACTATGCCACAAAGAAGACAGGGGGCTACGTTGATATCGATTGCTTCATCTACCATTGTGAGGAGAAATAGTTGGACGGGTGAACAATAAGTAAATAAGGTGTGTCATTGCTGGCACACCTTATTTATTATTATACTGTCCGGTAAAAGTTTTTGTGCAATAAACAAAGGCAATGATGTGGAAGTTGGCACAAATGCTTCATCTTTATCTATCTTGTCGTGATTTTGTTCCCACTAATGGGACTTATTGCTACCCTTAAACCCGAATCGGTCATTAGAGATTTATTCCATTCCATTTTCTAATGACCGCCATTAGGAAATGACAATTTGTATGTTGTTGAAACGTAATATCGTTTGCAGATGATGACTTGCGGGTATAAAGCTACAAATTCTTTTCTAGTGATTGATTGGACTCTGCACCTAATGTGTGAAAGTGTGCGTGTTTTGCGGTTGTGATTTGGCGGAAAGTGGGGTGGGTGTGCAGTTATTTGCACGTAATGGAAGCTAGTTGTGTAGTTTTTTGTAACTTTGCGCCCGTTTTATTAATGAAAGTATAATGAAGAAAAGATTTATTGCTATGTGCTCCATGTGCCTGATGTGTCAGATTTTGACAACAGAAGTGTGGGCAGGAGACTATTTGACAAACACGAATCAGAGTATTGGTTTTTTGAGAAATCCGTCGCGCGATGGTGCTATCGACATCGATGGTGTGTACTATAATCCTGCTGGTGTGGGCTTTCTGGATGAGGGCTGGCACTTGCAGTTCAACTGGCAGAGTCCGCATCAGAAGCGTGACTCGCATAGCAGCTATGGGGCTTTGTTCGGGGCGAACTACCTGAATCCCGGTACGCCTCATGCTGACGGTTCGGTAAGTCGATTGTATAAGGGTCGTGTGCATGTGCCTATCCAGCCGTCGCTCTACTTGGCTTACAATAAGAACGATTGGGCTTTCCAGTTTGGGTTCGGCATCGTCGGTGGTGGCGGAACGTGTGAGTTTAAGAAGGGTGTGGGTTCGTTTGAGGCATTAGTAGGTCAGATGGGTATGACGCAGTTGGGTTCTGCCTTTGGAGGTTATAGCATGGATAGCCATCTGAATGGTAAGTCGTATTACTTTGGTACTACGCTGGCTGTGGCTCGCAAGCTGAATGAGAAGTTGAGTGTGAGTCTGGGTGTACGTGCCACGTATGCATGGAATAACTACGACGGGCAGATTGCTAATATTACTTTCCGTACGACGACAGGCAATATCATCAACGTACCAAACAGCTATGTGCTCGACTGTACGCAGACAGGACTGGGTGTGGCTCCGATTATCGGTGTTGACTATAAGGTGAACGACTATGTGAACGTGGCTGCGAAGTATGAGTTCCGCACGCCGATTACCGTGAAGGCTGATGCCAGCAATAATGCCGATTTCAACAATATGGCTGCCAATCGTGCTGCCTTTGCCAACTACCTTGACGGGGCAGAGACGCAGGTGGATATGCCTTCGATGCTGGCTGTGGGTGTGCAGGTAACTCCTATAGAGAAGTTGCGACTGAACGTAGGCTATCACATGTTCATGGATCGTGACACACGCCAGTGGACCAAGGACCTTATGAAAGATACGCATGAGATTACCTTGGGCGCTGCCTACGACCTGACTGACCGCATCGAGGTGAGTGCAGGTTACCAGAAGACAATGTACGACCAGTCGGAGGCCAACTATTCAGACCTTTCGTTCAACCTCAGCAGCTATTCGTTCGGACTGGGAGTTGGTGTGAAGGTGACTGACCAGGTGAAGTTGAATGCCGCTTATTTCCAAACGAACTATAAGGACCATACACAGACAACGGCTGTGAGCAACATTGTCTATCACCGCGAGAACCGCGTGTTTGGTGTGGGTGTAGATATTGATTTCTAAAGACAGTCCCCCCCCCCTGTGCCCCTCCCGGCGAGGGAGGGGAGTATAATGAAGGCAGATGTTAACAATAAGCAGCACCTCAATGAGATGCTGCTTATTAATTCTATCATCCCCCTGGGGGATAAGATGGGGGCAGTTAGAGGTCTTCCTTTGTTGTTATTTTTATATTCTCTCTGTTGCCTTCGACCAGTGTGATGTTGTGCCCCAATGCTTCGACCACAGAGGCATCGTCGGTAAAAGAGGGAGTGAACGGCTGTTCGTAGGCCCGACGGAGCAGGTCGGCTTGGAACACCTGTGGGGTCTGCACCAGTTTATAGTCCTGACGCGGTACGGTGTGACTGCCATCGGGGGTAATGTGGCGCAAAGTTTCGAACACATCGACTACCGGGATGGCTGCACCGTTGGCAGCAGCTGCTTCGTAGCAACGCTGAATGACTTCGGTGGCTACATAGGGCCGCACCCCATCGTGCACACCAATGAGAGAGCAGCGGGGATGGACGCAGGCCAAACCATTCTTCACGGAGTGGAACCGCTCCTTGCCACCATCAGCGATGGTGATGGGAATGTCGAACCCATACTGCTGGCATAGTCCGTTCCAATAGTCGTGCTGGTCTTTTGGCAAGACTACCACCAGCTGCATCGTAGAGTCGAAGTTGTGGAACCGCTCGATTGTATGCATCAGGATGGGTTTGCCATCCACCACTAAGAATTGCTTGGGGATGTTGCCTCCCATGCGCAGTCCCTTTCCGCCTGCCACGATGATAACTGCAAGCCCCCTCCGACTCCCCCAAGGGGGA
>Ga0310697_10004605_pt1 | contig 13555 bp, 9 predicted proteins | sample 172DNAGHGlowgp2_FD_203883 | JGI IMG/M metagenome (GOLD analysis project Ga0310697, IMG submission 203883) | Sheep rumen microbial communities from Palmerston North, Manawatu-Wanganui, New Zealand - 1728 DNA GHGlow gp2 (v2) (version 2) | ecosystem: Host-associated > Mammals > Digestive system >...
GGTGGTTCACCCGTCCCGTGAACGCTTATTTCAAACAACAATTCGCTTCAAGACCCAACGTTGAAAACTGACAACTAAAAAACCGATATGATTAAGACTATCAACGGCTGGCGCGCCGTCTTTGCGCTGATGATCGTGCTCTTCCATGTGGGAGCCGCTTCGTTCGAGGAAATGACCTGGGCAGGCGTGACCTTTTTCCTGATGGCCAGCGGTTTCCTGTTGGCTACAAAGTATCCGTTCGAGCAACTGGATGCGCCCTCCTATCGCCGCTTCGCCTGGAACCACGCCGCCAAGCTGTTTCCGCTGCACTGGCTCACACTGACACTGTGGATCGTTGTGATGGCCATACTGGGGCTGCTCACCATCAAACCGTTGACGCTGGCACTCAACGCCACACTGCTGCACAGCTGGTCTCTCATCCATGCCATCTACTTCTCGTTCAACAAGTTCTCGTGGTTCTTGAGCACCCTGCTGTTCTGCTACCTGTGCTACCCGCTGCTCGCCCGGTGGTTCATGCCTTTGCCGCTCCGCATCAAGGGGTTCATTCTCATCGTGCTGGCAATCATTAATATCATCGTGCTGGCAGGAACCGACGACTATAGCCGCACCGCGCTCTATGTTTTTCCGCCCGTCCGCCTCATTGATTTCGTCATAGGCATGACACTGGCCAGCATCTGCATGGGATCCAAGAAGCCCAAGGTGCTCGGCAAGAGCGAGAATGGCACCGATGCCGAACTTGTTGCCATAGCCCTGTTGTGTGTCATGGTGATGACCTTCCGCTCCTATCCCTCGGTTCTGCCCTGGAGCGATGCTATCCTGTGGTGGATTCCCGTAGCGATGATTCTGTTGACCTCCTTCTACTACAACAAGCGCGAGGGTTTCATTGGCAAGGTTCTGGCATCCAAGCCATTGCAGTGGCTCGGCGACATCAGCTTCGAGATCTTCATGTTACAAGGACTCGCTGCGTTGGCCTATAACTATTGGCTCGCTCCCGTACTCGCCCACATCTGTGTGCAGGACGGTTACAACATGGTTGCCAACGACCTGCTGGGGGCATCTGCTCCCGGGCTCATCGTGTGGTTCATTCTCCCCATCGACATCCTGATGGCGTGGGCGGTAAATCGCTTGTTCACACGCCCCGTAAGTCGCCTGCTGCGACGAGGCCAATAGCACATTCCACGCTCAGACAAACATAGTGCATCCGATGTTATGCAATCGGTTGCACTATTTTTTTAGGCTTAAGTCACATTTATATAAAAGGACACAAGCGAGAATGCGTTATATTTGTAGGTGTTTAACCGCAATAACCGAGAATTTATTACAATAACACTTAAAATAACACGACTATGATTAAAACTAAACCGGATTTAAAGTTTAACCAGCTGTGGAACATCAGTTTTGGATTCTTTGGGGTCCAGATTGCCTATGCCTTGCAGAGCGCTAACATCAGCCGCATCTTTGCAACCCTGGGTGCCGATCCCCACAACTTGAGCTATTTCTGGATTCTGCCCCCGTTGATGGGTATGGTAGTACAGCCTCTGGTAGGCTACTTCAGTGACAAGACGTGGTTGGGCCGCTGGGGCCGCCGCATCCCTTATCTGCTCATCGGAGCTCTTGCTGCAGTTATCGTGATGTGCCTGCTGCCCAATGCCGGCTCGTTCGGTCTGACTATTGCAGGCGCCATGATTTTTGGCCTGATTGCCCTGATGTTCCTTGACACGAGCATCAACATGGCGATGCAGCCCTTCAAGATGATGGTGGGCGATATGGTCAACGAGAAACAAAAGGCCAAGGCCTATAGCATCCAGTCGTTCCTGTGCAACGCAGGTTCACTAGTGGGCTACATCTTCCCCTTCCTGTTCACAGCCATCGGTATTGCCAACGTGGCTCCCGAGGGTGTCGTTCCCAACAGTGTAAAATGGTCATTCTATGTGGGTGCTGCCATCCTCATCCTGTGTGTCATCTACACCATCAGCCATGTGAAGGAATACACTCCGCAGGAAATGGCGGAGTTCAATGCCGCTGCCAATGCCGAGAGCCAGAGCGATGCAGCTGCTGCTACCGAGATGAGTCCCGCTCAGAAGAAGCATGCCATCAAGGTCTTCTTTGAGGTTGGCTTAGTACAATTCTTCTGCTGGGCAGCCTTCATGTACATGTGGACCTACACTAACGGCACCATTGCCGACACCGTCTGGGGCACAACTGACGCTGCCAGTGAGGGCTATCAGTTGGCTGGTAACTGGGTAGGCATCCTGTTCGCCGTTCAAGCCATCGGCAGTGTGCTGTGGGCAATGGTATTGCCGCAGTTCAAGAACATCAAGGTGGCCTATGCCTTGAGTCTTGTCATCGGCGGCATCGGTTTCGCCATGGTACCCTACATCCACAACCAGTACCTGCTGTTCTTGCCCTACTTCCTCATCGGCTTCGCTTGGGCAGCTATGCTGGCTATGCCCTTCACACTGGTGACCAACGCCTTTGAGGGCAGCAGCCGCATGGGCACAGCATTGGGTCTGTTCAACTGCACCATCTGCCTGCCGCAGATTGTCGCCGCCGCACTGGGTGGCGTGCTGCTGAAGTATGTCATGGGCAGCGTACAGGGCAACATGTTGCTGCTTGCCGGCATCCTGCTCGTCGTGGGCGCCGCCTGCGTGTTCATCATCGAGGACAAGAAACACAAAATCTAGACTATAAACTTTAAACCCTATACAAATGAAAGTAAGATTTAACGTAGAGTACAGCACCGTTTATGGTGAGAATCTTGTACTCAATATCGTGAACAGCGCCACTGGAGAGAAGATAGCGAGCCACAACATGAAGCCCGCTACCGACAAGTCATGGAAATGTGACCTTGACCTCCCTGCCAAGGCTGGTCATATCGACTATTACTATAGTGTGGAACACGAGGGCAAGGAACAGCGCCACGAGTGGACCGTCATCCCTCATCGTCTGGACCTGAATGCCGCTAAGGCCACCCGTTATATCACCTATGACCACTGGAACGACCTGCCCGACGACAGCTACATGTACAGTTCGGCATTCACCGACTGCGTAGCACTGCGCAAACTGCAGACGCTCACCAAGGCCAGATACTCCACCTGTATTCAGGTCAAGGTGCGTGCTCCCCAGCTGCGGTCAGGCGAAAGCCTGGGTATTGTGGGCAATGAGCCCACCCTGGGTGATTGGGACGAGACCAAGGCCCTCAAGATGACCGAGCACAACCACAACGAGTGGGTCATCACCCTCGATGGAGCAGCCTTCAAGAAAGCGTTTGTCGAGTTCAAGTTCGTTATCCTGAGCGGCAAAGGCAAGGCGCCTATCTGGGAAACTGGTGACAACCGCACCGTGCTGCTGCCCGTGCTCAAGGAAGGCGAACACATCGTCTATGAATTGCAGCAAGCCTACTTCCCGCTCTATCCCGTGAAACTGGCTGGCACCGTTGTTCCCATCTTCTCGCTGAGGAGCGAGGGCAGTTTCGGCGTGGGAGACTTCGGTGACTTGAAACTGATGGTGGATTGGGTAGCAAGCACCGGCCAACGTGCCCTGCAAGTGCTGCCGATCAACGACACGACCATTACCCACACCTGGAGCGACAGTTATCCTTACAACAGCATCAGCATCTATGCCCTGCATCCGCAATATCTGGACTTGAGGCAGCTGCCCAAGCTTGAAGACAAGAAGCGCATGACAGCGTTCGAGAAGCTGCGCAAGGAGCTGAATGCACTGCCCCAGATTGATTATGAGCGCGTCAACAAGGCCAAGCTCGAGTACATGACCCTATTGTTCAAGCAGGAGGGAGACAAGGTGCTCAAGAGCGACGAGTTCAAGGCATTCTGCATGGCCAACGAGGATTGGTTGGTACCCTATGCCGCCTTCTGTCACTATCGCGACCTCTATGGCACGGCAACCTTCTCCAAGTGGCCCAGCCACCACATCTTCACCGACGAGGAACGCGCAGCATTGTCCAACCCTCGCACCAAGGCTTACAAGGAAGTTGCCCTGTGGTACTTCATCCAGTACTATCTTGACAAGCAGATGCACGGAGCCCATGAGTATGCCCAAAGCAAGCACGTCATCCTCAAGGGAGACATCCCCATCGGCATCAGCCGCGACAGCGTTGAGGCATGGGTAGAGCCCAAGTACTTCAACCTCAACGGCCAGGCCGGTGCGCCACCCGATGCCTTCTCGACCAATGGTCAGAACTGGGGCTTCCCGACCTATAACTGGGACGTGATGCTCGCCGATGGCTGCCAGTGGTGGATCAAGCGCTTCCGCAAGATGGCACAGTACTTTGATGCCTACCGCATCGACCATGTGCTGGGATTCTTCCGCATCTGGGAAATCCCCATCGACGCAGTTCATGGACTGCTGGGCCAGTTCTCGCCCTCACTGGGTATGAGCGCCCAGGAAATCCGCAGCTATGGTCTGAATTTCCAGGAGGAACTGATGACCAAGCCCTTCATTGCCGACTGGGTGCTGGACCGCATCTTCGGCAGACTCGCCAACACCGTTCGCGAGAAATATGTCGAGCGCGTCCATGACGATATTTATCGCATGAAGCCCGAGTATGACACACAGCGCAAGGTGGAAGCCGCCTTCCAGGGTAAGACCAGTGAGGAGGACATCTGGCTGCGCGACGGTCTGTATGCGTTGATCAGTGATGTACTGTTCGTGCGCGACCGCAAGAATCCGGCGTTGTTCCATCCGCGCATCTCGGTGCAGTTTGACTTCATCTACGAGGCGCTCTACGACAACGACAAGGCCGCCTTCAACAAACTCTACAACGAGTACTACTACCACCGCAACAACGACTTCTGGTATCACGAGGCAATGAAGAAGCTGCCCAAACTGGTGCAGGCTACCCGCATGCTCGTGTGTGCCGAGGACCTGGGCATGGTGCCCGACTGCGTGGCATGGGTAATGAACGAGTTGCGCATCCTGAGTCTGGAGATTCAATCGATGCCCAAGGACAACCACATCAAGTTCGGCAACCTCAATGCCAATCCCTATCGCAGCGTTGCCACCATCTCGACCCACGACATGCCCACGATGAGGCAATGGTGGGAAGAGGACTGGGACCGCACACAGGAGTATTTCAACTCCTCGCTGTGGCAAAATGGTGCTGCGCCTCATCCCCTGCCCGGATGGTTGGCCGATGACATTGTGCGTGCTCACCTCGCATGCCCGTCGATGCTGTGCCTGCTCTCGTTGCAAGACTGGCTCGCCATTGACGAGAAGATGCGCCTCGAGGATGCCGATGCCGAGCGCATCAACATCCCTGCCAATCCTCGCCACTACTGGCGCTATCGCATGCACATGACGATTGAGCAGCTGATGAAATCCAGTGATTTCAACGGTCGTGTAAAAGACCTTATCACTCAAAACGGACGCTAATGAAACGATTTTTCCAACTGGTAGCGATAATCATGGCATTACTCGTACCACAATTTCTTAATGCTCGCACTGGGGTCAACTACAGCCCCAGCGCGAGTGTTTTTACTGTTGAGACCAATCATGACGCCCAGCAGGTGAAACTGCGCATCTACAAGGATGGTCTGGGCGGCAAGGCCATCAAGACCCTCAATATGAAACGCTCCCAAGCAGGTGCTACCATGTGGCAAGCTTCCGTCAAGGGCGACATGAAGGGAATGTTCTACACCTTTGACGTGAAGTATGGCGGCAAGTTCATGGGCGAATGCCCTGGTGTATGGGCTACCGCTGTGGGCGTGAACGGCAAGCGCGGTGCTGTCTTGAATATGGAAGATACCGACCCGAAGGGCTGGAAAGCCGACGCGCGGCCCAACATCCCCGCCAAGGATCTCATCCTCTATGAGATGCATCACAGGGATTTCTCCATCGACGTGTCGGGCGGTTTTTCCAACAAGGGTAAATTCCTGGCGCTGACCGAACCTCGTGCCATCAGCCACTTGAAGGCGCTGGGCGTGAACGCAGTACACATCCTGCCGTCGTTTGACTATGCTTCGGTCGACGAGACACGTCTGGATGAGCCACAGTACAACTGGGGTTATGACCCCGTGAACTACAACGTGCCCGAGGGAGGTTACTCCACCGACCCCTACAAACCCGAGGTGCGCATCCGCGAGTTCAAGCAGATGGTGCAGGCTCTGCACCACGCCGGCATCAAGGTCATCCTGGACGTGGTATATAACCACACCTGGAACATCGACGGCAGCAATTTCCAGCGCACGCGTCCCGACTACTACTACCGCAAGAACGCCGACGGCACCTACAGCAACGGCAGCGGTTGTGGCAACGAGACGGCAAGCGAGCGCGAAGGCATGCGCCAATTCATGATCGAGAGCGTGAAATACTGGGTTGAGGAATATCATATCGACGGTTTCCGCTTCGACCTGATGGGCGTACACGATATCGAGACGATGAACGCCATCCGTGCTGCTGTGCCTCAAGATATCTTCATCTATGGCGAGGGCTGGAGTGCCGGCAGTTGTGCCTACTCAGGAGAACTGGCCATGAAGGCCAACATCAACAAGATGCCGGGCATCGCCGCCTTCAGCGACGAGATACGCGATGCGTTGCGCGGCCCCTGGGACAGCAACAGCAAGGCAGCCTTCCTGGGCGGTGTCAAGGGCAACGAGGAAAGCCTCAAGTTTGGTATCGTGGGCGCCATCCAGCACCCCGACGTGGACTACAACAAGGTGAACTACAGCCAAGCGCCCTACGCCATCGAGCCCACCCAGATGATTGCCTATGTGAGCTGCCATGACGATATGTGCCTGGTGGACCGCCTCAGGGCAAGCGTCAAGGGCATCACCATGGATGAACTCATCCGCCTGGACCTGCTGGCACAGACCGTGGTCATGACCTCACAGGGCGTGCCATTCCTGCTCAGCGGAGAGGAGATGCTGCGCGACAAGAAGGGCGTGCACAACAGCTACGAGAGCCCTGACAGCATCAACCATCTGGACTGGGATAACCTGGAGCGTTACCCGCAAGTGATGGATTACTACAAGGGACTGATTGCCCTGCGCAAAGCTCACCCCGCCTTCCACATGGGTAGTGCCGACCTGGTACGCCGCAACCTGGACTTCTTGCCCACCGAGAACTGCCTCGTGGCCTACCACATCAACGGCCGTGGTGTGCCTGGCGAGACCTGGCGCGACATCTACGTAGCCTTCAACGCCCACAAGCGTGCCCGCACCATTGAGATTCCCGATGGCACCTACACCGTCGTCTGCCGCAACATCAAGTGCGACCAGTCCGGTATGGGCACCATCACCACCAAGGGCGGCAAAGTCACCATCCCCGCCCAGAGCGCGTTAATACTCCACAACTAACCCGCCCCCGAGGAATCAATAAGGAAGGGAGATTACAGGCATCTGTAATTTCCCTTCCTTATGATCAATCAGTGATGTCAAGTATTACGCGTTGACAACGCGTAATACCCAACGTGTTATTCCCGTCAAGAAAATTGATTCTCGACGATGTCGGTGAGGACATCGGTGAGGCTCATGCCAGCGGCGCGGACTTGCTGGGGGATGAAGCTGGTGGCGGTCATGCCAGGAGTGGTGTTGATCTCCAGCAGGTTGATGTGATCAGTGCCGTCGGGGTTCTTGGTAATGATGTAGTCGATGCGGATGATGCCGTTGCAGTGCAGGATGTCGTAGATGCGTGACGTCTCGGCCTGCAGGGCGGCGGTCAGTTCGTCGCTGATGCGGGCAGGGGTAATTTCCTCAACCTGGCCGTTATACTTGGCATCGTAGTCAAAGAACTCGTTGTCGGTCACTACCTCGGTCACGGGGAAGACGACCGATTTATTCTTGGTCTTGTAGCAGCCCACGGTGACCTCGGTGCCATCGAGGAAACGCTCGATCATCACGTTGTCGCACTGCTTGAAAGCAAACTCCATAGCATCGTCCAGCTGGTCACAGCTCTTCACCTTGGTCACGCCGAAACTTGACCCATCGGCAGTAGGCTTAACAAAGCAAGGCATGCCCAGATAGTCCTTGACCTTCTCGGCCGTCCAGCCGTGAGGAACGCCGCGACGCACCTGGATGCTGTCGGGTACTGAGCAACCGAAGGCCTTCAGGTAGTTGTTCAAGGCAAACTTGTGGAACGTCAGCGCCTCGACCAGCACGTTGCAGGTCGAGTAAGGAAGGTCTATCATGTCAAAGTAGCCTTGCAACACACCATTCTCGCCGGGGGTGCCGTGGATGGTAATGTAAGCGTAGTCAAAACGGATCTTCTCACCGTCTTTCATGAACGAGAAGTCGTTCTTGTCGATGACCGGCTGCCGCCCGTCGGGCAGGTTCACGTGCCAGTCATTCTTCCTGATCATGACGATATAAACGTCATAGCGTTCGTGATCAAACGCCGAGTCAATGCCCTCTGCCGAACGCAGGGAAACCTCATATTCCGATGAGTCGCCACCACACACGATGGCAATGGTTCTCTTGATTGTATTCATTGTATTATTGCCCACATTAATTTTCGGGTGCAAAATTACATAAAAATTTGTGCTTTTTATGTACATTTGCGGCAAAATAACTGACAATAATATGGATAGCAAAGAACTTTACGCAATCTACGAACAACATCCTGTCATCACCACCGACAGCCGCGAGTGCCCCGAGGGCAGTATTTTCATCGCCTTGAAGGGCGAATCCTTTGACGGCAACCAGTTCGCCGCCCAAGCCCTAGAGAAAGGCTGCGCTGTCGCCATCGTCAGCGATGAGCAGGTATATAACGATTATCACGGCGACAAGCAGATGGTGGTAGTTCCCGACACGTTGCAGGCCTACAAAGACATGGCGCGTGAACATCGCCGCCGTTTTGACATCCCGGTTATCGGCATCACCGGCACTAATGGCAAGACGACGACCAAGGAACTCGTGCGCGCTGTCCTCGCCGAGCGCTATGACGAGATGGCCACCGAGGGCAACTACAACAATGACGTGGGCGTGCCCAAGACCTTGTTCCGCCTGAGCGTGATGCACGAGATTGCCGTCATCGAGATGGGCGCCAGCCACCCTGGCGACATCAAGACGCTTGCCGAGACCGCCGAGCCCACCTGTGGCCTGATTACCAATGTAGGAAAAGCCCACCTGCAGGGCTTTGGCTCGCTCGAAGGTGTCATCCGCACCAAGGGGGAACTCTATGACAACCTGGCGACACGCAAGGACAGTGTCATCTTTGTCAACGCCGACAACGAGCACCTGATGGGCATCCTGCCCAAGGGCGTAAAAGCTGAATGCTACACCCACGACGAGAACAAACACGGGGCGAATGTCTATGGCCAGATCATCGCCTGTGACCCGTTCCTGCGCCTGAAGTGGAAGGGCGGAGAAAACGATGAATGGCACGAGGTAACGACCCACCTCATCGGCAGCTATAACCTTGACAATGTGCTGGCAGCTGTCACCGTGGGTCTGCACTTTGAATTGACAGCCGAGCAAATCTGCCATGCGATAGAGAATTACATTCCCTCAAACAACCGTTCCCAACTCACCGAGACCGAACACAACCACCTCATCGTGGATGCCTATAACGCCAACCCCACCTCGATGGCAGCAGCCCTGGACAACTTCTGCCTGATGGAAGTGTCGCCAAAGATGGCCATCCTGGGCGAGATGCGCGAGCTCGGCGACAGCAGTGCCGAGGAACATCGCCGCATGGTGGAAAGGCTGGCAAGTTGCCCGTTTGACGAGGTGTGGCTCGTGGGCCAGGAGTTCAAAGACATCGATTGCCCCTACCGCAAGTTTGACGACGTGGAGCAAGTCAAGGCCGCTATTGCCGCCAACCGTCCCGAGGGCCACTACATCCTCATCAAGGGGTCCAACGGCAACCGCCTGTTCCAGCTCCCCGAGCTGCTGTAGCGGTTACTCCACCCCATCACCATCACACGGGGGTGTGTCATAATTGCGACTAGGCAATATAACCGTGCTATTGCAAGGGAAATTAAACAAATTTTTAAATTAAAATTGATATTATTATCATATTAATAATAATTTTATAATTAATTTGATTAATTTCCCGCCCGCAGGGCGGTTATTGTTCTAGTGGTTGAATTATGACACACCCTCGTGTTAGTGTATTGCAAGCCTATGGCTTGCTAAAAAGTTACAGCAACGGTTGCAACAGGCGCCACAGGTCCCCAGTGCCTGGCTCGGTGAGCGACGGATCCATGCGGTGCCCGATTTGTGACGTTTCAAAGTAGCGCTCGGGCGGCACCAGGGCTCGGCAAGCGGCACGATTGTCACCCAGCAACTCGTCATGGTCGCTGCACAAGATGTAGGTATCGGGCGTGATATGGAAATCAATTCCCCGGAACTCCAGCAGATTCTCAGGACCGAAATCAAAATACCAGTTCCCGTCTTGACGCGGATTGAAGTAGCGCAGGTGGCCCATCATCTCGGGGTGATTGAGCGACACCTCGGGATTGGTGGCAGGATTCACTGCCACCTTGGGACAAGAGACATCGGCGCACAAGGTGTAATAACCGCCCAGCGACGTACCCATGAGCAGTTCTATGCCTTGCTCGGCCACATACTCCTCAATCCGCCGGATTGACTCCTCGGGATGATGATTGACATCAAAGGCATGCACCTCACAGGTGTCATGCAACACTTCACGCAACCGCCCGACCGTTCCTGTCTGGGCCGAGCTGCAGAAGCCATGGATATAAAGTACCTTCTTTTTCATCTTACAATAAAATTTTCCTTCTACAAAGATAACAAAAAAAGGGGAAACGGTCAACACATCTCGCCATTTTCAAGCAATTTGCAAGACGGTTTTTTGGTTATGATGGGGAATGATGGTAAATTTGCGGGAAGAAATGTAAAACGCAATAGAGTAACCAAAATGAAGAAATTACTATTGATTCTTGCGGTGGCAGCCAGTATGCTCACCGCCCAGGCAGCCAAGGTCAACGTGGACCGCATTGAGCCCACCGATTGGTTTGTGGGTCTCAACACCATTCCCAGCGTTCAGCTCATGGTGTACGGACAAGGTATCGGCAGCGCCGAGGTGACAACCGCCTACCCTGGCGTGACCATCGACAGCGTGGTAAGGGTGGACTCGCCCAATTACCTGCTCGTGTACATTGACACGCGTAGTGCACAGCCCGGCACGATGGAACTCAAGTTCCAGCAGGGCAAGAGCAAGAAGACGGTGAAGTACCAGCTCAAGGCCCGCGAGATGCGCGGCAGTGAGCGCCGCGGCTTCACCAACGCCGACGTGCTCTACATGCTCATGCCCGACCGCTTTGCCGACGGCAACCCCGCCAACAACCAGATTCCCGGCATGGAGGCCTACAAGAACGACCGCACACAGCCCAGCCTGCGCCACGGCGGTGACATCGAGGGCATCCGCCAGCACCTGGACTATTTTACCCAGCTAGGCGTAACTGCCTTGTGGTTCACTCCAGTGCTGGAGAACAACTCTCCCGATGGGCACAGCCACTCGACCTATCATGGCTATGCCACGACCAATTACTACAGGGTGGACCCGCGCTTCGGCACTAACGACGAGTATCGCCGCCTGTGTGACGAGGCCCACAGCCGCGGCCTCAAGGTAGTGATGGACATGATCTTCAACCACTGCGGTGCCCATCACCCCTGGCTCAAGGACATCCCGACCCATGACTGGTTCAACCAGCCCGACTACAAGAACAACTACCTGCAGACGAGCTACAAACTCACGCCCGTCATGGACCCCTATGCCAGCGAGATTGACCTCAAGGAGACCGTCGAGGGCTGGTTCGTTCCCTCAATGCCCGACCTCAACCATCATAACGTGCACGTGATGAACTACCTCATCCAGAACAGCGTCTGGTGGATCGAGACAGCAGGCATCGACGGCATCCGCATGGATACCTACCCCTACGCCTATGCCGACGCGATGGCACGATGGATGAAAGTACTCAACACCGAGTACCCCAATTTCAACGTAGTGGGCGAGACCTGGGTAGAGAACCCCGCCTATACCGCTGCCTGGCAGAAGGGCAACAAGATGGGCAAACCCGAGAGCTACCTGCCCACGGTGATGGATTTCTCCTTCTATGAGAAAATCGATAGTGCCAAGCATGAGGAGACCGACGGCTGGTGGCGCGGCTACAATCGCGTGTACAACAGCCTGTGCCACGACTACCTCTACCCCAACCCATCGAGCGTGATGGCCTTCATCGAGAACCACGACACCGACCGTTTCCTGCGCAACGGCCAGGACGTCCCCGCATTGAAACAGGCCCTTGCCCTGCTGCTCACCATCAAGCGCATCCCGCAATTGTACTACGGCACCGAGGTGCTGATGAACGGCACCAAGGAGGTAACCGACGGCAATGTGCGCAAGGACTTCCCCGGCGGCTTCCCCGGTGACGCTCACAATGCCTTTACAGCCGAGGGGCGCACTCCAGCCCAAAACGATATGTTCAACTGGCTGAGTGCCTTGTTGCACTGGCGCCAAGGTAACGAGGTAATCACCAAAGGCAAGATGACCCAATTCATCCCCAAGAACGGCATCTACGTAATCGCCCGCTCCTACAAGGGCCGCCATGCTGTAACCATCATCAACGGCACGACCCAGCAGCGCCAGATGAAGCTGGACCGCTATAGCGAGGTGTTCGGCAATGCCCGCGTAGCCCGCGATGTACCCACAGGACAGAGCGTCAACCTAGCCGACGGCGTACTCACACTTCCGCCGCGCGGCACCCTCGTGCTGGACTTCTGAGACAGTCCCGCCATTGCTCTTTTCTCATTATCCATCAGACAGTCCATCAACTACCATTTCTAGTTATTGCCTGTTTGGTGGATAATGAGTAATTTTGCAACCTCAACTTGTTGCTTGCCAATGAACCTAATCAAGTATTATAAGCGCTCACGAAATCCAAAAGGGTTATGGGGTTTCCACATCATTAAAGTGATGAATGGCAAACGCCATGCTGCATTGCCTGAATGGGTTTTCCCTGAACTAGAGATTAGCGAGAACGCTCAAGTGCTTGATGTCGGGTGTGGCGGCGGTGCCAATGTTGCACGCCTGCTCAAGAAGTGCCCACAAGGGCACGTAACAGGACTGGATTATTCCACTCTGTGCCTGGAAATTGCCGATGACTTGAACAATCACGCTATCGTCGACAAGCAATGTCTCATCGTGGGAGGGAACGTCTCCCAATTACCACTTGCCAAGGATATGTTTGACCTGGTGACCGCCTTTGAGACCATCTATTTCTGGCCCTCGTTGAAGAACGGAGCAGATGAAGTCTTCAGGGTTCTCAAGCCAGGTGGCACCTGCGTTATCGCTAACGAGCTAGACGGACTCGACCAGTCCTATAGAAAACTCGAAAGCGCCATCGGGATGCTCGTCTATACTATCGACGAGATCACTGAGGCGCTCACCAATGCCGGCTTTACTAACATCCACTCGCGCCACGACGAGCAACGACACTTCATCTGTGTCACTGCCACCAAACCTTGACCATCTTCCCAACAACGATAGTCACATCCTCACCCTAAACGTATCAGCCCAATACACCTGTAGAGGGTGTGCCATCAATCAATTGCTAGAATGAGGGTGTGTCATAATT
>Ga0310697_10004606_pt1 | contig 13554 bp, 6 predicted proteins | sample 172DNAGHGlowgp2_FD_203883 | JGI IMG/M metagenome (GOLD analysis project Ga0310697, IMG submission 203883) | Sheep rumen microbial communities from Palmerston North, Manawatu-Wanganui, New Zealand - 1728 DNA GHGlow gp2 (v2) (version 2) | ecosystem: Host-associated > Mammals > Digestive system >...
TCCCGCGCCGGAGGGGCCGATAACACCTACCGATGCCCCGACGGGTATACTCATGCCGGCATTGTCAAATATCAGTTTCTCCGTATTGGGATAATGATAGGAGATATCTTTTAAGAGTATATCCTTCTTAAGATCCTGGGTGTCAGCGGATCTGTCCTCTATCTTTGCATCCTTAAGTCCCGCCAGATCAAGGTCAAGATTATCTACGACCACATCCAGTGAAGGTTCAAAATAAGCTATAGCCGATAAATGCGTTGAAACACGGTTGACCGCAGGCATCAGACGTACGGCTGCCACTCCGAAAGCCATCAGCTGCGGCAGCATGTCTTTAAGGTCATGCCCCATCATTACTGCAACAAACATATAGAACAAAAGCCCCACTATACAGACGGTCTCGATAACAAGACGGGGGAACTGGTTGAATATCGTGTATTTTCCGAGTGCATCGGACTGGGCACGGCTGCCCTCATCAAATCTTTCCAGGAAATACTTTTCTTTTGCGGCCACTTTAACATCCTTGATACCGAAGATACCCTGCTGCATCCACTTCATCATGTTGTTCTGCTCGTTGACACGCTTGTTGCCTATCCTTGCCAGTCTGGGTTTTAATATCAGCGCTATAAGTAAGAGCATGGAACCTAAGAGAACAGCCATGCTTAAGGTCATGATAGGATCGATGATCAGCAGCAGCGTACATATACATACGGATACTGCAGACTCGGATATCAGCAGCATGCATTCCTGCAGCAGCTCAAAGATATGCGGGATGTCCTTGTTGACTGTCTGGAGCATCATGTTAACATCCGCATTAAGATAGTACTCGTACGGACGGTTTAAATAATCACCCATAAGCCTTATGGAAGTCATGCTGCGTGCATTGGCGATAAAGCGGCTCTGCACTACAGTCAGGATAAAAAGATAGACATTCTTAAAAAAGAATATCCCCATGGTGGTCAGAAGAAGGATACGCACAAAGATGCCGGGATCTATATTTTCAAGCCCTGCCAGACCCAGCACAAATCTAACTTTTTCATTTTCCAGTATCGTATCGGGACTGACTACGGCAGTAATGAGCGGGATTATGATACCGACGCTCAGCAGTTCCATGAGTGCGCTGAAGAATATGAGTATACACAGAAGGACGACACGCTTCTTCTGTCTGGAATTTAAGACTATCTTAAGTTTTCTGTAAACGTTCATTGATGTATGATCCTTTATCCGGCAGATTTATTCCCAAAGACCGGGATCGGATAACAGGGCCTTGAGCTTATCGTAGATCTCTAAACCTTTTTCCCTGCCGTATTTGGAGATTATCCCTCTGTAAACAGCCATTTTACCGTTTTTGACGCCGTGGCTTTTGGCTGCCAGGCCGGCAACATGGCTTATTATCTCGGTTTCGTACTTTGCTTTGCTGAGTATCTTCTGTACCTCGTTGTTGATACGGGTCACGGAGGAATTGGGGGCTTTATCCGAAGCCGGCTTCTGCGACGTGTTTGCGGTCTTTGTGTTATGTCTTGATCTTCTTCCCGGAGCGGGAGACAGTATCGGTTTGATTATCTTGTAGATATCCAGATAATCGGGATCCTGGTAAGTATCCCTCAGATCGTTATGTATGGAGGTTAAGGGATTACGCTCATCCGAATGGGAAGAAATGATGCGGAGTACGTCTTCACATACGGCCTCATCATATACTTTACTGAGTTCCTCACGTATAGCTGCAGCCTTATCGTTCTTTGCATCTTCAGACACTGCACCGGCAGCTTTCTGATCTGTATTTACTGCGGAAACGGATCTGCCGCGCTTTTTGCTTTCAGGCTTTTTTTCTTCGGCTGCTGTGTCACCCGCGATGGCTTTTCCGGCTTCTGTCTGGACAGCAGGGGCAGCCTGGGTATTTGAACTGCTGCGGCGTCTGCGTCTGTTTTCGGACGGCTTATTATCCTGCGCGGGATTAACGGCGATACTTCCTCTGCGCTCAACGGTAACATTGCGTCCGTTGGCTCTCCAGAAGGCCATTATATTATCATAATCGTGATCATTGCTTATGATGATGAAGTGCTCGGCGTCCGTGGTACCTATCAGATATCCCAGATAGGAAACCAGGTGCATATCCAGCGACTGCTTTTTAACCGGAACCTCTACGAATTTGAGAGTGGTACTGTTAAAGGTAGCCAGAGTGGCGGTAGTAAGTCTTGCGGCATTTTTTGATGAAAACAGAAATACCAGATCGTTCTGTCCCAGTTCGGAAGCGCCCTTAAGACCGCCTATGCTGACATTTTCAAAATCTATAAGATAAATCGTCATAAAAATCTCCCTGCTATACTCTGTGTCCGTAAAACGGATCCAACGCATCCATGCCGCTTGGCACACTCCGTAAAATTATACCATGCAGAGGCTTTTGTTTCAAGCGCGGCCGCCTTCATCAGCCTTCCTGTGCCTCCATTGAAAACGACCGGCATTCATGATAGGATATTAAGGAGTAAATTCTGATCAAAAGGGAGATAAAGAGATGGCATACGATCTTAAGCAGAATGTAAAAGAGATAATGGAGCGTGCGATAGCCGCGGGTGAAGAAAACGGCGGTGTGTTCATCCTTTATAAGGATGGGGAAAAGGTTCTGGAGCAGGCGGCCGGGTATGCGGATGTAAAGGAAAAGAGAGCTTTTGCGAATGATACCATCTGCCGCATATATTCATGTACGAAGATATTTACCTCCCTTAGCGCGATGATACTTATGAGCCGGGGGAAGCTTGATACGTTCTGGGAAGTGTCGCGTTTCTTCCCGGAATTTGAAAATGCCTATTATATAAAAGGCTGGAAGAAGACAGGCTGCAGACAGGTGACTGTAAGAGATCTGCTCAATATGACTTCGGGTCTGGCTTATCCGGGCGATGGACATGAAGGTGCCGCGCAGACAAATGAATTATGGGCAAAGCTCGATGAGAGCATAAGAAGCGGAAAAAGCATGAGCACGCAGGAATTTGTGCATGAGATGGGTAAGCTGCCGCTTATGTTTGAGCCGGGAAGCGAGTGGATGTACGGATCATCTGCGGATGTGCTGGGTGCGGTCATAGAAAAGATAAGCGATATGGAACTGGCGGATTTTATGAAGAAGGAGATAACGGATCCGCTGGGTATGACTGATACGGACTTTTATGTACCGGCGGAAAAGAGGGACAGGCTGGCTGTGCTATATAAGAATGCCGGTGAAGATCCTGATGAAGTGGATTTTGTAAATCTGTGTATTTATGATGTTAAAGAGCGGCCTGCGTTCCAGTCGGGCGGTGCGGGATTATTCTCCACGCCGCAGGATCTGGCAAAGCTGGCTTGTGAACTGTCATCGGGGAAGGCCGGGATCGCAAACAGATTTATGGTGGATTTTATGAGGACCAATGGCCTTGACGGAAAGCAGCGTACATTTGCGAACTGGGATTCCTTAAAAGGATACGGATACGGCAATCTTTTAAGATGCCATGAAAATCCCGGTCTCTCCGGGAGTTTCGCACCCGCAGGCGCCTTCGGCTGGGATGGCTGGACAGGACCTTATATGCTGATACATCCGGAAAGCAAAACGGGGATAATGCTGTGCCTGCAGCGTACCGATGCCGGCAGCAGCCAGCTGTCCAGAAGTCTTGTAAATGCGGTCTTCGGAAGCATGCAGGAAACAGACATCATAAGAAAGTCTATACCGTTATTCTCTTGAGATCTTTGGCCATGATACCGGTCTTTACATTAAGGTGGGTAACATATCTTAAGACGGCACCGGCAGCGCTGAGCACCCATACCAGGCCGGTAGACCACCATATACCTGATGCTCCGAAGCCTAAGTAGCTTGTCATCAGCAGGGGGATCGTAAACCTGCCGGCCACCTCTACGATGCCGTTAAAGAGCGCAAAGAATGCATCGCCCACTCCGGTGAGCACGCCGCGTACCACATAGATCATTCCCAGAGCTGCGTAAAACAAGCTGTTTATACGAAGTCCCATGGCTCCCAGCCTGATGACTTCCGGCTCGGGAACAAAGAGGGATGTGATGGCTCCGCCGAAAAACTGCATAACAAACATCATTGCTGCAGTGATCGCGATCATGATCATGGTGCCTTTACGGTATCCTTCATAGACGCGGTCATATTTTTTGGCTCCGTAATTCTGTCCGCAGAAGGTAGAGAGTGAAGCACCCAGGGTCATATAAGGCTGGTGGATAAGCTGCTCTATCCTGTTGGTGGCCGTAAACGCAGCCAGTACCGTGGGGCCGTAAGAATTGACTATACGCTGTACGGCCATGGATGAGATGGCGATAAGCGCGAACTGTAAGGACATGGGTACGCCCAGACGTACGACCTTAAATGACATATCCGCATTTAGTTTAAGATCGCTTTTTGTGAGTTTGAAATAGGTATTGGTCATCCGGGCAAAGATACCGCAGCTTACAGCCGATATAAACTGTGATATGACGGTAGCCAGAGCCGCGCCCTGTATACCCATCTTTAAGTAGTAGACAAAAAGTATATCCAGGACTACGTTCACTACGGTGGAAATGATCAGGAAATACAGGGGAGACTTTGAATCCCCCAGCGCCCTGAGCATAGCGGACATATAATTATAGAGTGAAACGAACAAAAGCCCCACACACATATAGCGTACATACATAGTGGCATCGGCAAATACTTCTGCGGGTGTGCCAAGGATCCATAACAGATCGGGAGCCAGGATAAAGCCTGTGATCCCGAATAAAAGAGGTACGATCAGCATGATGAAGCCTGTGTTCACGATGCAGTTCTTTACTTTATCGTCATCATGGGATCCGTAATACTGGGAGGCGATGATACCGCCGCCGTTTCCTATGCCGTTGCAAAGGGCAAAGAATAAAAAGGTTATGGAAGACGTGGCGCCTACCGCTGCTAATGCATTGGGGCCTACGACCCTTCCGACTATAACGGAATCGGCTATATTATATATCTGCTGAAACAGATTGCCGATCAGAGCCGGGATGGCAAAAAATATTATGTGTCTGACGGTATTTCCGCTTGTCATATCTGTTGTTAAAGCATTCTTCATAGCAATTTCACCAAAAAAATAATGTGTCATTTGTAAGTAACAACTGTAATATACTTCAGGGAAGGGGTACCATCTTCTTATTCTTTGATGTAAATTTTATCAGTTTTTGTTGTGATTTTTGACAAAAAATGATATTGTTATTAAACAAAAAATAATAAGCCGAATTATATCAGGGATGGTATAATTCCCCTCTTCCGGGGATAAAGGACGGAAAGTGCAGGTGAATATGGATTACAGTCAATACGAAACCTACGATTTTGACAGCAGAAGCGCTTTTAATATGTACACGGGAAATAAGGAGCGCAGTTATCATATGCATTGGCATTCTTATGGGGAGATAGTGCTGGTGGGCCCCGGAGATACCAATATCTTTATGGTCAATCAGAATACCTATAAGCTGGTGCCCGGAGATTTTGTGCTGATGTGGCCCATGGAGATGCATGCCATAATAGATGCGGACAGGGAAAAGGCCATGGTCATACAGTTTTCAAATGCCTTTATGAATTCTCTCTTCGACCTGCAGAGGATAATGCATTTATACAGGAATCTCCATGTGATCTGTATCAACGCCCACAGGGAGCTGGTAATGAAGCTTCAGGGTATAGTGCAGAAGATGACCGATATCTTTTATTCAAATGCCAACGACCGTGAGCTTAAATGCTGTATGCTCCTGATGGAATTCATGCTTACCATGGATGAGCACAGAGGAGAATTCGCTTCGGAGCTGAGCATGGAAGACAGTGGCAGCTATACGGATGATGTAATGCGCCGTATGATGGCTGTTACCGATTATATCAAGAACAATCTTACTTCGGATGACCTCTCACAGGGAGCTATGGCCGAGATGGCGGGCATCAGTAAGGACTACTTTTCAAGGATATTCAAAAGTGTTACCGGCATGAATTACAGCAAATGGCTTAATATGATAAGACTTGAAAAGGCTACCGAACTGCTGGCCACAAATGACAGATCCCTTACAGAGATCGCAATGCTCTCCGGATTCCAGAGTATACCCAGTTTTAACAGGGTCTTCAGAAGTGAAAAGGGCATGGCGCCGGGCGAATACAGGGCGCTCTTTACCAATACCTGATGTATCAGCACAGGTTTAAGAGAGGAAATTATGGAAAAGTTTAGTGTTAAAAAACCGTTTACCGTACTGGTGGGTGTGATCGCGATCATAGTTCTGGGTATCGTGAGCCTCACCAACATGCAGCTTGATCTGTTACCGAATATCTCACTGCCTTATCTTATGGTGCTGACCACCTATCCCGGAGCCAGCTCCGAAAAGGTGGAGGCAGAGATCTGCGAGCCTATGGAAGCATCGCTGGGTACGATCAACGGCGTAAAGAATGTAATGAGTGTATGCAGTGAAAACTACGGCATGGTACAGCTGGAATTTACGGATGATACCGACTTGGATAGCGCGATGGTGAAGGTTTCCAGCGCGCTTAATACTTTACAGCCGTATCTGCCGGATGATGCGGGTACTCCTTCCATAATAGAGATAAGTACCGATATGGTAGCCAGCGTATACCTGGCCGTAAGTATGGAAGGAATGGAGATAGAGCAGCTATCACAGTTCGTACGTGACGATATCACACCCCAGTATGAAAAGCAGAACGGCGTTGCTTCGGTGACCACGCTGGGTCTGGTAGATAAAAGCGTGGAAGTAAGGCTTAACGAGGAGAAGATAGATAAGCTTAACGACCGCATCCTGGCTACAGTTGATGATGCATTTGCGGATGCGATGGAACAGCTGGATGATGCAAAGAAGCAGCTGGATGATTCCCAGGTAACCCTTGATGAGAACCGCGAAAAGCTTGAAGATTCCAAAAAGGAAATAGAAGACGGCAAGAAGGAGCTGAGGGATTCCGAGAAGGAACTGGAAGACGGTAAGAAGGAGCTTGCCGACGGCAAGAAAGAATGGGAAGACTCCAAGCTGGATCTGGAAAAGGCCGCACAGGAACTTGAAGATAAGAAGAAGGAATCAAATGCCAAGCTGGCAGATCTGAGTTATCAGCTGGACCAGGCATCGGCATCACTTGCGGCGCTTAAGGCGCAGCTGGCTCAGGATGAGGCTTCACTGCCTGCATTAAAGAGCGGTCTTAAAAAGATAAAAGACGGTCTGGCCAAGATAGAGGAAGCTCTTAAAGCTATTGAAGAGCTGGAAGCAGCAGGCATTACCGCAGAAAACATCGATGCTACGATAGAGACACTTAAAGCCGGCATAGCGGCGATAGAAGAACAGATAGCGACTCTTGATCCCGATACGCCGGGATATGATCAGATCATAGAGGGGCTTAAGACTAAGCTCGAAGAATTAAAGACACAGCTGGCCGTACTGGAACAGGCGAAGCCCGTACTGGAACAGAAAGAGACACTCATCAGCCAGAAAAAAACACTTGAAGATCAGAAGACTTCCGTTGAATCACAGATACAGATAACGGAAGCTACGATAAACGGTCTTAAATCTGCCATAGCCGAATCGGAAGGCCAGGTGGAGAGCGCCTATAAGGAACTGGAGGCAGGCAAGCTGGAAGCGGCAGCAGCACTGGGCAGCGCGGATGCGCAGCTTACTATAGGAAAGACGCAGCTTGAGAGCGCCGGATCACAGTTTGACAGTGCTGAGGATCAGCTGGAAAGTGCACAGAAACAGATAGACAGCGGCTGGGACAGCATTACAGAAGGTGAGAAACAGTTAAAGGACGGCATCGAGCAGATAGATGACGGACAGAAGCAGATAGATGACGGCTGGAAAGATTATGAGGATGCATTAAAGAAGTTTGACAAGCAGAAAGCGGAGGCAATGAAGACTGCCAATGCAGACCAGCTGCTGACTCTTGATGCGCTGACCGGACTTATTTATGCGCAGAATTTTGAGATGCCTGCAGGATATGTGGACGATACCATGGATACATCCTGGCTGGTGAAGGTTGGACAGAACTACGAAGAAGTAGGTGAGCTGTCCGACATAGTGCTCACAAATATCAATAAAGTGGGTGATATAAAACTGGGTGATGTGGCCGACATCACGGTAATCGATAACTCAAAGGACAGCTATGTGCGTCTTGGAAGCAATAAAGCCGTGATCCTCTCTATCTTTAAGAGCAGTACTGCAGGTACCAATGACCTTTCAAAGACTATAGATGAAGCTTCAAAGGAACTGATGGCAGCTCATCCGGGCATGCATGTTACCACTCTGGTGGATATGGGTGATTACATCGACCTTATAGTCAAGAGCGTGCTACAGTCCATGGTCATAGGCGCCATCCTGGCAATAGTGATCCTGGCCATATTCCTTAAGGATGTTAAGCCTACACTGGTGGTAGCGATCAGTATCCCTGTTTCGGTACTGGGAGCGCTGATCTGCATGTACTTTACCAAGATATCACTCAACATGCTGTCGTTATCAGGTCTTGCGCTGGGTATAGGTATGCTGGTGGATAACTCCATAGTGGTCATGGAAAACATATACCGAATGCGTGTATACGGAATGGAGGCACCGCGTGCGGCTGTGCAGGGAACCAGACAGGTGGCAGGTTCGATCATTGCATCCACACTTACCACAGTCTGCGTATTCCTTCCCATGATATTTACCACGGGTCTTGTGCGTGACCTGATCGCGCCTATGTGCCTGACTATAGTATTCTGTCTTATGGCTTCGCTCCTTATGGCTATGACGGTCGTTCCTGCGTCGGCATCAACACTGCTCAGGAATGCAAAGCCCAAGGAGCATGCGCTCTTTGATAAGGTAATGGTACTTTATGAGAAGGTACTGCGCTTCTGCTTAAGGATCAAGATAGTACCTATCGCGATAGCACTGGGACTGCTGATATTCTCGGGATTCATGGTACTTCGCATGGGTATAGTGGTCATTCCCGATATGACCATGAACCAGATACAGGCCGATATCAGCTATCCCGAAGATATCACCAGGGAAGAAGCATACGAGACTACGGATAAGGTTATAGAGCGTCTGCTCAAGATAGAGGGCATCGGAAGCATCGGCGTAATGAGCGGCGACGGAAGTGCACTTCTGGTATCACAGGCTGCCAGCGATTCCGGAGCATTCAGACATATGTCGTTTATGATGAAGACAGAGAATGAGAATGCCGGAGAAGAAGAGATAACGCGTATCAATCACGAGATAGCGGCTATAGGTGAGGAACTCAATATAGATATGACCCTTTCGGACATGTCTTCGGAGATGGATTCGCTTACCGGCGGTTCAGGTCTTTCGATCAATGTCTACGGTCCCGATATCCCTGAACTCACACGTATCACACAGGAGATCTGCGATATAGTGGATACCATCGACGGATATGAGGAGATATCAAACGGATCCGAAGATGCAGGCAAGGCAATGCACATCACGATAGATAAGAACAAGGCAATGAGCATGGGCCTCAGTGTGGTGCAGATCTATCAGGACATCAATAAGAAGCTGACCCACTCAAAGAGTGCAGTAAACATAACAGTGGACGGCATTGATATGGATATAGTGGTAGTGGATGAAACGCAGCCGCTTACTTATGAGAATATCCTGGATTATACCTTCCTGATAGAGAAGGTTGATGATGACCGCGACACCATACATGAGGAACATAAGCTCAGTGAGTTCGCCACGGTTGTGGTAAATGACGAACTAAACAGCATCAACAGAAAGAACCAGAGCCGTTATATGACCGTTACCGCTTCGGTGGGTGAAGGGTACAATACCACGCTGCTCACCAGGAAGTTAAAGCCTTTGCTGGATTCCTACAAAATGCCCCAGGGCTATTCCCTGGAACTGGGTGGTGAGTATGATTCGGTACTGACCATGGTCAAACAGATGACACTGGTAATGCTTCTTGGACTTTTAATGGTGTATCTGGTAATGGTAGGACAGTTTCAGAGTCTCCTAAGTCCCTTCATCGTGCTATTTACCGTGCCACTGGCATTTACGGGAGGTTTCCTGGCGCTGTGGCTGACGGGCGAGAACCTTTCGGTCATCAGTATACTGGGTATCATAGTGCTGATGGGTACTGTCGTTAATAACGGTATCGTGTTCGTGGATTATGCGAACCAGTTAAGGAAGGGCGGCCTTGACCGTACCACGGCTCTGGTGCTCACCGGTAAGACACGTATGCGTCCCATCCTGATGACGGCGCTTACCACGATCCTTGCGGAATCCGCCTTGATACTGGGAGATGATATGGCGGCACAGATGGGCCGCGGTATGGCTCTGGTAATCGCAGGCGGTCTGGCATACGCCACCTTGATGACGCTGTTCATCATTCCCGTCATGTACGACATACTCTTTAAGAAGCAGCCGCTTGATGTCAATACCGGCAGCGAGAGCCTGGATGATATCCCCGATGATGCGGCAGAGTATCTGAAGACACAGGGAGATGTACAATTATAAGATGCGGCACAGAAGGCACCGCATGGTATAAAAAGTATAAACCGGTAAAAAAAACAGGGGACTGTGTCGATCACAGTCCCCTGTCTTTATATTTCTTTATCTGACCGCTTATCAGTGCAGGTCTTTCCACTTCCAGTTTACTACTTCGGGAAGGTCTACACCGTAGTCGCTGATGTACTGCTTGTGCTCTACCAGCTTATCGCTCATCTTCTGATACAGATATGCGCCGCGGTTTCCAAGCTGGGGCAGGAACTTAAGTGCATCCTGTACAAGGTGGAAACGGTCGATATCGTTCTGTACACGTACATCGAAGGCTGTAGTGATGGTACCCTCTTCCTTGTAGCCGCGTACATGCATCAGACGGTTGTTGTGACGGCGGTAAGTCATCTCGTGTACCAGGGTTGCATAACCATGGAAGTTAAAGATGACGGGCTTATTGGTAGTGAAGAGCATATCGTACTCTGCATCGGAGAGTCCGTGAGGATGCTCTGTCTTGGGAACCAGCTTGAAGAGGTCGATAACGTTGATGAAACGGATCTTGATATCGGGAAGCTCTTCACGAAGGATGGATACTGCTGCAAGTGCCTCAAGGGTAGGGGTCTCACCTGCGCAAGCGAATACGATATCCGGCTCCTGTCCCTGATCGTTTGAAGCCCAATCCCAGATGCTGATACCCTGTGTGCAGTGCTTAACTGCTTCAGGCATGGACAGCCACTGGGGACGGGGATGCTTGGAAGCGATAACAACGTTTACGTAGTTGCGGCTTCTTAAGCAGTGATCCATGGTAGAGAGCAGGCAGTTGGTGTCTGCGGGCAGATAGATACGTACCACGTCTGCCTTTTTGTTTGCAATGTGATCCATGAATCCGGGATCCTGGTGGGTAAATCCGTTGTGGTCCTGCTGCCATACGGTGGAGCACATAAGGAGGTTGAGTGATGCGATCTCCTCTCTCCAGGGCAGCTGGTTGCAGACCTTAAGCCACTTAGCATGCTGAGCGCCCATCGAATCGATGATACGTGAGAATGCTTCGTAGGTATTGAAGAAGCCGTGACGTCCGGTAAGCAGATATCCCTCAAGCCAGCCTTCACACATATGCTCGGAAAGCATGGAGTCCATTACACGGCCGAAGCGTGAAAGATGATCGTCCATCTCGCTCTGCTGTGCGTTCCAGTCGCGGTTCTCAACTTCGAATACTGATGAGAAACGGTTGGAGTTGTTCTCATCGGGTGAGAAGATACGGAAGTTTCTTGCATCCGCATTGAGTTTGAATATGTCACGGATATAGTTGGAAAGATTAGCTGTATCCTGGCTTTCCTTTGAACCGTGTGCTTCGGTATTGAAAGCGTACTCACGGAAATCGGGCAGGCGCAGATCACGCAGGAGCTTACCGCCGTTTGCGTGAGGGTTCATACCAAGTCTTGCATCTCCCTTGGGAGCAAGTGCTTCTATCTCGGGAAGAACGCGTCCGTTCTCATCAAAGAGCTCTTCGGGCTTGTAGCTGTGCAGCCAGTCGGAGAGGATCTGAAGATGCTCGGGCTTGTCCATCATTACGGGAACCTGGTGAGCTAAGAAGTTGTCTTCGATGCGGTTTCCGTCTACTACCTTGGGACCTGTCCAGCCCTTGGGTGTACGAAGTACGATCATGGGCCATACGGGACGTGTAGCATCGCCGCTGGTACGTGCATGCTTCTGTATCTCTTTGATCTTCTCGATCACGATATCCATGGTCTCTGCCATCTTGCGGTGCATTTCCATGGGTTCGCTGCCTTCAACAAAGTAAGGCTCCCATCCGTTACCGTGGAAGAAATCGATAAGCTCCTGCTTGTCGAGACGTCCGAAGATGGTAGGGTTCGCGATCTTGTATCCGTTTAAGTGAAGGATAGGAAGAACAGCACCGTCGCCGATGGGGTTGATGAACTTGTTGCACTGCCATGAAGTAGCCAGAGGGCCTGTCTCTGCCTCGCCGTCACCTACAACTACGGTAGCGATCAGCTCGGGGTTATCAAAGATAGCGCCGCATGCGTGTGCGATCGAATAACCGAGCTCGCCGCCTTCATGAATGGAACCGGGAGTTTCGGGTGCACAGTGGCTGGGAACACCGCCGGGGAAGGAGAACTGCTTGAAAAGCTTCTGCATACCTTCCTCATCGCGGGAGATATTGGGATAGATCTCGCTGTAAGATCCGTCGATGTAATCGTTTGCTATAAAGAAGTTTCCGCCGTGTCCGGGACCGGAGAGCAGGATCATATCCAGATCGTAGCGCTTGATCACACGGTTGCAGTGTGTGAAGATGAAGTTCTGTCCGGGAACGGTTCCCCAGTGACCTACGATCTTTTTCTTGATCATGCTTTCGGTCAGGGGCTTCTTAAGAAGAGGATTCTCTAAAAGATAGAGCTGGCCTGCAGAAAGATAGTTTGCTGCACGGAAGTACTTATCCATGTTCTGCAGGAGTTCTTCGGTAATGGGACCCTTTTCGACAATGGTGTTTTCCATAAATATATTTCCTTTCTACCTAATTATATGTTTTGAATTTTTGACAGCAAATACGATACTCCAATTGGGCTTATTCGTCAATGTAACTTATTTCCGAAAAAAACGCCGCAAGTGTGCCGGCTTTAGTCAGATTTATGCAATTTTCACAATTTATAAGGCGCTTGTTACACTTAATGACGGGTGGTATAATGTGAAAAGCCGTAAAATGAGTTTAGATGAGGACAGATCATGAGAGATATTTTCGATACACATGTTCATTATGATGATGATGCCTTTGATGAGGACAGGGATGAACTGATAAGAAGCCTTCCTTTAAGCGGAGTGGCAAAGGCTGTGGATGTGGGGGCGAGCATAGCCTCGAGCAAAAAGGCGCTTGAGCTGGCACATACTTACGACCATATATACTGTGCGCTGGGAGTGCATCCGGAGGAGGTGCATTCGTTCGATGAGGAAGGCAGGCAGTGGCTGATCAGCGCGCTGGATGATAATAAATGCGTAGCCCTTGGTGAGATAGGGCTTGATTATCACTGGAAGGATGTGGATCCCGCAGATCAGAAAGAGGCTTTTATATGGCAGCTTAAGCTGGCTGTTTCCAAAGACATA
>Ga0310697_10004609_pt1 | contig 13547 bp, 9 predicted proteins | sample 172DNAGHGlowgp2_FD_203883 | JGI IMG/M metagenome (GOLD analysis project Ga0310697, IMG submission 203883) | Sheep rumen microbial communities from Palmerston North, Manawatu-Wanganui, New Zealand - 1728 DNA GHGlow gp2 (v2) (version 2) | ecosystem: Host-associated > Mammals > Digestive system >...
ACTTGGTGACGGCCGCCTCGGTGGTCATGTCGTGACCGCTGATGACCCCGATGTCAGAAAGGGTTTTTCCGGTCAGATAACGGCCCATCACCACGCCGCCGCCACCCTTGCACTGGGTGACATTCACGATGACGATTCCCTGCTGTACAGCCTTTTGCAAGACGTTCAAAAAGGCCGGATTGGTCGGGGCGTTGCCCACCCCGAAAGTCTCCATGATGACCGCGCGAAGCCCCTCCGTCTGGAAGACATTCTCCAACAACTTTTCGCTGATGCCGGGGAAGATCTTCAGCACCGCCACATTGTTGTCCATCTTGTCGTGCACGATGAGCGGGTTCTTGCTGTTCGGGATGAAGAGGTAGCGTTTATGGTAGTTGATGAAGGTGTTCACGTCGGCGAGCTTGGGGTAGTTGGGCGAATAGAAGGCGTTGAACCGCGCGGCATCGTCCTTGTAGGTGCGGTTGCCTCGGTAGAGTGCGTTCTGGAAATAGACGCACACCTCGCGGATAAGCGGTATCCCGTCCTGTTCGGCAGACGCGAACTCAATGGCGTTCAAGATGTTGCGACGGCCGTCGGTGCGGATGACACCCAAGGGCAGTTGCGAGCCCGTGAGAATCACCGGCTTGGCGAGGTTCTCCAACAGGAAACTCAGCGCCGACGCCGTGTAGGCCATCGTGTCGGTGCCGTGCAACACCACGAAGCCGTCGAAATGGTCGTAGTTCTCCCCTATCACCTTCGCCAGACGGATCCAGAAGTCCGGGTTTGTGTCGGAGGAGTCGATCAACGGGAGCAACGACTCGAAGGTCAGCTCCGTGTCCAACAGCGACAGCATCGGCAGCTGCTGGTGGATGTCCTTGAACTCGAAGGGCACCAGGGATTTGGTCTCGGGATCCATCATCATGCCGATGGTCCCGCCGGTATATATGACAAGTACTTTTCTCATTTTTTTCGTCTTTTTTCCCCACACTGCGCTGCACTTGTGTGGCTGCTGGCCCCACACTGCGCTGCGCTTGTGTGGGGTTAATTGCACTGCATGCGTTCAGCTTCTTCGAGGCTGTTTAAGGAATTGTTTTTCAATAAATAATGATTTTGCCAAAACAACAGACTGCTAACTATTTCAAGATATTCCCCAGGATGTCCCGCGAGATTTCGCGCGTGATGGTGCGCGTGGCGGCGGAGGTGGTGTTCTTGATGACCCGCTCGGTGGTGGAGGTCTTCGACTTGGACTTCTTGCCGGTCACCTTGTTGCTGATGGCCGTGCCCGCAGCGGTGGCCACGGTGCCGGTGACGGCGGTGATGATGGCCTTGAGCACTTTGCCCAAAACACCTTGCTTCTTGGAACTCTTGCCCTCTTTCTCCGCCTTTGCCTCCTCCTTGGCGGCTTCCATCTCGGCTTTCTCCGCCTCCTGCACCGCCAACGCCTCCTCCGCTTCCTTGATCAGGACCTCGAAGGCACTCTCATTATCGACAGGGGTGTCGTACTTGCCATAAACGCGGCTCTGCTTGATGATGTCGAGCCGCTGGCCCTCGGTGATGGCGCCGATCTGCGACAAGGGGAAGAGAATCTTGGCCCGCTGCACGACGCCGGGGGCACCCTTCTCGTCGAGGAAGCTCACCAACGCCTCGCCCGTCTCCAAGTTCATGATGGCCTCGTCGGTCTTGAAGGCCGGGTTGGCGCGAAACGTGTCGGCGGCGGCGCGAACGGCCTTCTGGTCCTTGGGCGTGTAGGCGCGCAGGGCGTGCTGGATGCGGTTGCCGAGCTGCCCGAGAATGCTGTCGGGGATGTCGTTGGGGTACTGCGTGATGAAATAGACACCTACGCCCTTACTGCGAATCAGGCGGATCACCTGCTCGATCTTATCGACCAGGGCCTTGGAGGTGTCCTGGAAAAGGGTGTGCGCCTCGTCGAAGAAGAAGACCAGCTTCGGCAGCTCCAGGTCGCCGACTTCGGGCAGCGTGGAATAGAGCTCGGAAAGCAGCCACAGCAGGAAGGTGCTGTAGAGCTTGGGCTGCAGCATCAGCTTGTCGGCGGCGAGCACGCTCATCACGCCCTTGCCGTTCTCGGTCTGGATCAGGTCGTAGATGTCGAAGCTCGGCTCCCCGAGGAACTTGTCGGCCCCTTGCGCCTCCAGCTGCAGCAGCGCGCGCTGGATGGCCCCCACGGAGGCCGTGGAGATGTTGCCGTACTGGGTGGAGTATTCCTTGGCGTGCTTGGCCACATAGTCGAGCATGGCCCGCAGGTCCTTCATGTCGATGATCATCAGCCCGCGCTCGTCGGCGATGCGGAAGACGATGTTGAGCACGCCGTCCTGCGTGTCGTTGAGTCCGAGCAGGCGGGAAAGGAGTTGCGGTCCCATCTGGGAGACGGTGGCGCGGATGGGATGGCCCTGCTCGCCGAAGACATCGTAGAAGCGCACCGGGCAGGCCTGGAACTCCGGGTTCCCGATGCCGAACTCTGGCAGCCGCTTCTCGATGAAGCCGCTCAGCTTGCCGGGCTGGCTGATGCCGGAAAGGTCGCCCTTCATGTCGGCCATGAAGCAGGGCACCCCCGCCTGGCTGAAAGTCTCGGCCAAAACCTGCAGGCTGACCGTCTTGCCCGTGCCCGTGGCGCCGGCGATCAAGCCGTGCCTGTTGGCCATTTTCCCCTGAATCGAAAGCGCACCCTCGTCGCAGTGCGCAATGTAAAGTCCGTGTTCGTTGCTTTTCATATTCTTAACGGTTAATGATTTATAAGTCTAAGTTTAAGTCTAAGTTTAAGTCTAAGTTTAAGTCTAAGTTTAAGTCTAAGTTTAAGTCTAAGTCTAAGTCAACGTACTATCGCGCCCAACGTCTTCAACACAATCCTCGCATCCACCCACAAGGACTGCTCGTCGATATACTGCAGGTTCAACTTGAGCTTGTCCGGCATCACTTCCTCAATATAGGTCCTTTCCGGGTCGTCGGACTTGGCCAGCAGCGCGTTCTCATCGACGTAGCGGATGGAGGCGTAGTCGGTGAGTCCCGGGCGCACGCTCAGCACACGCATCTGCTCAGGCGTGTACATCTCAACGTATTTCCGCACCTCGGGTCTCGGCCCCACGACGCTCATCTCCCCCCGCAGGATGTTCAGGAACTGCGGGAACTCGTCGATTTTGTATTTCCGCAGAAAGGCGCCGACCTTCGTGATTCGCGCGTCGTCGTCCCCCACGGTAATCAAGCTGCCCCGGTCCGCGCCCACGCACATCGTCCGGAACTTAAACAGCTGGAAATCAATATTGTTTCGCCCCACCCTGCTTTGCCGATAAAAGACCGGGCCGCGCGAGTCAACCACAATCAGCAACGCGATAACCAAGCCGAACGGCAGGCCGACCAGCAACACCAGCAGGGAGAAAACAATGTCGAGGAAACGTTTCATACTGAACGGCAATCAGTGGTATTTCCAGTAGTTATCCATCTCGTTGCCCCAGTAATCGACCGGGTTGGTGTTATAAACATCCCGCTGCGTCTCGATGTTGCGAACCAGGAACATTTTCCAGTTCGGATTCTGCGTCTCGCCGTAAAGGTTGGAATGCAGCAGTTCGTAGTCCTTGCCCGTAAGCACAGGGTCGTAGAAGACGAACTTCACGTTCGACTGGTTGTTCAGATAGTAATAATGCCAAATCTCGTAGGGCAGCGTCACCGGGTCGGAGGGCTGTTCCATGATTTCATTGGGCTTGCCGTATTGCAGATAGACACGCCCTCTGTCGGTGAGGTAGCCGCGCACCTGCTTGCTGCCGTAGAGTTTCTCCACCTCGTCAACCTGCTTCTTGTATTTCTGCCACTCCGCCTCCGGGTTCGACGGATTCCGTTTCAGCCAGAAACTGTAGAAGAACTGTTGCAGCTGTTCGGTGGGGACGGTCTTCATGCGGTTCTCATAAAACTCCCGCTCGGCATAGTTACTGATCGGGAACAGGCATTTTACTTTGTCTATCAGTTCTTTACGATTCGTATCAAACTCCACGAACGTGCCGCTGATGCTCGTCTGCTTGTAGTCTTCGAGGTTCAGTTGCACCGACGGGTTGCTCCGCTGGAAGAAGACTTTGTCAACCAGGAGCAGACTGTCGCGGGAGTCTTTGAGCTCCATCACGGCGAAATAGTTGCCCGAGGGCAGGTTGAAGATGTTGAACGCGTTGAGCACCAGCACCACATCCTGCACCGGCAGGTCGAGCGACAATATGTTGAGAGGGTCGGCAACCAGTCGTGACTCCGCATGTTCGATATAGCATTTCGCCTTCAACTTTCCATCTTTCAATATCTTAGGAGTGTTATAAACCTCCACGGAAAATGGAAGTGTGTATTGCGATTCCGGCACGAAACCGGAATAGAGAGGCAGCAGATTGTAGCCATATTTGGTGAAGATTTCCTGACTGCGGGCGCGCTCCATCGAGCGGTAGAGCGAAATTTTGGACGTGGAGATGCGGTCAGCCGGGAAATCGAGCGTGATTTTGTCGATATAGGCCAGCTTGTTCGTGTCGCCGTGCAGGTCCTTCATGTAAAAATAGAGGAAATACTCGCCCTGCGGCACCGGGACGTTCTGCACGTCGGCGAAATCCGGCTTGCCCGCCCGCGTGGAGTCCTCGAAAAGGTCGCTGTTGAGGATATAGTGCAGCCGCTTCACCAAAGTGTCGGACTGCATCATATCGACCTGGATTTCCACGTCGGCCTCGTATTTTCCCTGATCGTTCAAGGCGTACTGGACCGTATTTCCGCCCACAATGAACGTAAATTCGATATAAGGCTGCAAATTCTTGGTGCAAAAGGCCTTATGGCTGATGAAGGCCTTGAGTCCCTGGGCATAAGCCCCAAAAACGGTCAAAAGCATGACCAAAAGAAGGGTGTATTTTTTCATCATATACAATTTTCCTATTTTAAAATCAAATGGCAAAAATACGAATTTCTGTAACATATAGCCACCCGAACGCAATTTTATTTGTTTTCATTTCGCAAGACAACAAAGGGCTGCCGCATTGCGACAGCCCGACAGTTATGTTGTAACAGCCTAACCGTGAAAATCAACGTAGTTTCTTCAGCAGCTCCACGGTCAGGTCGGCGATGGGCAGGCGATACTGCGCCATGGTGTCGCGCTCGCGCACGGTCACCGTGCCGTCCTCCTTGGTCTGGTTGTCGATGGTGACACAGAACGGCGTGCCCACGGCGTCTTGGCGGCGGTAGCGGCGGCCGATGGCGTCCTTGTCCTCGTACTGCACCATGAAGTCCTTCTTGAGCATGTCGAAGATCTCTTGGCCGATTTCGGGCAGCCCGTCCTTCTTCACCAGCGGCAGCACGGCCACCTTGTAGGGGGCGAGCTTGGCAGGCAGGCGCAGCACCGTGCGCGTGGAACCGTCTTCCAGCTTCTCCTCGGTGTAGGCGTGGCTGAACACTGCCAAGAACATGCGATCGACGCCGATGGAGGTCTCGATGACGTACGGCACGTAGCTGTCGTTGAGCTCAGGGTCGAAATAGCGCAGCTTCTTGCCGGAATACTTCTCATGCTGCGAGAGGTCGAAGTTGGTGCGGGAATGGATACCCTCCAGCTCCTTGAAGCCGAACGGGAACTTGAACTCGATGTCGGTGGCGGCGTTGGCGTAGTGGGCCAGCTTTTCGTGGTCGTGGAAACGGTAGTTCTCGGCGGGAATGCCTAACTCCGTGTGCCACTGCAGGCGGGTCTGTTTCCAGTAGTCGAACCACTTGAGCTCCTCGCCGGGTTTCACGAAGAACTGCATCTCCATCTGCTCGAACTCCCTCATGCGGAAGATGAACTGACGGGCCACAATCTCGTTGCGGAAGGCTTTGCCGATCTGCGCGATGCCGAACGGCAGCTTCATGCGGCCGGTCTTGTAGATGTTGAGGAAGTTCACGAAGATGCCCTGGGCCGTCTCGGGACGGAGGTAGATGGTGTCGGCGCCGTCGGCCACGGAACCCAGTTTGGTGGCGAACATCAGGTTGAACTGACGCACGTCGGTCCAGTTGCGCGTGCCGGAAATCGGACAGGCGATGCCCAGCTCCTCAATCAGCGCCTTCAGACCGACCAAGTCGTTGTTGTTCATCAGCTCGGCGAAACGGGAGCGGATGTCATCAACCTGAGCCTGGTATTGCACCACGCGGGTGTTGGTCTGGCGGTAGAGCACCTCGTCGAAGTTGTTGAAGCGCTTCTTCGCCTTCTCAATTTCCTTATCTATCTTATCCTCAATCTTTTGGATATGATCCTCAATCAGCACATCGGCGCGGTAGCGCTTCTTGGAGTCCTTGTTGTCGATGAGCGGGTCATTGAACGCATCGACATGGCCGGAGGCCTTCCAGATGGTGGGATGCATGAAGATGGCGCTGTCCAAGCCCACGATGTTCTCGTGGTACTGCACCATTGCCTTCCACCAGTACTGCTTGATGTTGTTCTTCAGCTCCACGCCGTTCTGGCCGTAGTCATACACCGCGCTGAGCCCGTCGTAAATCTCACTCGACGGGAAAATGAAACCATACTCCTTGGCATGGGCTATGATTTGTTTGAAAAGGTCGTCGTTCATTATTATTGGGTTATTGGGTTAAGGGTTATTGGGTTAAGGGTTCTAAGTCTAAGTTTAAGTTTAAGTTCTATGTCTAAGTTCTAAGTTTTATGTCTAAGTTCTAAGTTCTACTCAAAGATAAAGGAGATTTGCAGGTTTTTGGCTTTGAGGGAGGTGACGCTGGTGGCGTACATGTTGTCTTCGGGGACGAGCATGTTGAGGAAGCCGAACGACATCTTGAGCTCGGTGGTGAACTTGAAGTAGGTGCAGTAGAAGTCGAAGCCGACGCCGACCTGCGCCTGCACGTCGTGGGGATTGAGTTTGAGCACGACTTCACCGTTCTCGGGAGCCTTTTTCTTCTTGGCGGAGATCATGTCGAAGGTATATTGACCGCCGGCGAGCACGTAAGCCCTGATGTTGTTGAGCATCCGGGACGACTTGTACTTGAACAGGATAGGCATTTCGAGATAGACGGACTCCACGTTCTTGGCGGTGACAAGCTCCGAGCCGTCGCCGTAGCGGATGGTATAGTTGATGTACCGGTCGCCGAAGGAGAGGCCGGGGATGAAACGGAGGTCGAAGTACTTGCCGAGGCGCAGGTTAGTGACGATGCCGAGGCTGAATCCGCTCATGGCATGGGTGTTGATGACCATCAGCGAGTCATACTCCGCCAAATCCGGTTTTGAGGAGATGCGGTAGTCGAAGAGGTTATAGCCCAAGGTGAATCCGAAATGAAAGGGCTTCTTGTCGTATTTCAGCAGGTTGGGCACGCCGAACTGGTACTGCGCATGGGCTTGCGCGGCCATCGCCACAACAAAGAGTACTATCGCAATCGTTCTTTTCAATCTCATAATTCCGAATCAAAAGTGCAGTAACGAGATCACGAGAGTTTTAGTGTATGCGACACGATTTTTTTAGTGATTGGGTGCGTTTTTCACCATTTCGTCCTTCAGCTGGGCGCCGTTGATGGGCACCACGCCCACGTATTCGCACACGAGGCCGCCGGCCAGGTTGGAGGCGAGGCAGGTCTCCTCCACGGAATGGCCTTTCAGCAGGAAGAGCGTGGCCACGGAGATGACCGTGTCGCCGGCGCCGGAAACGTCGCTCACGCGGCGGTGGAAGGCGGGCTGGTGGAAGAATTTGTCGTGCTCGCGGTCATAGAAGGCGATGCCGCGCGCCGACATGGTGACCATCACCTTGTCGATGTGCTGGCGCTCGGCGAACTCCTTGGCCAGGTCGTGGATCTCCTCCAAGGTGAGTTCCGTGTTCTCCTCCACGTGAAGGCCTTTCGAGAGTTCCTTCATGTTGGGCTTGAAGAGATTGACGTTCATATAATTATTGAAGTTTTTCTCCTTGGGGTCAACGGCCACATAGATGTTCTTCTTATGGGCGAAATTGATGATTTCAGATATTAACTCCTTGGAAAACAAACCTTTGTCATAATCTTCGAAAATCACGGCATCGATGTCGTTATGGTCGATGATTTGCTCCACGGTGGTGAGGAACTGGCGTTTCTCACGTTCCTTGAGCTGCTGCACGCGCTCGTCATCGACCCGCACGATGTGGCAGTTGTTGCCGATGATGCGGTACTTGATGGTGGTGCGGCGGCCATACATGGGCACGATGGCATCGGAAGTGAGGTCGCAGTCCTCCATCAAGTTATAGAAGACCTTGGCCTTGGAGTCGCTGCCGATGACGGAACAGAGAATCGGGTCGGCACCCAACGACTTGAGATTAAGCGCAACGTTGGCGGCGCCGCCGAGGCGGTAGCTGCGGTTTTGCACGTTCACAATCGGCACCGGTGCCTCCGGGCTGATGCGCGTGACCTTGCCAGTGAGGTAGCAGTCGATCATCACATCCCCGATTACCAGTATCTTAGCATTCTTGAATTCCTCAAAAATCTGATCTACGTTTTCCTTTTTCATGTTCAAAAAATTAGTCGGCAAAGATACATTTTTTTTGTACCCGAAAAAATCCTATCTTCGCAGCTTGAAAAATGTAGGTAACAAAATTATGAGCAACATCATCGACCATATCGGGGATTTCCTTCCCGAATCCTTCAGCGAAGAGCAGAAAGCCAAGGCTAAAACATTGTTTTTCAAGAAATTGTCGCTTTGTGCGCATGAATACTACGGCGGCAAGATCCAGACGCTGCCGAAGGTGCCGATCGAGAGTCTGGGCTGGTTCAACGCCTGGTACACGCCCGGCGTGTCGGCCGTCTCCACGACCATCCGCGACGACAACGACCGCTCGTTCCGGCTCAGCAACCGGGCGAACCTGGTGGCGGTGGTCAGCGACAGCACGCGCGTTTTGGGCGACGGCGACTGCACCCCTCCCGGCGGTCTCGGCGTGATGGAGGGCAAAGCCCTGCTGATGAAGTACTTGGGCGGCATCGACGCCACCGCGCTTTGCATCGACAGCCGCGACGAGAACGGGGTGCACCAGGCCGACAAGATCATCGACTTCGTGAAGATGGTGCAACCCAGCTTCGGGGCGGTGAACCTGGAGGACATCTCGCAGCCCAACTGCTACCGCGTGCTGGACGAGCTGCGCGAGGCGTGCGACATCCCGGTGTGGCACGACGACGCGCAGGGCACCGCCTGCGTGACCCTCGCCGGTGTGCTCAACGCGCTGAAAATCGCGGGCAAAAAGTTAGAGAACGCGAAAATCGTGCTCTACGGCGCGGGGGCGGCCAACAGCAGCATCGCCCGACTGATGATCCAGGACGGCGCCGACCCCAGGCACATCATCCTGTTCGACAAGGACGGCACGCTGCACCGCAACCGTTCGGACTACGAGAACGACACGCGGTTCTACCCGCAGTGGCGGCTCTGCCAGATCACCAACCCGCAGTGCGTCACCACGCCCGAGGAGGCCTTCGCCGGGGCTGACGTTTTGGTGGCCCTCTCCCACCCCGGCCCCGACACCATCAAACCGGAGTGGATCTCCCGGATGGCGGAGAAGGCCGTCGTGTTCGCCTGCGCCAACCCCGTGCCCGAAATCTACCCGCACGCCGCCAAGGCCGCCGGCGCCTTCATCGTGGCCACCGGCCGCGGCGACTTCCCCAACCAGGTCAACAACTCCGTCTGCTTCCCCTCCATCCTCAAGGGCACCCTTCTCGTGTCCGCCCGCAAAATCACCGACGAGATGGCCGTCTGCGCCGCGCATGCCATTGCCGACTTCGCCGAGCGGCAGGGCATCCATGCCGACCGCATCATGCCCACGATGATGGACAGCGACCTCTTCCCCACCGTGGCCGCCGCCGTGGGCGAGTGCGCCGTCAACAGCGGCATCGCCCGCCATCCGCTCAGCCGCGCCGAAATCTACTCCTTAGCCAAGCACGACATCGACGAGACGCACCGCGCCATGGACCTCTTCATGCGCGAGGGCATCCTGAAGGCCTTTCCCGAGGAGGAGATGAAACGGATTCTGAAAAATGTGGTGGACACCATCCGCTGCTAATGAAAGTTGGAACGAATGATTGAAGGCTGAAAAAAGAACGCATCATGAAATATCCAATAGGCATACAGACATTCGCTAAAATCAGAGAAGGAAATTTTCTTTACTTTGACAAAACCGCGCTGATTCACCAACTCGCCAAAGATGGCGGCATTTACTTTCTCAGCCGTCCCCGAAGATTTGGTAAAAGTCTATTAATCACAACATTAGAAGTCTATTTTCAAGGACGGAAAAATCTTTTTGAAGGATTGGAAATCTGCCAGTTCGAAAAGGATTGGCATGCATACCCCGTGTTACACATTGATTTGAACGCCCGCGACTACAGCAAACCCGGCGCCCTTCGCGCAGAGTTGAACAAACATCTGGAATATTGGGAAAAAATCTATGGGAAAGAATACTGCGACCGCGAGCCAGAAGAACGCTTCCAGCATATACTGAGCAAAATCATGGACCAAACCGGACAACAAGCCGTGATTCTGGTGGACGAATATGACAAGCCCCTCTTGGAAACTTTCGGCGACAAAAAACTGCAGGAAGAACACATGAAACTGCTTAAAGCGTTTTACGGGGTCGCGAAAACGATGGACAGCCATATTCGCTTTGCACTCTTCACAGGTGTCACCAAGTTCTCTAAAGTCAGCGTCTTTAGCGACCTTAACAATCTGAACGACATATCCTTAGACTCTCGATATGCAGAAATTTGCGGCATAACAGAACAGGAAATACGAGACAACATTGACCCCGAAATTGAACAAATGGCCACGAAAAACAGCATGGGCAAAGAGGAATGCTACGAAAAGCTCAGAAAGCAGTACGACGGGTATCACTTCAGCAAAAACGCTGCAGGAGTTTACAATCCATTCAGTTTGTTGTGCGCACTCGACCGCCGCGACTTCGGCGACTATTGGTTTGAAACCGGCACGCCTACCTTTTTGGTGGAGACATTGAAACACACACAATACGACTTGGAAAATCTCACAAAAGAGAACATCACTGCAGACCTGCTCGGCAGCCTTGACTCCATAGACACGAACCCGGTACCGTTGCTATACCAAAGCGGATACCTAACCATCCAGTCATACAACCCTCGCTTCATGACCTTCCATTTAGGTTTCCCGAATGAAGAGGTGGAACGGGGATTCACACAATTCCTATTCAGATACTACGCCCCTTCTTCGCCCGTCAGAGATTCGTTCATACAGGATTTCGTGGTAGAGGCGGAGACGGGACGGGTTGACAAGTTCATGCGTCGATTAGAGGCGCTGTTGGCGGGCCAGGACTACCAAATCGCAGGCGATGCAGAACTGTATTTCCACAACATCGTGGCATTGATTTTCAAGATAGTGGGCTTCTACACGGAGACGGAACGCCACACTTCCGACGGACGCATGGACATGGTCGTACAAACGAAGAATTATATCTACATTTTTGAGTTCAAGCTCGATGAATCTGCCGAAGAGGCACTGAATCAGATTGAACAGAAACAATACGACGGCCCCTTCGCCTCCGACCCTCGCATGCTTTTCAAGATCGGCGTGAACTTTTCAAGCAAGACAAGACGAATCGAATCCTGGATAGTGACGACAACCATTCTTCTCGCTGAGCTGGAAGCGGAATATTTAGGAACTTGGGTAACTGACGATGGTGTCACCTTTAGTACATTTTGGATTGGCCCAGCCGATACAGGTTTTCAGTTACATGTCTTCAATAGTACCGCCGAGGAGCTGCCTCCAATGCGAAAAGAACTTCGCATGACGAACAAAAATTCCGTATTCTATTGCCGTCTTTAGTTTCATTCTTTATCTCATTTTTCAGATTATGTTCACCACCAACATACAAGCATTCAAACAATTAGGAGAACTATTACGCAACCCGCAAAGGCTGGAAGACACCTTCGGGGCGGCCATCGAGCGGCAGTATCGCGAGAACAGCTGGTTCACGCCGGATTTCTGCCGCCATGCGCTTCGCGCCATCGGACAGATGCTCGCGCCCGAGGCTTTGGATGCGTACCTCGCCCGCTATCAGCACGTTGCACCGGCCGAGGCCCCGCGCCGGCGCATCGCCGTCATCTCCGCCGGCAACATCCCCGTCGCCGCCTTCCACGACTTCTTCTGCATCCTCGCGGGCGGCAACGACTACCAGGGGAAACTCTCCTCGCAAGACAAAATCCTCCTGCCCGTGCTCGCTCAGGAACTCGTGCGCATCGAACCCGGCTTCGGAGAACGCATCCAGTTTGTGGAGAAGGTGACCGACTTCGACGCCGTCATCGCCACCGGCAGCAACAACTCCGCCCGCTATTTCGACTACTACTTCAGCAAATATCCGCACATCCTGCGCAAAAACCGCAACAGCGTGGCTGTGATCGACGGTACCGAAACCGAGGCGGAACTTCGCGCCCTCGCCAACGACATCTACCTTTACTTTGGCTTAGGCTGCCGCTCCGTCTCCAAACTGTTTGTGCCGGAAGACTACGATTTCGTGCCGTTTTTGCAAATTTTAACACAAGAGAGCCGCCCCATCGCGCAGCACCACCAGTTCAACAACAACCTGGAGTACCAGAAGGCCGTCCACCTGATGAACCAGATCTTCTACATGGACGCGGGCACCTTCCTGCTGGTCGAGCGGCCGGAATACGCCTCCCCTATCGGGATGCTGCACTTTGAACACTACCAGGACCTTCAGGCGGTGAACCAACGGCTGACCGATGATCGCGAGCAGCTGCAGTGCATCGTGAGCCACAACCCGGCCATCGACCGCGCCGAGCCTTTCGGCAGCGCACAATCACCTACCCTGACCGACTACCCGGACGGCATCGACACGCTGCGGTTCACCTGGGAATTGTGAAGGAAACAGAATTCAACCTATGACTCTACCTTTCTTTCCGACTCACTGCGACCAATGCCCCAAACACCAGCAACCCGTTGACAATCAGTAGCTCATAGCCGAACTTGTAGCCGAAGAGCCACTGTTGGGAATGCGTCGCCAACACGTAGCAGAAGGCCGGGATTGCAAGAGAGAGAACCGGTACCAGCCAGCGGCGCGACTGCGGAATTTCCCGTTTGGTGAACATACCGAACGCGAACAAGCCGAGAATCGGTCCGTAGGTGTAGGAGGCCACCATGAAGATGATGCGGATGAGCGCGTCGTTGTGGTGATTGGCCACAATCAGGATGACCATCAAAAAGAGCGTAGAGATAACCAAATGCACGATGCGGCGAACCCGAATCTGCTGCTGCTCCGTCGGGAAACGCTTTTCGATGTCGAGCAGGTCGTAGCAGACCGTGGTCGTGAGCGCCGTGAAAGTGCCGTCCGCGCTGGAAAAACCGGCGGAGATAAGGCCGAAGACAAAGACCAACGCCCCCACCTTGCCCAGGTAGTTGAACGCAATCTCCGGATAGATGCGGTCGGTCGGGAATTGGCTGACATCCACCCCGTTATGCTGCGCAAACACCAGCAACATGCCGCCCAACAGCAGAAACAGCAGGTTGACCACCACCAGAATGCAGGTAAACGAGAACATGTTTCGCTGCGACTCTCGCAACGTCCTGCAAGAGAGGTTCTTCTGCATCATGT
>Ga0310697_10004611_pt1 | contig 13544 bp, 11 predicted proteins | sample 172DNAGHGlowgp2_FD_203883 | JGI IMG/M metagenome (GOLD analysis project Ga0310697, IMG submission 203883) | Sheep rumen microbial communities from Palmerston North, Manawatu-Wanganui, New Zealand - 1728 DNA GHGlow gp2 (v2) (version 2) | ecosystem: Host-associated > Mammals > Digestive system >...
GGTTTTCATCGACGCCACCGAATACTTGGAGAGCTACAAGATGACCGCCCACGAGTTGGCCTTGAAGATGGTGCGTGATGTGCTGAAGGAAACCGGTATCACCGCCACGGCGGGCATCGGCACCAATTTGTATCTTTGCAAGGTCGCCATGGATATTGTGGCCAAACATATCCCAGCGGACAAGGACGGAGTGAGAATCGCCGAGCTGGATGAGATGAGCTACCGGCAAAAACTGTGGAACCACAAGCCGCTGACAAGTTTTTGGCGCGTGGGCAAGGGCATCGCGCAAAAACTGGAGCAAAACGGAATGGACACGATGGGGAAGGTGGCACGGTGCAGTATTGAGAACGAAGACTTGCTCTACAACCTTTTCGGTGTGAATGCAGAACTCCTCATCGACCACGCGTGGGGTTGGGAACCTGTTGGGATGAAGGAGGTGAAAGCTTACAAGCCCGAGACCAACTCCATCAGCAACGGGCAGGTGCTTTCGGAGGGGTACGACTACAAGAAGGCGAGGGTGGTGGTGATGGAAATGGCCGACGAGATATCGCTCAATCTTGTGAAACACCATTTTGTGGCCGACCAAATCGTGCTGACCATCAACTATGACGCCGAGAACCTGACCAACCCCGACTTGAAAGCGAAATACTTCGGTCCGGTCACGACGGATTATTATGGCCGTCAGGTGCCGAAACATGCCCATGGCACGGCCAACCTCGACGTTCCAACCTCATCAGGAAAGCTTATCATGCAGGCAGTGAGGGATTTGTATGCCAAAATCGTCAATCCCAACTTGTTGGTGCGAAGGATTAACCTGACGGTGAACCATGTCATCAGCGAGGAAGTGGCGGCAACGTTGCCAAAGCCAGCAGAGCAACTCGACCTCTTCGCGGATTACGATGATCAGGCACGTAGGGCAGAGGAGAAAGCCGGCGACTTGGCCAAGGAACGGAAGGTGCAGGAGGCTTTGCTCGACATCAAGGCGAAATTCGGGAAGAACGCCATCTTGAAAGGCTTGAACTTCGAGGAGGGAGCAACGGCGAAGGAACGCAACCAGCAGATTGGAGGACATAAAGCATAGTTGGGTTGGTAGTTAGGAGTTGTAGGAACGCAACGCTTGCGTCTGCAAATATGAAATTCAGGGAATTAAGAGTTATGGATAATTACGAAGATATCATCAATTTGCCGCATCAAATGTCGAAGACGCATCCGCAGATGAGCATGGCGAACCGTGCGGCACAATTTGCGCCCTTTGCCGCCCTGACGGGTCATGCCGCAGCCATTGAGGAGACGGCCCGCCTGACAGAATCGCGACACGAACTCGCTGAGGAAGACAACGAAGCCTTGAACCAAAAGATGGCCTTCCTGCGTGAAAACATCAACGCGCATCCCACCATAGCCGTCACCTATTTCGAACCCGACAAGAAGAAAGACGGCGGCGAGTACAAGACCATCGAAGGACAACTTCAGAATATCGACGACTATAGCCAATCCCTCGTCCTGAGAGGAGGAGAAACGGTCGCTTTGGAGGCGGTTTTGGATATTCGGCTTTTGCTAAACGAATGAATCCTGCCGATTTTCAGCAGGATTCATAATCAAATCCGTGGAGATGGAGGGAGTCGAACCCTCGTCCAAACAAGGAACCCCCAGGCTTTCTACATGCTTATTCCGCTGTTGGTTTTCGTGCCGTGCAAGGGAGCGAACGCCCTAAACGCGACCTTATCTCCTGAGTTTCGCCGCACCGTCGGAGCGCCAATGCGACTATCCCGAAATTGATTAGCACCCCGGGCTCAGGCCGGAATCAGGAATCTCCACCTGCGGGATGTTTCGTCCACCCACCTTGTGAGCGGATTAAGCCAGTGATCTACTGTACTTCAATCAGGCAGCGAAAGCGTAGTTATTCTCGCCAATTACTTTTTTGCAGTCAAGATTAACGAGCGTCACTGCGAGGCTCGACATGCTTACATGACAATTCATCTTGCTGTCAAAACCATACATCCCCTTTTTTAGTTGAGAGTTGGGAGTTTGTAGGGCTGTCACATCGTGACAGCCGCTCCTTCGTTAGTTTCCCAACAGGTTTTGATGATGAACGATCATCCTCAAAGAACGGGCTGCAAAAATACAGCTATTTTTAATATGCCGCAAGGGGGAGGGGGGAAAAGTGGTAGTGAAGCAGGCTTTTGAAAGCATATTATCCCCGCGTTGGCTTTTATAGGACCTTGAAGCTATGTCATTCCTGCGGTGGGTGGTGCGGTTGCAGGGAATCTATAGCTTCAAGGGCCGTCAATAGTAGATGCCCGACCTTCTATAGATTCCAAACATCGCACATGCCTCTGCTGGAATGACATAGAAGGTCGAATATTAATTCAACGGGTTGCCGAAACGCACCACGTCTTCTTTGGTGATGGCGTCGCCACAGAGGATGACGAGACGCTCCACGATGTTGTGCAGCTCGCGGATGTTGCCCGTCCACTGGTACTGCTGCAAGGCCTCGATGGCACCTGCATCGAATTGCGGTGTGGCCTTGCCCATGTCTTGTGCAATCATCTCGACGAAGTTCTGTACCAACAGCGGGATGTCGTCTTTGCGCTCGCGCAACGGTGGCACATGGATGACGATGACGCTCAAGCGATGGTAAAGGTCCTCGCGGAAGTTGCCCTTTTCGATTTCCGCTTTCAGGTTCTTGTTGGTGGCCGCCAGGATGCGCACATTCACAGGGATTTCTTTCTCGCCGCCTACGCGCACGATCTTGTTTTCCTGCAAGGCTCGCAACACCTTGGCTTGGGCCGAGAGACTCATGTCGCCGATTTCGTCCAAGAAGAGCGTGCCACCGTCAGCCAGTTCGAAGTCGCCTTTCTTCTGCTTGATGGCAGAGGTAAACGATCCTTTTTCGTGACCGAAGAGCTGGCTTTCAATGAGTTCTGCCGGTATGGCGGCGCAGTTGACCTCGATGAAGGGACCGCCACTTCTGGGACTGAGTTCGTGCAGCTGTCGGGCGACGAGTTCCTTGCCCGTGCCGTTCTCGCCGGTAATGAGCACACGCGCATTGGTGGGTGCCACCTTGCCAATCATGTCTTTCACCTCCATCATCGGCCCCGACTCGCCAATCATCTTATTCTGGATCTTTACGGCCTTTTTGAGAACCTTGTTTTCCGTAGCCAAGTTCTTTTTGTCCAATGCGTTACGTAAGGTGATGAGCAGACGGTTCAAGTCGGGCGGCTTGGGGATGAAGTCAAAGGCGCCTTTCTTGATGGCTTCCACGGCGGTCTCGATGGTGCCGTGGCCCGACAGCATGATGACGGGCACGTCCGACTCGGTTTTGATGGCTTCCAGCACTTCTATGCCGTCCATCTCGGGCATTTTGATGTCGCAGAATACGGCGTCAAAGTCTTGTTCCTTAATATGTTGCAAGGCTTCCTTGCCCGTTGCGGCATCGTCCACCTGATAGTTTTCGTTTTCGAGTATGTCGCGCAACACGCGGCGGATGGGAGCCTCGTCGTCGATGATAAGAATCTTGGTCATCTTTTTTAAATTTGTGCAAAGATAGTGACTTTTGGTGCATTTTTTCTATTTTTGCCTTCAAAATAGATCAAAATGAAGAAAATTTCCCTGTTTTTTGGCCTGCTGTTTGTTTTTCAAACGGTTCTTTGGGCCCAAGATACGTTGCCTGCACCGACGTCATATCGAGTTAATAAGGTGTCGTTCAACATGGTTCGCGTGGAACAAGGCGGATTCTGGATGGGTGCCCAACACATGGACACCGCCGAGTTCAACTATGACCGAATGTCGCAAGTCGACGAGGTGCCCGTGCATTATGTGGCGATGAAAGAGGACTATTACATCGGCCAGACCGAAGTGACGCAGAAGCTGTGGAAGGAAGTGATGGGCTATAACCCGAGCGCGAAGAAATGCAAGAAGAAGCCTGTCACCAATGTCAACTATTATGAGGTGCAGGAGTTCCTGTGGCGTCTCGACAGCATTACGGGTATGAAGTTCCGCCTACCCACTGAAGAGGAATGGGAGTATGCGGCACGCGGCGGGAAGAACTCGCGAGGCTACATCTTCAGTGGCAGCGACGAGGTGGACCGCGTGGCCTGGCATAACGGCAACACCGGTAGACTCAAGAAGGTAAAGAAACGTGCTGCCAATGAGTTGGGCATCTACGACATGAGCGGCAATGTGTGGGAGTGGTGCGAGTCTAAGTATCGCTTCTTCGATAAGGAACGCAATGCCAAGCTGGGCAAGGACGGCGAGATGTACTGCATCCGCGGTGGCGGTTGGCAGCTGCCCAAGTCGTCGTGCCGTGTGTCATGGCGCGGCAAACGACTGCCCGACTTGAAGAACTCTTTCGGCGGCTTCAGGTTGTGCCTCGATGCCACGTATGTCAAGGAAGCCGAGGAAAAAGCACCCGAGCTGATCAACACGACGCCTGAGAACAAGCAAGAATGAAACCTGTTCGGTATATAGGGACACTCTGTTTGTTTTTGTCGGTTGCCACTGCCTTTGGACAGAATAGAATTGATTTTCAGGTTGTTGAAAGTGACGTTTTATCCATGCCTTGGGCAGGTGGACTCAACGCCTGCCAGTTTGGCCGCATGGATTTGGATGGCGACGGCAAGAAGGATCTGCTCGTCTTCGATCGTCACGGCAACCGCCTATCGTGTTTCTTGAATAAAGGTGACAATGGCGAAATCCATTATGTCTTTGACAACACCTACGCAAAACGCTTTCCAAAGCTGACGGATTGGGTCGTCTTTGCCGATTACGACGGCGACGGCCGTGAGGATATCTTTACCTATTCCAAGGGTTGGGCAGGGATAAAGGTGTACCGTAATGTGTCTACAGAACAGGTTGACTTTGAATTGATTGTTTCGCCTTACCTGACCTCATGGCAGGGTGGGGGCGAGGTGAACCTCATCGCCACCAATGCCGACTATCCCGCCATCGTGGACTTGGATGGCGACGGTGACCTTGACATCCTCACCTTTGGTGTGTTGGGCACCTTCATCGAGAAACACCGCAACCTCTCCGTGGAACGCTATGGGCACCGCGATTCCTTGGTGTTTGAGAAAACCGACTTCTGCTGGGGACGTGTGGCTGAGAGCGAGGAGAGCAATGAGATGTATCTGGATACCTGCATCTTTGGTAGGTCTTTGATAGTCAACGATGACTTTCGACATCGTGGCGCCACCTTTGCCGTGCGCGACTTGACAGGAAACGGCTTACCCGACTTGCTGCTTGCCGATGTGGATTATCCCAACCTTGTCTTCCTCAAAAATGGCGGCTCACCCGACAACGCATTGATGGTCAGCCAAGAAACGGGTTTTCCTGACCATGAGCCAGCGAACCTCTTTTCCATGCCGCTGCCGTTTTTCACAGATATCGATAATGACGGTGTTGACGACCTGCTCGTCTCACCTTTCGACCCCAATCCCATGTCGTGCGAGGGACAGCGTTCGGTGTGGCTGTATCTGAATCAAGGGACAAATCACGAACCTGATTTTCAGCTGTATACCAAGTCTTTCCTGCAAGAACAGATGATCGATGTGGGCACGGGAGCCTATCCCGTCTTTGCCGACGTGGATGGCGACGGCCTCACAGATCTCGTCGTCGGCAGCATCGGCAACATGGACTCTACCTATTACAATAATGGTGTGCTGCAATGTCGTCGCACAGCACAACTGACCTTGTACAAGAATGTAGGAACAAGACAGAATCCTGTGTTTCAGCTTTTTGATTCGGATTTTGGAGGCTTAAGCGCCTTGAAAACCATGGGTTTGATGCCCGCTTTTGGCGACTTGAACGGTGACGGTCGACTTGAAATGCTCGTCGGGACTGCCGAGGGCAAGCTGCTCTTTTTTGATGCCGATTTCAATCTGTTGGATGCTGATTTCCTGCCATCTGATGGGAGATGGTTGGCACCTTGCCTGTTCGATGTGAATAGGGATGGCATTCTTGACTTGATAGTTGGTGATGAAAGTGGTAGATTGTCTTATTATCAAGGATATGCGTGGGAAGGCGAAACGCGGTTTTCCTTCGTGACCGATGAATGGGGAGGGGTGGATGTCTGCGACCATTCATCCTCGTATTTTGGTTATAGCGTCCCTGCCTTGTTCAGCAAAGACAATGAGATGTTGCTTGCCGTGGGTTCGGAACAAGGCAAACTGTTTTTATTCAAGGGATTAACGGGTAATCTCGATGGCATTTTTACGGATGTCACCGACAATTGGGCAGACTATGTCTGTGACTTTGAAAACCATTTCGGGCTGCGTTCCGCTGCGGCTTTCGCTGACCTTGATGCTGACGGTAAACTAGAATTGTTGGTCGGGAATTTTAGCGGAGGGTTGGAATCGTTGAATGGAAATATCACTGTGAATCTGGACGTTGTGGAAGTCGGCCCTTCGACAGGCTCAGGGGCCGAAGGGACCTTAATGGTATATCCCAATCCCGCCTCAGGGCAAGTCACAGTGGAAGGCAAGGGGCGGCTAACGGTTTCGAATCTGCTGGGGCAGACAATATTTGCTAAAGAAATCGATGGACCGACAGCGATTGCGTTGCCGCGTGGCTTCTGGCTGGTCAGGCTCAATGGCTGTACCAAAAAGGTTATCAAGGAGTGAGTCTAACCTTTTTATTCTTGTAATTGACGATGGCCTTGTGGCGCTTCAACAAGTCGCCGCCGATGATACCGTCGATATGGGGTAGACCGAGTTTGCCGTACATCTCGTGGATATTGTCCAAGTCTAAGGCAACGCCTTCGTAGTCATGGATTTCCATATCGCCAATAGTGAAAATGTCGATGCGGAAGGTGGAACTCTCCAAATCGGAGCTGCCCACGCCTGCCGTGATGCCTTCTTTCTTTTCGAAAGTTAGATTGTCGATGAAAGAGGAGAGGGTCTTGGGGTCGAAGACGGAGCGTGACGCTCCCGTGTCGACAAGGAAATGGGCTTCCTTACCATGGATTTGTCCTTCGACCATGATGTGGAAGCCCTCTCCTTCGATGTCAAGCAGTTGCAGCGGAACTTCAATATAGCGTCGCATATTTTTGGCTATTATGCCCATGTCATGCCGGAAGTTTTGTCAGCAAAGATACGCTCCCTCCTTTATCGGTCGGTATGACATGCTGACAAAACTTGATTGGATCTGTGGGCAGTAAAAGTTAGAAGTTTGGCTTGATGGCGTATCTCTTGTAGAAGTCCTTGATGATCTTCACGGCCTCGTCGGCGGTGTCGACGATTTGGAAAATCTCGAAGTCTTCCTCCTTGATCATGCTGTTGGGGAGCAGGGTGTTCCTGAACCAGTCGATTAGGCCTTTCCAATACTCGCTTCCTACCAACACCACGGGAAATTCCACCATCTTGTTGGTTTGAATCAGCGTGATGGCTTCCGAGAGCTCGTCCAAGGTGCCGAAGCCGCCAGGCATGGCGATGAAGCCTTGTGCATAGCGCATGAAGATGGTCTTGCGGACAAAGAAATACTCGAATTCAATGTTTTTGTCGCTGTCGATATAGGGGTTGAAGTGTTGCTCGAAAGGCAGGTTGATGTTTAAGCCGATGCTGGTGCCGCCACCTTGCTGTGCGCCTTTGTTGCCGGCTTCCATGATGCCAGGGCCACCACCGGTGATGGTGCCGAAGCCGTAATCGGCCAGCTTCTCTGCGATTTCAACCGCCATTTCGTAGTATTTGTCACCGGGTTGCGTGCGTGCCGATCCGAAGATGGCCACGCAAGGGCCGCTTTTGGCTAACCTTTCCATGCCCGTCACGAACTCGGACATGATCTTAAACACCGCCCATGAATCGTGACTCTTGATGTCAGTCCATGCTTTAGGATGGAAACTATCGTGGATGATTTGTTCTTGTTTCTCGCTTATTGGCATAAAAATTCAAAATTTAAGATTGAAGATTTAAAAAATGTGTATTTTTGCAGTCTGAAATGCGAATGTAGCTCAGTTGGTAGAGCATCAGCTTCCCAAGCTGAGGGTCGCGGGTTCGAACCCCGTTATTCGCTCAAATCGTTGGGGTTGCCTATTGGCAACCCCAACGATTTTTTATTCGATGGGTGTGCCGCATTCGGGGCAGAACTTACCCGTCACCTCGGCGCCGCATTTCGGACATTTCTTTGGGCCTACGGCTGCCAGAGGTGTGCCGCATTCAGGGCAGAACTTGCCGCTGCTTTCCGTGCCGCATTTCGGGCATTTCATCATAGGCTTGGGTGCTGGAGCGGGTGTGCCGCATTCGGGGCAGAACTTGCCCGTGATGGGGGTGCCGCACTTCGGGCAGGGGACGCCTTTCGAAGCTGCCTGACCACCTTGGTTGTAGGGGTCGTAGTTGGTCTGTCCACCTTGGTTGTTCCAAGCGTTTTGCATGGCGCCGCCCGTCATGCCGCCAGAGCCCATGTTGGCCATGCCAACACCCATGAAGCCGCCTACTGCGCCGTTTTCGTTGCCGGCGGCGGTTTCCATCACGTCGATGATCTTGCCTTGTTGCATCATTGCGTTGGAGCTGTATTCGTAACGGTCGATCTTCTTCTGGCTTTCCTCGTCGAGAGAGACGGATTCGATGGTGAAGCTGACCAGCTTGACGCCACGGGTACGGATGGGCTCGTCGAAGACACGCTCGTCCATCACTTGTTTCATCTCGTCGGTGTAGCTAGGCAGCTCGAGCACGGGGACACGGTGCTGGCTGTTGCCCATCTCGTTAAGCACGTTCTGGAAGGATGCGATCACCTCGCTGCGCATCTGCTCGGTGATGTCGTTTTTCTTCACCACGTTGGCGGTGCCGGCATGGATACGCATGAAGACGGCCACGTCGTCAAGTTTGAAGGTGTACTTGCCGTAGCAGCGCACGTTGACACCCATGGGGCTGAGTGAGTTGGTCATCTGGTTCGGGATGGCGTGCGACCAGTCTTGGAAGGGAACGGGTGTGGCGGTGCCGAACTTGTTGTCAAGGATTTCCTTGGCGTTGAAGAAGAAGATGGCCTGTTCCTTGGCGGGGGTGCCACCATATGTGAAACGCTGCCACATTTCCTTGAAGACGGGACCGAACTGTCCACCGAAGAACGACGGCGACGAAGATTGGTCGAAGGTGTAGACACCTTCTTCAGCCGTGGCGTCGAGCACCGAGCCGCTGTCGTAGATGACAGCCACCTGGCCGGGAGCCACAAGGATGCGACTGCCTTTTGAGATTTGCCCCGACTTGGTGGTCTGTTTCACCATCAGGGTATCCATGTCCATGTTGTCACATTTGATGAGGTCCAACCACTGGTCACTCAAGGTGCCGCCAATGGAGCCTGCTATTGCTTTGATAAGTCCCATAGTAATTTATTATTAAGTTGTTTAGTTTCTTGTATGTATATCCGTCAGCACCCAATCATGCTCACCATTGGTGATGACGCTGCCACAGTAGGCGCATTGTCCCGATGAGGTGATCTCGGTGGGCGCGCCGCAGTTGGGGCAGTTAGTGATGGTGTTGCCTTTCTTGCCTGGGTCGGTCTTCACGCCGGCCTTGCGGTTGAAGATCATCACGTATTTCATGTACCAGTCGCGCTCAGGGTCGCTTTCCAACACCTTCTTGGTCTCGTCGTCGATGACGTAGTCGCGCATCAGCGCATTGAGCCACACGGTGAGCACTTCTTTATCGCCGTCTTGTTTGAACTCGTGTAGCGAGCAGTGCTTGATGGTGATTTTTTCCACCACGTTTGTCTTTTTCAAGCGGATGAAATCGTCGAGTTGCTGCTTGTGCTGGTTAAACAGGGTCTCGCTCTCGAAGGGGCGTATGGGCTTCCAGTCTTTGGTGGTCCAAGCCTCTTGTATCTTCATGAACACCTCACGGGCAAAACCATTGAACTTGTCGGCCGAGAAGGCTGGGTCGATCTCTTGGATTTGTGCCGCCACCGCAGCACTGTTGTCGAATACAAAATCGTTGGCGGCTTGTTGGTTCACACTCTTGTTGATGGCCTCGGTGCTGTTCGATTTCTTCTTCATCATATGGTAAAGGATGATGATGGCCACCACCACAATCAAGCCTAGCACGGGACTCTCGATGAACAGGTTGATGAGCCATCCGACGAGCACGCCGATGTCGAAGTCGCCACCGCCACCAAAGTCTCCACCGCCAGAGCTATAGCGGTTGTTGTTGCCTACATCAGCGATGGCAAGGTTGCAGCATACTAAGGCCGCTACCAGGAGAAGAAGGGGAAGATGTTTCTTTAACTTGTTAAAATTCAGTTTGTTCATAATAGAAGCGGCTATCCAAAGGGCTTATATTCATTCTACAAAAATAAGAAAAAGTTGGGAAATTGCATAATTTATTGTCGAAAAATACAAAAAATGTGACTACATCGAATTAAAATTTCCTATTTTTGCAGCCTCGATGCAAGGGAGCTTAGCTCAGTTGGTTCAGAGCATCGCCCTTACAAGGCGGGGGTCGTTGGTTCGAGTCCAACAGTTCCCACAAAAAAATGGCTGCGTTTGCAGCCATTTTTTTAAGTTGTTCAGTTGTTCAGTTGCCGCTTCGCGTCATTGACTCGCTTCGCATCGTCGAATCGGGGATTTGCGAGGAATGAAGCAATCTAGGGTTAGGTCTTGGGTTGTTCAGTTGACAGTTAGCGCCTCACCACGATTTTCTTGCTGATGATCTGTCCATCTTTCGTCAGACCTTGAAGGATATAAAGGCCATTCGACAATTCTTCAATGCTCTTGTTGGCGATGGCCTGCCCCTTTGCGTTGTAGATGTTCGTGATGGTGACGATTTCCTCGTCCGTGTTTTCCGGGATGCTGGTGATGTCGACAACCACAAAATCAGCGCCAGTGGGGGTGAGGGCGTAGTCCGACTCGCAGTATTCGTAGACGGCCTTCAGCCTGTAAATCATTATCGCGCTGACGTTCGTTTCATGGAAATACTCGGTCTCGGTGGGGTCAATCTCCGCGGTGATGATGTTCCCGTCGGGCATGGTGATGTAGAGTTGGTACCATAAAGGCTGTGTCTCAGGTGCATCCCATGTCAGCAAGGCGCCGAAGGTTTGGTCTTCACCGTTATACACATATTCGCCATCGAAGTTCTGGGGTGCGAGGCAGGTGGTGGGGATGACGGGGTCGATGGGGCCCATGGTGCCGTCGGGACCGATGTTTTGTCCGTAGAGGCCGCCGTTGGCTGCATTCACCCAGGACACAATGTTTTGTCCTAGGTGGAAGCCGGTGGAGGTTTTGCAGAAGTTTCTGCTATAAACGTTGGAACTTAAGGTCTTGTTCCATAAGACATTGCCGTCCATGTCCATGCCGATGGCTTCCACTGTGGTGTGGTAGGAGTTGCTGGGGCTGCTTTTCTCATACACTACGGCGAATCCGCTGCCGTCCTCGAAGGCGTCGACTTTAAGGCTGGAGTAGTCCACCCCTTGATATTCGGCCACCATATAGCCTTCATGCCAGACCCTTTGGCCTTCGGCATTGATGCGGTTGACCATGATGCTGTTTTGGCTTTGTGTGGCAACGTCAGCTTGTATATAGGCGATGATGAGGTCGTGGCTGACGGGGTCAACGGTGGCGTAGGCATCAAGATAGATATGCGAGAGGTCTTCTGAGTGGACCGTGGTGCCGATTGTGTTGTCGAGGGTGGAGAAGCCGTTGGCATCGTAGTGGAACACATAGGTGTTGAACACGCCGCCGATGCCAGAGTGCCAGATGTATACGTAGCCTCCGCCCAAGCCATCGGGCACCACGCGGTGGATGTAGATGACATACGACACCTGCGTCGACATCAGCAGCACCTCAGGGCCGACTTGGGTGCCTTCTACGGTGTAGCCCACGAGATAAATCTCCTTGTCTGCCCACATCGAAGAGTTGGTAGGGACTCTCTCGTAGGTGAGAAATGCGATGTTGTCAACCCCCAGGGTCAATTTGCCGTATTCGATGTCGTAGCCGTCTGCGGCGACGGTGATGGTGGGGTAGAGATCACCGTCGGCTTTGATGTATTGTAGGTAGTGCTTGTGGTAGTCGAAGCCCAAGGCCCACACGCCGCCGTTGTCACCAGCCAGCAGTTCGGTGCGTGAGAAGCCCTGCCCGTCAAAGAGTACTATGCCTTGCTCACCCCAGGCGTAGGTACCGTCGGCATTGATTTTGACGGCGATGGTCTGACCGTCGTAGTTGGCGAAGCAGCTCACTACGGCATTATCGGTGGTGATAGCCATAGCAAAGCCTTCAGACGAAGAGCTGAAGTTATGGCTCGTGATGCGGATGCCATCGGCGCCCCATTGTGGCGTGCCGTCGAAGGTGAGGCGTTGCAGTGAAGGACCGTAACCGTTGCTACCGCTCGAGGTCCATTGCATGTAGGTGTCGCCAGTGGCATCGTTAGTAGCCATATAAATGTCTCTGCCATAGGATTCACAGTTGGCGATAAAGGTGTTGCGGCTCGGGTCGTCGACCCATTGGGCTTGCACAGCGAAAGAGGCTGTCAGAGCCAAGAGAAAGAGTAGTCGTTTTTTCATATTGATGTCAATTTTTTGATGATTGTTGCCTGCAAAATTATAAAAAATCGTTTCTTTGCAACCAAAATGATGCGTTATGGACGAAAAATTCACTCCTGAGGAGCAAACCGCGGTGGCCAATGTGCTTTACAACCTGGTTCATGCCGACTTCAATGACCATGCGGGCGAGGACGACTGCCTCAAAGCCTGTTTCGACGAATTGGGGTTTGATGCCAAAGGCTTCGTTCCTACCCCCAAAAGCGAACTGCCGGCGCAGGCCTACGAGACGCTGAAGAAGATGCCCATGGTGAAAAAACGCACCTTTTCGCGTATGATGACGCAAATCGCCCGCTCTGACTGCCATTTCGGCCCTCGTGAACAGGCCTTCGTGAAGGAGATCCTCGACTACTGCAACGTCCCGTTCGTCCAGAAATAAAAAAAGTAGAGACGCGGCACGGCACGTCTCTACAATTCTCAATTGTCAATTCTCAATTCTCAATTGTCAATTCTCAATTCTCAATTATTTAATGTTCGGTTCCTCCAAACCAAGGTGTCTCTTGGCGTCGACACGCTTCAGGATGATGCCGATGATGAGGGCGGCAACACCGAGGCAGGCCAACATGACGAGCGGCCACGTGTAGTTGAGGGCCACCGGGTCGGTGACACCGGGGTTGGTGTTTTCGAGGACCTTACCGATCAGCAGCGGGAAGAGCCACAAGCCGATGTTCTGGATCCAGAAGATGAGGGCGTAGGCCGAACCGATGATCTTTTCGTCCACCAGCTTCGGCACGCTCGGCCACAAGGCGGCAGGCACCAGCGAGAACGAGGCACCCAGCACCAGAATGGTCACGTAGGCCACGACGACGCCACCGACGGCATTGCCCTTGAACATGGGCAGGATGAAGGCGAAGGTGAGGTGGCAGATGATAAGCAGCAACGAGCCGATCATCAGCATCGAAGCGGCTTTACCCTTGTTGTCGACATAGCTGCCGAGGATGGGCGTGATGGCCACGGCCAGCAGCGGGAACACGGCGAAGATGGTCTCGGCGGTGCCACGCATGTAACCCATGTAGCAGTAAACCACCAGG
>Ga0310697_10004615_pt1 | contig 13538 bp, 14 predicted proteins | sample 172DNAGHGlowgp2_FD_203883 | JGI IMG/M metagenome (GOLD analysis project Ga0310697, IMG submission 203883) | Sheep rumen microbial communities from Palmerston North, Manawatu-Wanganui, New Zealand - 1728 DNA GHGlow gp2 (v2) (version 2) | ecosystem: Host-associated > Mammals > Digestive system >...
AGAGTCTAGGAACAAAACAATGTCGCCCTCATAAATATTAGCTTTAGGTTCAGTAGCTAGAGCCTCAAAATATACATTGGCAACCTCTTTAATGCCATAACGGTCAAAAATATTTACAGCCATTTTGAGTTACCTCCATAAAAACTAGTTTTTATCAGAACTCGCGATGGAACGCATCCAATGCTTGAGTTGTGATTTTTTTAATTTCGCGCCAGCCAATGCGGCACGATTGTTTATATCAAACTGATCACGCCAACCCATACGTTTAAGTTGGTCATGAAAAGCATAATATGTAATATTCCAAATGTTTTCCATGTTTAAACCGCAATTGTTAATTGTAATACTACCAATCAAATCAGAAAGCGCTAAATCGCTTTTTTCTTGCTTTGCTTGCTTTGCTTTCGCCTTACGCACTAATGCGCGATTTCGCCGCATCTTTTCTTTTAAAGCGCGAGTGCGTGAATCGTCGGTATCAGAAATAATTATTTCTTCGCCTTCTTGTTCTACGAAATACATCCGCTTTAAAAGCCGCTGTAATTCGTAAAATTTTTCTTCTGTTAATAAATGTTTTTCCCTAGGGTCGCCAACTACAATTTGTGCGGGGTCTAGTGAAAACATAACTTGCTCATGAAGAAAAAAGTGACACGCAGAACGTAACAACTGTTGTGCTTCTAAATCAACTTGCGTTAAAATCAACAAATATTGAAAATCACTCAATTGTGACATTAACTCATTAGTTTCTTTATCAGCACCCTTTTTAGGTGCAGGTTTTTCAATTAGCATAATACCTAAATATGATTGAAATTTTGAATACCCTAATTGAACAATTTCTCCCATTTTCGCAGGATAAACGGCGCAAATATCATCAAGAAAAACTGGATACCCGGCTTGAAATTTAAGAATCTCATCATCAGTTAAATTCATAAATCTTATACCTCATAGAGTATCCACCAATCCAAGGAGAAAGTGTTAGGGCATCTGCCCGCCAGAATTGTAGATTACCAATGCCAGCAAGTTTGCCTTGATTAAATAGTGTATCAATTTCCTGCATAATAAGATAAGGCCGCAATGATTTATCATCAAGCAGCCATTCATCATAAGGACAAGCAATATCAAAACGGATTGTAGAGTTTTTAAACTCGGGATTTGAAGGATTAACTACAAAGTCGTCAAAAATTGCGGTAATATAGGACATCTTCAATGTACTATCATCATATACTTTTGGAATAATTAAGATTTGCTTATTAATTAATTCTGTACCATCTACATCCGGCTGCGGCTTTTGCGTAATTGGGTCAACCTCCGCAAACGGATTACGTGTTTGATACTTTAATAGGCGGCAAATCCTTTGATTTGACATAATGGTATTTGCTATAATAAACGTATTTGTTCCCATTACAGCAAAGCGGCGTTGACCGGGTATTGTTAAACTAGCCATTTCTTTACCTCCTTACCATAATGGAATAATTTTAATACGTTTTGTATAAGTTTTCCCGCCGTAAACCGCGGAAAGAACTACACCACTTTCTTCTGGATTTTCATAATTAGTACCTAAATCGTTTTTATCATTACATAATAAAACACAATTAGCTCCTGCTGAGCTTTTAATAGCAACTAATTCTGGCTTATCAATAGAAAACTCTACTGTGCCATTAAACGTACCAGTAGCTTTTAATTCATAAGAAGCAGTGCGAGCTAAACGAATTGTTGCGGGACCTTCTATATAAGCGGCAAATTCTTGTGTCGCATCAGATATAACAATATGTAATTGTTGTTGTATATCAGGATACTCCCGCAGCTGAACAATAATATCGGTTTCACCAACAGCCCTAGCTATTAATCTACCATCTTGAATTTTAGTAAAAGTTTTATTTGTCGGTAATAGATTTACTTCTGCTTCAAGCGGAATACCATTTTTGGTAACAGTAAATGTAGGCTTAATTTCATCTCCTACATTAAATACCTGCGGCAAATCTGGAATAGCCAAATCATATTTGGCCATTTTATCTGTATCGGCAATATTATTTACCAAATCATCATAGATTTCATTAATCTTACCTTCCGTTAAGGAAAGATAAATTGTACCTGGCACGCTAGTATGGTCATATTCAATCATTGTCCATGATTCATTTTCGACAATAAAGTTCGTGGACTTATCAATGTCGTATCGTGGCATTAAAATTTCCGCGTATTTATTAGGCTGCGGTGTAATTAGATTATGCCATGTTCGATAATTGCCTTTAATTTTACTATCTAATGAACTCACTAAATAGCACCAAGATGATTGTAAATGACCTAGTGAATCTATCCATTTAACTAAATAATTACAGCGTATTATCCAATATGTCTTATGTGTTCCGCGGACATGGCGCTCTTCTTGGATAACAATCCATTTTTCAGTATGACCATAATCTTCGTCATACCAATCAATAATATCACCAACAAATATTGGAGTATTATTTGCCACATTTAGGAACATAATCTTTTCGTATTCTTTATCTTTATTAGTTAAAATAATACCGTCAAAATAGAGTCCTCGTTCTGCGAATAATTGTTGAACCGTATGAGGCGATTCAGCCATCCATTTTTCAAAAGAACGAATACCACTATTCCGTATTCTATCTGCCGTTGTATCGCCCAAATGATTTACTCTTGAAAAATAAGTTTCAAGATAGCTCATAGTTTAATTTCCCAATTAAGTTCATACATTCAAAAATGGTTTTACGAAAATAATCAAACGATAAAATCTTTAATGAATGTAGTTTACCTAATAGGGCCCAATAATTAATTGAATTAGGTTCAGGCATACCTTCTAATTCAATAATTATTGAATCTAAATATTTTTCCCAATCACCGTTTTTTTCACGCTCACATAAAACTCCGTATAACCGACCTTTTAATTTATTTTTATAGCCGTCATACGTCACGTCGGTAGACATTTTTCTTTCCCGCCAACTTTTTAAATAATTCCGCGGGGCGCTTATAACGTGAGCGGTCATAAATGCCCTCAGCCTTGTGAATTTCTTCACTAACTGCGGCTTCCAGCTTATTGAGTTTATCAAGGTGATTGGCTTGGGAGAAATCTCGGTCAGCATATAATTGTCGAATATTCTCCCAACTAGCGATACAGCGTTTTACCCATTCATGTTTCATATATAAAGCAAGAAGTTGAATTTCATCATTTGTCAAATCTGCGGCAAAAGTCATAACACCATCGACTTCTTCGACCTCTTCAAGGTCTACACGCGGATATTTAAAACGGAAAATTGCCATTTTTAACAATTCTTGCCAATCTCGCTCTACGATAGCCAACTCTTCTTCAAGAGTCCATTCATCCGCGGTAATGCGGGCCAAGAAAGCATCATATATTTTAATAAATGGGGTTGCCATAATATTAGTTCTCTAACTGATGCTTCTTATTAATAGCATCAATTATGTCTACTTCACAATACTTTTTAATAAGAGCGACAAAAGCATTGTCTGTAATACCTAGCTCAACAGCCAAGCGCACTATTGATTCTTTTGCGGCCGCAGGGGCTTCGGGAATAAACTTAGCAAATTTAGTAATATCTTTGTTTTCTAGCATACTACGAAGCTCTGCGATTTCATAGGTCTCAGGGGTATCAAAAACACCTTGATCCTCAGTAACACCATCAAAACGAATATAACCACCACTTACTAGGGGTTGTACGCCGGGAGCGAATTGAAGGTCATTATACTCTTCATCACTAATCGGCATAGTGCGGCCAGGTGCGAGCACACGCCGGAATTTAATGTTCGGGTCGGTAATTACGACTGTTGCGGAACTAATATTTTTTACGGTAATCTTACTCATTTATTTTTCCTCCTTTAACTCCAAAAACGGCGGCCAAGCGGGCCTGGCCGCCGCACATTTCATATATAAATTAGCCTACTAGTGCTTGATTGTAAGCAGCCCAGCCGCCGGCATCAATAGCACTATTGTAGTAAATACCCCAATAGTTAGGAGTGCTATACATACCTACGCCAACCTTGGTGTAAGTCTGAATACCAATGTTGTTATCGCCTTCGTGGTCATCCCACTCACGCACATAAGTGTTGCCTTCAAAGCACATCTTAATGAGCTTCTCTTTGCCAGCAGGTAGTACATAAGCGAAGGAAGGATTCATAACAGTTTTGGTATTAGTATCATCAGTGAAAGACTGAGGCATAATTACCACAGGGGTGCCGTGGAATACACCAATATAACCACGCTCACGAATATCAATTACATCCTGTTCTGCAACCTTAATCTTGGTTTCATATACAAGAGCATTAGCCATTTCAGAAGCGAACTCGGCAGAGCAGTAAATTACAGGAGAGCCATAAGCAGCTACGGTATTGATTAGTTGAGTCATTGCAGCAGCGTCGAAGCCAGAAGCAACTACTTTGTTGCGGGCAGGACGACCAGCCATATTCCAAGAAGCTAGTAATACTTCCTGTACCATCTCAAATAGACGGTCTACTAGACCAGCTTCAAGAACCTCATACAAATCAGTAATGGACTCTACACCATCTAGATAGCGTTCAAAATCAACGTAAGCGCCACCGGCGATTGTTTGAGGATATACGTCAAAGCTTTCATGGTCAAGACGGAACTGCTCATAGTTACCGGATTCAGTAGCACGAGTTACAAACTGCTTACCGCGTTGCTTGCCACGAGTTACACGGAAAGAAAGACGAGTGCCTTGGGGAACACGAATTACTTCGGTGAACATACCAAGAGCATCATCAATAGCGCGAGGCATAATCTCGTCGAGATTCTGGGAAAGTAGTTCAAATAGGTCATACTTACAACGTTGGAACTTATAACGGTTGAAACGACCATTCTCGTCGCATACCATTTTACAAATTTCATCATGTAGGGCAGCTTCATAGTCATAGTTCTCTACGGCAAATTCGGCGGGAACCTTGCGACCGAAAGCACCGTTCATTAGAACCTTTAGCTCATTCATAGTCATAATGTTCACACCTCCTTATTAAGCTACATGTACAATTTGATATTGTACACCCTTTTCGCCGTTGGGCATTGTGTACTGCTTTACTACCTTTGCATAAGTAGGAATATTGGTGGTAGGAGCAGTTGTGGTTAGAGTAGGTACAGAACTACCGGCAGTAGGTACTACATAAACAGGAGTACCGGCAGCTAAAGCGGTATCTAGAGCTTCAACACTAGCTACGCCAGTACCAAATTGGAAGCAGTTAGAAGTAATAGTGTCGCCTACACTTAGTAGACCTACACGAGGATAATCACCAGCAACCTTGCGGCCGAAGGTCTTTAGACCATAGTGATTCATATCATATTCTTTTTCAGTTGTGTAAACAATACCAATTGGTACATTATTTGCAGCAACAGGGGACTTAATTACCTTTAAAGATTTATCAGCAAGTACCCACATACCATTCTCACAAGGAGCGTTTTCGGTATATTCAGTGCCTAGTGGTACTTGAGATACTACCATGCCAGTCTTGGGGAACGCAACTTGATTGAGTTCCACGGAGGCATACTTTTCAACAGGATAACGTGCCATAATAATGACCTCCTTTATTAATTCTTTCTATATTTCTTCATTAGACGAGCAAAACTGGACTCCTCTTGTTCTGGCAGAGGAACTTTGTTTGTTTCGCTATTAGCAGCAATCTGCTTATGAGCAAACGAGACCGCCAATTTAGATTCCAGTTCGTCATAAGAAAAGTCGTTTACTGTCTCCCGAAGCGCGGTAATTTCTTCGGGTTCTACCATGTTCTGGTAGGAATCAATTAAATTATTTTTACGTTCAGTTTCTGCCGCAGTAGCTTGGGCTTGATAATCTGCTACCTGAGCAGTAAGTTGAGCGTTTTGCTCTTGGAGAGCATTGAAATTATTTTGTAGAGCATTAAATTGTTCTTGTAGTTGAGAATATTGAGACTGTAAGGTTTCAAATTGAGCTTGCCAATCTTCTGCGTGAGTGTCTTCTACCGCAGGAGCGGTCTCAGGGGCTTCCTCAAAAACCTCGGGTTCTTCCTCAACTTGAGCGGGCTCTACTTCAGCTTCAAAGTCGGCGGTTGTTTCGGGAGTAGTTTCTTCCACAATAGGAGTCTCCTCTGCCGCGGGCTCAACCGCCTCATCAGGAGCTTGAAAGGTGGCAGTCTCTTCTACGACAGCCTCCTTATTTTCAAACTCATTCATAGGTTGTTCTCCTCCTTTTTCAGCTTCTTCCACTTGTGCCTTTAAATCACTCAAGAGAGAAGAAAACTTGTCCATTTGGGTCTGATATGTATTATCGTTCTTAGAAAAGAACGTAGATACACTAAAACACGGTTCGTGGTCGCCAATAATACAGAATCCAAGCATTTGCGCCTTAGAATATACAAAATACTCTATTCCATCAATTTCTGCCCAAGTTCCGTCTACTAATTCAGGATTTAATTCCATAGATTGATTTTGTCCCGCAACTTTCTGGGCTTCGGTAAAATAATCAGTAAATAGAACTACGGAAAAAATGGCATAATCACGAGTAACACCGTCTGTGTCTTGTAAGGGCTCCCACCCTAAAAAGCTTTCAACATAACCATACCCGTTTGCGAGCTTTGGCCCTGTATGACCCGCCCATTTTTCGCTAGATGGGTCAAAAAATCCAACGACAGGTGTGTTACCAGTTGTTGCGGAATTAATCAACATGGTCGCAACTTCATCGGTAATATAAGAGCCATTGCGGTTGCCGTATTTCGTAAATGCCGCAACCTTTAAACGAGCAAGCTTTTGGTTTTGTGCTGAAATTAACGCGGCGGGAGCAGTAATAGAAACATTATCAAAGTAAATTGGAATTTGTTTTTCCATACTTAATCACTACTCCTAGCCCTGAGCCGCCTTAATATTAGCTTGTGTTTTTTCTGACTTTTCTTCATCAGGTAATTCTGGGCGGCCTCCCTTATTATTCAAATCTCCACTACTAGAAGAACCTTGTGTATTTTTTCCGTCTTTATTTGACGAAGTATAAGAAGATTGTAGTGGTTTCATCTTATTAGTCATATCTAAGATTTCATCCTCAAAGTGCATTAGGCTAAGCTGGTCAATTTGCGGGATACCCATAGCTACGCCCGCAAGCATCTTAGAATAGCCATATTGTGCTCCACTAAAATAGGAAGTAAGAATATCCTTTCGATTGAATACAGTTGTAGGTAGAAGTAAAAAGTCAAATGATAGATTTGCTTTACCAAAAAATGAATTAAGCACAAACCGTAACCAATTCTCGTAAACATTCAAATAGGAACGAACTAAGGCTTCATCCTTTTTTATAGCATAAGCCAATGCTGCGCTACCGTCAGCATTAAATAAAAGTGAGCTGCGGCCGAGAGCGTCGTATGCGTTAGTCTTATACTTCGTGATTCTATCGTTAGACTGCGTTGCGTTAGATGAATCTTGTAAACTTTCAAGTGATGTCTCACCAAAAGTTGTCAATACCTCAACAGTATCTTCATCCGCCAGCATGTCAGCAACAGAAGCATGAATATCCGCAACTTCATCAAGTTGGAATACCAATTCGCCTTTACTATCAATTGGCATTTGTTGAATTAATAATTTATATAATTCATTCTCATCGCGCCGCTCTTCGCGGTTGACCGCATCTTGTAGTTTCTTTAAATCAGGTATGCTAGCTAACAAAAGTGGTAAAGCATCTGCGCTAAATTTAAAGCAAATACCGCCTGACGCTGGTGAAATTGCCACCCAATAATCTTTAAGGGTTCTATTCTTTAATTTACGATAGGCCACTTGAATTTCTTGCGGGAAAGTGCTCAATGCTTCACGTAAGATTTGTTCATCTGTAATGCGGTCAAAGTAATGGAGATTAAATTCAAGAATATTAAGGTTATTAAAATCCTTAAAACGACAACGACAATATTCAATGGGCAAATCTTGGATTACGGCTTTTTTACCATCTGTTCGTAAAATACCATAATATACTCCCGTCTTAATCCATTCTACCGAAATGCGGGAAAATGTAGTTGGTATATCTAAGGATTCGATAAATTTACACGCTTTACGAAAAGAAGAAAGTAGCGGTTCTTTTGACATTTTTTCATCTTGATATACCGGCACTATTGCGTAATCGTATGTAGGCAAATAGGCAAGAAAATCAATATTGTTATGATATTCACCATTGGTACGATAAAAATAGCGCGACAGTTCGCGGGCAGATTCTATATCGCCAGAACGAATAATTTCTTCAATCTCTTCAATGGTAAAATCCGTTGACCGCACTGGGTCAGAACTACGGTATCCACGATAATAGGCCCGCTCATTTATAGGCACTCGTGGCTTTCGATTTTTACGCATTTGAGAAACAAAGTTGGTAAAATCGTATTTTGGTTTTGGAGTGTCCACTAAACTCACCCCCTCTTTTTAGGACTGAAAAAAGCAAACTTGCGGAAATCTCGTTTTTTACGACGTTGAAATTCTAGGTCTTCGTAATATTTAACGCGAAATAGCCCGTATTCAAGGGCCGATACACGGTCTTTTTCAATACTGCGGGAAATTCTTTCAATATTAAATTGGTTTGCTGCGCCGGTTTGCTTTAACTTTAAATTATTTAATTCATCAATAAGGCGAGAGGTCATTTCATACGGAAGAAGAAACACTCTCCGGTCATAAAGAGAGAGCTTGTTCCACCACTTAAAACGGCCTAATTTCTCCTTAACAATTTGTTCAGGGGCAAGTAAAGCAACAGTTCCGTTATTTAACTGAGAAAATAGATTAGCATGAATTAGGTCGTTATTAGATGAGCCTGCTTTAATATCATAAATAATTGCATTCAATGAAGGCACGGGCTCATCAGAAATATTTTTCTTTTCTGGCGGTAAATGATGCTCATCGTTAAAGGTATAATAGGCAGGGAATTGTTCACCCGTCTTGGCATCAGTTGAGGGTAGCGCCATGGCGTCTAGCAAGCCAATGCCTGGGCCGTTACCGTCGATTACGATTTCCCGCGGTTGATATAGCTGTATAATTTTCTTTAACCGCGGTGCCTGTTCTGTAATGTAATTGGCACCATTTATTACTTCGGTATATACTACCTTTTTAATAAAATTATTCATTTCAGGTAATACTTTAATAACCATTATTGCGGTGTTTGCGGAATACCTCGCAACATCAACACCAACGATGTAAAACATTTTGTCATTTTTAGACCCAGTATACTCACGCTCACAGCGCAATAGTGTGCGGCGTTTTTCAAGTCGTTGACTATCAAACCAGGCATCTTTGGCATTGCCAGTCCATATTGAGAGTGATTCGCGTGCGAATGCCTCATCATTCATTGTGGATGAGTAACGTTGGTCCATCATAGTGGCTTTGTCTAGTAGGCCGTAGCGAAGCGGCACCTCGTAGCTTAACATTATTATTTGATTAAAATCGCAACTTTTAATCCCTATTCGGCTCTATGTTTCCATAGAGATTAGACTATATTTTTGCCTTATTTTAAGGCAACATCTCTTTCAATAACCATTAGCTTGTTATTTACTCCTTTCGGATAGTCGTTGAACCAATTATCTAAAATTTCAGCAATTGATGAGTAATGCGTATATGGAATAACTAAATAGTTATATCCATTTTTTAAAGCTTCATTTAATTTAATAGCATCATGCTCCTGATTTGTTGTTAAAGATGAGTGTAAAAAATTTGTTTCTTCAAAATGTTGAATACCATGATATTCGATAATTAAATTGTAATCAGGAACATAATAATCATATCTATACGCCTTATGCGATTGCCACGGAAATTGCGCTTCTTTATCAAAATTATAATTATGCTCTTGTAAATATTCCATAATACGACGCTCTCCTTTGGACATCGTTTTATTACAATTAGGACAATCACCATCAAGTTCATGATAAAAACGGTAAGGCTTAATACCCCAAATAAAACCGCATTTATCATGCCGAATTAATACTTTTTCTTGAAGTCCTTTATATTCGGTTAATAATGTGTAGCCTTTCTCTTTACATCTTTGCGCTATGGTAATTGTATCAGGCATTGCGGTTCCTTCGCAGAATGGACATACTTGATTATTATAAAAAGTTGTAGTACGTCGTGTAAAAGTATGGCCGCAAGGTTTATGATAAATTGTAACCGCAGGTTTTTGTTTTGCATCATTCATTTTAGTCCATTCTACTACTTCAAACTCTGATGAAGTTTTAAAAAATTGTTCTAATTCTTTAATTTGTTGAATAGATTTATATTGACTCGCGGTTGATGTACAAATACAAGGAGATTGTTTATTTATTAAGTGAGATAATTGTTGATAAGTTTTTATTTCACCACATAATAAACATTTAATTTTACAAGGTTTCATAGCAGAATTATATTCTAATACTTCAAATTGCCAATCTGGAAATTTTTTCGCAATTTTTTCCGTAACTTCGGATATAGTTAATTTTCTAGGCATTACTTATTCCTCCTGTAATTGGTGCTGATTGCCCATTTCCAACGTTTAGGATTACTCCATGCGTCATTCAATTATTTATTTCTGCTTTCGCGGCATTGTTATTTTGGAGAGAATAACGTTAGCATAATTGATTTTAGGGTGTTCCAGCTTTTAAGATGTTTATTGCCTTACCATCACTGGTAAGCGGGGCCTAATACTAACCCCACACAAAATACTCATTTGGCCGCAATACGGCATTAACGGCGCACTCAATGAGCTTAGAATACATAAATACGGTTTTACTAGCTGCCGTTGTAATGAACGTTTGGGCTGATGTTGGCTCACCAGGATTAAGAGAACCATCAACTTCCCGTCGGGCAATATTCATTTGCGGCAAAAGTACTTCATTATAGGGCTCTTCCTCAATGGTTGCGGCCTCTTCAAGAACGGCTGCGGTTGCGCGCAAACCACGGGAAGAATCTTTGGAAACAACAGTAATTTTACTACCATTTTTAAAATTTAATTCATAGTAGTTACCACTCGATTTTTCACCTTTCTTTCCATCATCGGCGCGAGTCATTAATTCATTGCGGAGCAGCGGCCAATGGTCGAAGATTTCGTTAAACTTGGCTTCGGCAATTTGTATGACTGTACCTTTAACATCTGACGCAATCATAATGTTGGATTTTGGTAATAGAATTGCCCGCATAAGAGAACCTAAATAAGCTATAAACGATTTAGATGTGGCGCGTGTGGCGGTTAAGAAATGGTAGCGGTATCGCAGCGAAGCCCTTAATGCGATACGTTGGTAGAAAAATAAATTAAAATGTGTATCGTCAGCTCTTTTAATAACATCTAAAAGTAAGTCAGGGTATAATATCCAAAAGTTAAGATATTTTGTAAAAAGAGCTTCATTGTCATCAAGATATTGTCGTGTTAAAACGACACCTTTCTCAATCGGTATTCCATCTCGTTCAATCGCGGTCGGCGAGGTCATCAAAATCACCTTCATATTCAATTGGTATAGGTTCGGCCGCGGCTTCATTTTCGAGATTTTCTAAACGTTCTGTCATATTGTAGTGAGCACGCTTGTCTTCTACTTGGTCGGCAAAGTTACCTTCATTACTAACAAGTCGCCGCAAGTAGGTCTGAATGTTCTGCATACAAAAGTCTACGGAATCTTGCGGTTCAATATGCCAGTTTGGGTGCCAACCTTTTTTGCCAAAATACACCATAAGTTCGCCAATACTTTCAAAGTCGGCTGCGTTTTTGGCGTTAGTAGCCTCGAAGTGAGCAATCTTAATAATGTTGTCGCGGGCGTCCATTAATTTCTTAATGTCAGCTCCCGCAAGCTCACCACGTAAAATTTTCTTAATTTGAAGTTCTACTTCACAAAGGTCGCGTGCGTATTCTTGTAAAATTGGGGTTGAAACATTTTGGGTAGCAATAATACGGTTGTAATAATTGTCCAAAAAGTTAAGGTCTTCCCGCGAATACGCCCCCGACCACGTTTTCTTTAATTGGCGCGTTTTGGCCTCTGATAGAACCTCAACTTCCTCATCTAAGGTTTGAGATTCGCGGGCCAGCCGCCACCGCTCATTTTCGTCGGCCCAAGAAATGGCGGCGTAATGTTCATCTAGTAGGGTATTGAAGTAGGCTGTGAGTGCGTGGTCGGGATTGTTCTTAAAGCAAAAGGTATAACGGTCTATATCAAAGGGTAAATCAAGATAGCGGCAAAGAGCATCAACCTCATTTAGGTTGTCCTGCTTAACCATTCTTTCAAGACAATTAGTACAAATATAAGAACGGCGGCCAGGGAAAAACTTACATGGGCTCTTTACAAATCTATCTTCGGATAATTCCTGTCGGCATTTTTGACAGGTTCTTGTCTTTGGAGCGTCCATCAGCTACGAAACCTCCTTTGTCTCGTTTTTTCTTATCACATTCCTTACAATGTGACATCCATCCATCTTTGCGGTCTTTATTTAGGCCAAAGAAAAGTTGATGGCGAGGTAGGTAGCGGCCGCACCATGTACATTGCTTTTTCTCTGATTGCGGCGTCTCATACAAAAGACGGTTACGTTTTGCGGCGGCCGCAATGGTGCGAGGTATTTCACTTGAAATAATAGCTCCGAGGTGACCCGGTGTATAGTCTGCATCAAATTTTTCCTTAACTTCGGCCGCAATTTCCTCATATGAGGCCCCGTCTATGCGACGCATAAGCATGTATTCCCGCATTTCGGTTAGGTTTGCCATAGTGGCATAGCGGTCAAAATCAAAAATAAGGGCTCGGCCCCAACTATCGGGGTCATCCCATAGCTGAGCATAAATGGCGCTATAATAGTGAATAAGGCATTGAATATGTTTGTAGTTTTCCCAATCAAATTCGTGCTCCCGCACTACCCAATAAACTTCTTCTTGGCCAAGATAGTTTTCCCGTACCTTATAGTCGGCGATATTATCCGAGTGGCGGCCTATATTTTTCGGGTTGCGAATTGCGCGCTCCCATTCTTCCCGCGGCATCCAGTAAGCGGAATTGGAGCCCCAATTTACGGTTTGGCGCTTTGGCGGTACTAGGGCTTTGAAGTGAAGGGCGGGCTTAAACATTTCAATAAGTTCGAATTGATTACGTCTTAAATCAATAAGGTTATGTTTTAGTTGATAAAGGCGATAGCCCGATTCAATAATGGGGGTGTTTAGGTCGGGTGGAACCTTACCTGTATTCACATTTAGGGTGTGTTGTAGGCGGTCAATGGATTCCCAAAGTTCCACCATACCGGGAATATCGGAGTCTCCTGGGTCGAGTAATTCACCAGTTTTTTTATCATATTTGGGGCGTTTTACTTGACGTTTTTTCTTGGTATAAATATATCTTTCATCCATAGATTGGAGACTATTTTCGTCAGCGACGGGAGACTCTAATAGGGCATCTAGTGATTCGTTTTTCGCATTTTTTGATACCCATGACTTATAACGGCGGTCATAATCGTCCGTAATTTCTTTGCGTTGAAAGTGGTTTTTATCGTCTTCTTCGGATTTTCCGTAAAGTATATAGTTGGCAAAAATGTTTAGGTCGTTTTGTGTTGGTTCAAATGTTAGGTTGTTAAGTATATCTGC
>Ga0310697_10004616_pt1 | contig 13536 bp, 12 predicted proteins | sample 172DNAGHGlowgp2_FD_203883 | JGI IMG/M metagenome (GOLD analysis project Ga0310697, IMG submission 203883) | Sheep rumen microbial communities from Palmerston North, Manawatu-Wanganui, New Zealand - 1728 DNA GHGlow gp2 (v2) (version 2) | ecosystem: Host-associated > Mammals > Digestive system >...
TACTCCTTCTCGAGCGGGTACTTGGCCTGGAGCTTTGCCATGATGTCTTGTGTCTTCATGATAAATGCTTTGTTTGGTGTTTTAGTTATGTGTTTAAAGTAGGCTATCCAAAATAGCATACAAATTTAACCATTTAAACGTAATCGGCAAATAATTTTGAAGCGGTCGGAAAACGGGCCGGGGACTGAACAATTCCGGGAAATGTCGTATATTTGTCCTCTCAACGGAAAAACGCATGAAAAAGGATTTCAAGGACAGGCTTGCCGCCTGTGTCAAGGACCTCACCGGGGCCGAGATAAAAGGCATCACCGTCAACGAGGAAGGGGGGAGCGTGAGCATCGTCCTCATCCCCGGACGCGGCCACGCCCGGGTTTCCCTCTCCCAGCTGCCGGATGTGCTCAAGGTGGCCGACGTGGACGTCGCCGCCGGGGACATCACCATCTTCGGCGCCTATGACGCCGTCCGGGATTTCGTCGAGTCCTGGAACCTGGATGCCGACGATCCCCGGATCGGCCGTTTCGTGGACATCCTCCGCCGGGAGACCCGCGGGGAGGTCGCGAACGTGGAGTTCCGCTCCGGCGAGCTTCTTTATGAACTTACGGTCAAGACGCTGGATTTCACGGCGCCCGAATACGTCTATATCGAAGGGGTGGATTTCCGGAACCGGATCCTGTACTGCTACTCCTTCGTGGAGGACATGAACGACATCGTGGAGACGGACTCCTTCTCCATCCTGGGGTTCCCGTTCACGGGTTCGGTCAAGAGCTAGGAAAAAATCGGGCAAAACGGTATCTCTTTGCCCGAAAACATGGGAATACAAAGGATATTCGGGCGGGAACGGGTGTTTCCGCCCGAATTTGCAACTGCCTTTTTGTGCTTTATTTTCAAGGTAATTCCGAATAGAAATGTTACCTTTGTCAGATAAATTGGAATCAAAGACAAAAGATATGAAAAAACTGACAGTCGCATGGGTTCTCCTCGCCCTCGTCGCCGTCTCCTGCGGTCCGCACCGGACCAAGGCGGCGCGCCTCATGGAGAACTATGCCGTGGTGACGATCCCCGCTCCGGACCTTTCGGACATCACCGACAACGGAAAGGAAGTCCTGAACCTGTACCGCTTCGCGGCGGACGAGGTGGACAACATCTACTGGAAACAGAATTACGGTGACAAGGCCGCCCTCCTGGGCTCCCTGACCGACCCGGCCGCCCGGCAGTATGCCGAGATCAACTACGGTCCCTGGGACCGGATCGACGGAAAGCCCTTCGTGGAAGGGGTCGGCCCCAAGCCCGCCGGCGCCTGCTTCTATCCGGCGGACATGACCGCGGAGGAGTTCGCCGCCTTTGACGATCCCGCCAAGATGAGCCCCTACACGCTCATCGTCCGGGACGGCGGTTCCCTCAAGACCGTCTGGTACCATGACGCCTACAAGGAGTCCATCGACAAGATCGCCGACTACCTGAAGGCCGCAGCCGACATCACCATCAAGCCCAGCGTCCGCGACTACCTCCTCAAGAAGATCGAAGGCCTCCGGACGGACGACTACTACGAGAGCGAGAAGGCGTGGCTGAACATGACCGACAGCAAGATGGACCTGGTGCTGGGTCCTAACGAGGCCGTGGACGACGCCCTGTACGGGGTCAAGAACTCCTTCGGCGCCTATGTGCTCCTGAAGAATCTCAAGCGCACGGAAGAGCTCAATGCCCTGTCCGCCCGCCTGCCCGAGTTCCAGCAGATGCTCCCCGGCGACCCGGCCTACCACCAGTTCATCCCGGGCAGCGAGTCCGACATCTTCTCCTGCAACGTCATCTACTATGGCGGCTACACCAACGCCGGTTTCAAGGTGATCGCCATCAACTTCCCCTATGACGCGAAGGTCCAGGAAGAACTGGGCACCCGCACCATCCTGTTCGACAACATCATCCGCGAGAAGTTCAACCGCACCGTCTTCCCGGTGGGCATGACCCTCTTCGAGGGCGCCTACCAGGCCCATCTGGACGCCAGCGCCTTCTACTGGAACATCGTCTTCCGCGAGATCGCGAAGGGCCTGGGCGTGAAGGAAACGGTCAATGGCAAGGGCACGGTCGCCGAAGCCCTCGGAAACGAGGCCCTCGTCTTCGAAAAGGCCAAGTCCAACGTCCTGGGCACCTGGCTCTGTGCCAATGAGGTCTCCGCGCACCACATCTCCGCCCTCATCCAGCGGGACGATGTCCTCGCGACCTTCATCGCCAATGTCATCCGTTCCGCCCGTTTCGGCACGGCCGATCCCACGGGCGAGGCGAACATCGCCGTCTATAACTACCTGATGGAAAACGGCGCCATGACCCGCAAGGCTTCCGGCCGGTATTCCATCGATTATGAGAAGACGATGCAGGCCATCGAGACCCTGGGCGCCGAGATCCTCCGGATCCAGGCCCTCGGCGACGTCGATGCCGCCGGCGCTTTCGTGAAGAAATACTGCGTGGTAGGTCCTACCATCGAGGCTGACGTGGTCTCCCTCGGCCTGGAGGGCATTCCCGTGGATATCCGGTTCAATTACGAGAAATAAAAACGAATCAATAATGGCTGCCAAGTTCAATTTCAAGTACTGTGTCGCCCTGCCGCTCGTACTGCTCATCACCATCCTCATCTGGGCTGTTCCGGTGTCGTTCTTCGGCATCGAGGCCCTGACCGTCGTACAACAGCGCGTGATCGCCCTGTTCGTGTTCGCCGCCCTGATGTGGATCTTCGAGATCATCCCGAACTGGAGCACCTCGCTCCTGGTGATCGTCATCTCCCTCCTCACGGTATCCAACAAGGGTATCGGCCTGTTCTGCGATCCGCAGTACGGCACCCTGGTCCCGTACGCCCGCATCATGTCCTCCATGGCGGATCCCGTGGTCATGCTGTTCCTGGGCGGTTTCGTCCTGGCGATCATGGCCGAGAAATACGGGCTGGACGTCACCCTGGCCCGTGCCCTCCTGAAACTCTTCGGCACCAAGCCGGAAGTGGTCCTGCTGGGCTTCCTGCTCATGATTTCCGTGTTCTCGATGTTCATGTCCAATACGGCTACCGCCGCGATGATGCTCGCCCTCCTCACCCCGGTCCTTTCCAAGCTCCCGGCCGATGACAGGGGCAAGGTGGGCCTCGCCCTTTCCATCCCGGTGGCCGCGAACCTCGGCGGTATCGGCACCCCGATCGGCACTCCTCCGAACGCTACGGCGAAGGGTGCCCTGGAGCAGGCCGGCATTGACGTGTCCTTCGGCGAGTGGTGCATGCACATGATTCCCTACGTGCTCATCATGATCCTCATCGCGTGGGTGCTCCTGCGCTTCTTCTTCCCCTTCAAGACCAAGAAGCTCGTTCTGGAAATCCCTGAGAGCAAGCAGAAGAAGGACTGGAAGCTGTATGTGGTCTGGATCACTTTCATCGGCACGATCCTCCTCTGGGCCACCGAGCAGATCACCCATATCAACTCCAACATCGTCGCCCTCATCCCGCTGGGCGTGTTCACGGCGACGGGCCTCTTCGGCAAGGAGGAGATCAAGGAGATCAACTGGAACGTCCTCTGGCTTGTCGCGGGAGGATTCTGCCTCGGTTACTGCCTGCAGGACACCGGTCTTGCGAAGGTGCTGATCCAGGCGATCCCGTTCGGCAGCATGAAGGTCTGGGTGGTCCTCGTGGTCGCCGGCCTGGTGTGCTACCTCCTCTCGAACTTCATCTCCAACTCCGCCACTGCCGCGCTGCTCATCCCGATCCTCATCGTGGTTGCGAACGGCATGGCCGACCCTGAGGCTGCCAACAACGCGCAGTTCCTCGCCATGGGCGGTACCAGCGCCATGATCATCTTCATCGCCGTCTGTGCTTCCATCGCCATGCTCTTCCCGATTTCCACGCCGCCGAATGCCATTGCCTCCGCGACCGGTATGGTGGAGACCAAGGATATGACCAAGGTCGGCCTCCTCATCGGCTTCATCGGTTTCATCCTCGGCTATTTCTGGCTGACCAAGATTTACCCCTTCGCCTAATCATCAATGACCTATATGAAAAAGATTATCGCCCTGTCGGCGGCCCTTTCGCTTGCGCTCGGGTTTACCGCTTTCGCACAGGAGAACCAGAAGCCTCAGTACGGCTATAAGATTTCCGACTTTGTCAGCAAGCCCAAGGTGGGTGGCTACATCATCGGCGGATACAAGTACAGCGACCAGGAAGGCGCCCACGGCGGTCCCGGGTTCAACTGCCGGCTCATCCGTCTGTATGTGGACGGCAGCATCTTCAATGACTTCAAATACCGTATCCAGTTCCAGGCCAACGGTACCAGCCCCCATGTGAAAGACTTTTATGTCGAGTGGGCGAAGTACAAGGAGTTTTCCGTAAAGCTGGGCCAGTTCAAGCGTGCCTTCACTTTCGAGAATCCGATGAATCCCTGGGACGTGGGCGTGGGAGACTTCTCCTTCCTGGTCCAGAAGATGGCCGGCATGGGAGACCGCCTGGGCGAAGCCAACATGGGCGGCCGTGACCAGGGCATCCAGGTCCAGGGCGACCTGTTCCCGATGGCCGGGGACTCGTACCGCCTGGTCCATTACCAGCTGGGCCTGTTCAACGGCCAGGGTATCAATCTGGCGGATGCCGACAAGTCGAAGGACGTGATCGGCACCATCCAGATCCAACCTGTCAAGGGCCTGTATGTGGGAGCCTTCGGCTGGAAGGGCAACTGGGTCCATTCTTCCGGCGCCTCCCTCAAGCGTGAGCGCTTCAGCGCCGGCCTCAAGTACGACGTGGACAACTGGACGCTCCGCGCCGAGTATGCGACGGCCCTCGCCGGTGAAAAGGAGCAGAGCGGTGCTGCCGATGCCTTCTATGTCACCGCCGGCATTCCTGCGACGGACTGGCTCAAGGTGTACCTCAAGTGGGACGAGTTCCGGGCCGCCGGCAATGCCGACAGCGCCCACGACATGTATTCCGCCTGCCTGAACTTCCGCCTGCACAAGAATCTGAATTTCCAGCTGGAGTACCGTCACCACAACAACAAGCTGCTGGGCACTCCGCACTTCAACGAACTCTGGTTCATGTCCTACATCCGCTTCTAGCGGTCAACCCGGGCCCGTCGGTATGAAAAAGATTTTCTTCTCCCTGCTTCTTGCAGCCCTTTCTGCGATGGGCCCCGGGCTCACTTGTTCCGCCCAGGACGAAACGCCCGCCAAGGTCCGTCTCTACGGCTTCATCCGCAATTACCTGGTGTATGACACCCGTGCGGTGGACGCCGGTACGCAGGACCTGTATTTCTATATGCCCAAGGACAGGAGCCTTCAGGAGGACGGGACGGATCTGAACGCGGCCCCGTCCTTCCGGATGCTGGCCCTCACCTCCCGGCTGGGGCTGGACATTTCCGGCTACCGGATCGGGGATACGCAGGTGAGCGGAATCATCGAGGGCGATTTCTACTGCATGAGCGGGTCCACGGCGGCTTTCCGCCTCCGGCAGGCTTACGCCAGCATCCTCTGGGACAACATGGTGCTGGGTGACCTGACGCTCAACGTAGGACAGACCTGGCATCCGATGGCCGCAGATCTGCCCCACGTCACCAACCTGGAGACGGGAGCCCCTTTCAATCCCTTCAACCGGAGTCCCCAAATCATGGCCCACTGGAGTGTCGGGAATTTTACCTGGACGGGCGGTATCCTGTACCCCATGCAGTACCTGCCCGTGGGACCGTCCTCCACGACGGGCCCCTCCTGGGATGTCTGGCGGAAGGAGTATTCCCCCCAGACTACCTACGCCACGGTCAAAAGTGCCGCTTTTGTGAAAAATGGCCTGATCCCGGAGGTGTATCTGGGCGTTTCGTACAGTCGGGGAGGTTTCCTGGGCAAGGCGGGCGTGAACCTGTTCTCCATCAGGCCCGGCTGGGAGGCCCCGGCCATTACGGTGATCGATGCGGCCACCCGGGAGCTGACCTACGACTATGATACCCGTTCGGTTATCCGGGAGCGCCTTTTCGCCGTCTCTCCTTTCGTATATCTCCAGTATTCTTCCGGTTCTTTCCAGATCAGGGCCAAGAGCATCCTTGCACAGGCGGGTGAGCACATGAACCTGCTGTCCGGTTATGGGGCGACCTTTGACTGGAAGCGGCAGCGGATGGCCTATACTCCCATGCGGGACTGGGCGTCCTTCGTTTCCTTCCAGGTGGGACGCAGGATCCGGTTCATGACGATGCTGGGCTACATGCAGCAGCTCGGCACTACGAAATCCCTGTTCAATTACGAGCTGAGCGATTTCCGGAATTCAATCTGGCTCAATACCTCGGCCGACAGCCACATCCAGCGCGCTTTCCGCGCTACGCCCACGCTGGCCTACAACCTGGGCAAGCTTACCTTCTCCATCGAGTACAACTGCACCGGCGCCTGGTTCGGTGAGGGACGCCGCAATATCGGCGGCCTCTACACCGCCGGCCACTGGGTGCTCAATCACCGCATCCAGCAGATGGTGCGGTTCTCATTCTAACGCACCCGGAGACGCCTTCCGATCTGCAGGGTGGTGGTTTCCTTGATGCCGTTCAGCCGGCAGAGGGCGCGGACGCTCGTCCCGTTCTTCCGGGCGATTTTGCCCAGGGTGTCGCCGGAGCGGACCGTGTAGTATTTGCGGGCCTTCGCCTCGGCTGCGGCCCGGGCGGCCGCTTCCTTCTTGGCCGTTTCTTCGGCCAGCAGGCGCTCCTCCTCGTCGGTCCGGAAGATCTCGTCCTCATCGTCGATGCTTTGCACATAGCGGCTGTTGGGGTTGAAATACCAGCTGCGGAAACGAAGGAGCCGATGCCGCAGGGTCCCGGTCTCGAAATCGATGAGCCAGTTCGGATCGAATGCATAGCCCTTGTAGCGGGTCTCGAAATGCAGGTGCGGACCGGAGGAGCGGCCCGTGGAGCCGCCGAGACCGATCACGTCGCCTGCGTTCACCCACGCTCCGGGTTCCACGTCCCGACGGGACATGTGGCCGTAGTAGGTCTCCAGTCCGTTCGCGTGGCGGATGATCACGAGATTCCCGTATCCACCCACATAATCCGATACGCGGACTTTGCCGTCAAAGGCGGCATACACCGGCGTACCGGTGGGATAGGGGAGGTCGATGCCCTGGTGCCGGCGTCCGTGCCGGTAACCGAACTTGGAGGACGGCGTAGTCCTGTTGGGACAGCAGTAGGAGTCCAGCGTGTCCACGATCCACAGGGAGAAACGGTCCGGAAGGGGCTTTTCGTCATGGTAGGGATTCACGCTGCGGGTGTCCCAGTTCTCGGTGAAGACCTTGTCGTCGGCGAGGGCCTTGGGGTCCTTGACGTAGCGGTAGGTCCCGTTGCTGTACAGGACGACCTTGACAGCGGGATTCTCGGTATCCAGCGTGTCGGCGTACGGGGTGCTGGTGCTGCGTGCGGAAAGGACGCTCATACGGCCGAAATCGTGCCGGAGCGAATCCGCTTCCCGGTCTTCCTGGGCCAGGAGCGGGACTGCGGGAAGCAGCAGGAGAGATATCAGGAGTGTTCTGTGGATTCTCATGGGAATTACCGGATTGCGCTGAAAAGGGATTTGAGCAGCAGGTCCACTTCGTCGATCTTACGCTGGAGCAGCTCGTCGGAGGTGGCTTCGCACAGGAAACGGAGATAGGGTTCGGTGTTGGAGGGACGGATGTTCAGCCACCAGTCCGGGAACTCGATCCGGTAGCCATCGAAGTCCATGAAAGCCGTCGCCTCCTCCTCGCCCATGAAGAGCTCCTTCACGGCCTCGATCGCACCCTCCTTGTCCTCCAGGCGGTAGTTGATCTCGCCGGAGTTCCGGTATTTGGCGATCCGGCCGATGGCCTCGCTCACGCTGATGCCTTCCTTCTTGAACCGGGCGATGACGCGGAGGATGAGGATGGAGGCGAGAAGGCCGCTGTCGGAGTAGAAGAAGTCGCGGAAATAATAGTGGCCTGCGAGTTCTCCGCCCCAGAGACCGTCGATTTCACGCAGCTTGAGGGCGGCGTTGGCCCGGCCCACTTTCCAGGTGTACATTTCGCAGCCCATGGATTCCAGGTACTCGCCCACGGCCTTGGAGGACCGGATGTCCTGGATGACGGTGCCCCTTTCTCCCCGTTCGTCCACGAAGTAGTGGCCCAGGAGGGCGATCATCAGGTCGGGGGAGATGAAGGTGCCGTGCTCGTCCACGAACATCACGCGGTCCGCATCGCCGTCATAGATGACACCGATGTCGGCGCCGGTCTTGACGACGAGCTCCTGCAGGGCAACGATGTTCTTCGGTACCAGCGGGTTGGGTTCATGGTTGGGGAAACGGCCGTCGATGGTGTCGAAGATATAGGCGGGGGCCGTGCCGAAGATTTCCTTCGCGAAGAGGTTGGCCATGCCGTTGGACAGGTCAAAGGCGATCTTCAGCCCGCTGAGGTCGCTCTTGTAGCCCATCAGGAACTCCAGATAGTCGCGGTGGATGTCCTTCTGGTAAACCTGTCCGGGGCTCACGGACTTCGGGGTGGGCTTTCCGGATTCGATCCATTCCCGGAGGGTGCCCAGGCCGGTGGCGAGCCCTACGGGAAGGGCTTTCTCCCGGGAGACTTTCATGCCGTTGTACTCGGCCGGGTTGTGCGAGGCCGTGATCTGGACGGAGGCCTTGAATCCGTACCGGGCCGTCCCGAAGTACACCATCGGAGTGGTGGACAGGCCGATGTCATAGACATCCGCACCTGCGTCGGTGATGCCGCGCAGCAGGTATTCGTGGATTTCGTCCGAGGAGACGCGGCAGTCGCGCCCCACGAGGACCTTGTCGGCCTCCAGCAGTTCGGGCAGGAAGTAACCGACCTTGTAGGCGGTGTCCTTGTCGAAATCGACGCCATAGACACCCCGGATATCGTAAGCGTGGAATGCTCCCATACGTTATTTGAGTTTGCTGTTGTAGTGGGGGTGGACCTTTCCCTTGGCGATGTTCTGGAGCTTGCCCGAGATCATCTTCTTGCGGATGGGCGGGACATTGTCCGTGAACAGGTTGCCGTCCAGGTGCGAGAGCTCGTGCTGGACCATCCGGGCGGCGAACTTGTCCAGCGTCTCGGTGACCTCCTGGAACTCCTCGTTGTAGTAGCGCAAGGTGATCTTCGCGGGCCGGACCACGTCACAGTACAGGTTCGGGATGCTCAGGCAGCCCTCCGAGTAGGTGGTCTTCTCCTCGCTTTCTTCGAGGATTTCGGGGTTGATGATCACGCGCTTGAAGCCCTTCAGGTAGTCGTACACGTCGGAGACCACGTCTCCGTCCACGATGACCACGCGCTGGCTCACGCCGATCTGCGGGGCGGCGAGACCGCACCCGTCGGCCCGTTCCAGGGTGTCCCTGAGGTCCTGGATGAGGTTTTTCAGCTGGTCTTTCTCTCTGAGGTCGGCCGGTTCCGCCTTCTTGCGGAGAACCTCCGACCCGTATAGGTAAATAGGCTGTATCACGATAGCAAGTTTATTTCTTTCTTCTTCCCGAAGTCTTCCGGGAACGGTTTTCCGGGACGGAATCGGGATCTACTGCAAAAGTCGCGCCCGAAGTGCGGTCCATGTAGCCCTGCAGGATGATGGCGGCGCTGATCCGGTCCACGGATTTCTTGTCGCGCCGGTCCTTCGCCTTCATCCCTCCGTCGATCATGGCCTGGTGGGCGAGGACGGAGGTGAACCGTTCGTCCTCGAGGGAGACGGGAATCTCCGGAAATGCCTTCTGCAGGAGTTTCAGGAAGGCGTCCACATGGGCCTGTGCCTCGGACGGCGCGCCGTCCAGATTCACGGGATATCCCACCACGAAGCGTTCGATTGTCTCGTTTTGAGCATAATTTTTGAGATAATCTATTAACTTTGCAGAATCGACCGTTTCCAGGGCAGAGGCGAAGATACGGAGCGGATCGCTCACGGCAAGGCCGGTGCGTCTGCGTCCGTAATCGATCCCGATGAGTCTGTCCATAGGATGCAAAGATAACAATTTTTATGGCTAATGACAATACGCCCCGGAAGGCGCGCAAATACAGGGTGGCGGTGACGGACGCCCTATCCCACGAACGGCTCTGGTCCACCGTCCTGACCCGTCCGGCTCTCCTGACCGCCCTCGTGACGGCCGCCGTGGTCCTGCTGCTGCTTTTTTTCCTGCTGGTCGCATTCACCCCGCTGAAGACCTTCATTCCCGGATATCCGGACGCCCGGGCCCGCCGGCAGGCCGTCCAGAATGCCATGCACATCGACTCCCTGGAAACGCGGATCCTCCAGTGGGAACTCTATACGGAGAATCTCAAACGCGTGGTCAGCGGCGAGGACCCTCTTCTGCTGGACAGCCTGATCCTCCTTCAGTCCTCTTCCCGCGAGGCGGTGGATACGGCTTATCTGGAACGGCGTGATTCGCTTCTGCGCGCAAAGGTGACGGAGGCGGAACAGTTCGAAGTGGCCGGTCCCCGGCGCGAACTCCCCATCGAGGCGCGTGCTTTCTACACACCGGTCAAGGGCGTCGTATCGGAAGGCTTTGACCGGTCCCTGCATCCTTACCTGGACATCACCGCTCCGAGCGGGACACCGGTGATGGCGGTCCTGGACGGGACCGTGGTCTTCGCCGGCTGGGACGAGGTGGACGGCTACACGCTGGCCGTGCAGCACCGCGGGGACATCCTGTCGGTGTACAAACATAACGAAAAACTTCTCCGAAAGGCCGGAGACACGGTCAAGGCGGGAACGCCCGTCGCGCTGACCGGGGCTTCGGGATCCCTGACGAAGGGAGACCACCTGCGCTTCGAACTCTGGTATGAGGGAGAGGCGGTGGATCCCGCAGCCTATATCAGTTTCTGATTCCATGGAAAAAAGAAGAATCGCCATACTCGGATCCACCGGATCCATCGGCACACAGACCCTGGACGTCGTCCGGCAGCATCCGGACCGTTTTGAGGTGGAGATGCTCACGGCAGGCAGCAACGCCGCTCTCCTGGCGGAGCAGGCCCGGGAATTCGGCGTGAAGCACGCCGTTATCTGCAATGCGGACAAATACCCTGAGGTACGGGAAAGCCTTTCCGGAACCGGCATACAGGTGCACTGCGGCATCGATGCCGCCTGTGACCTGGTGACGGACGGAGCGGTGGACATCGTCGTCGCTTCCATGGTCGGTTTCAGCGGGCTCAGGCCCACGCTCGCCGCCATCCGTGCCGGGAAAACCATCGCCCTGGCGAACAAGGAGACCCTGGTGGCCGCCGGCTTCGTGGTCATGAGCGAGGCCGCGCGCTGCGGCGCCCCGATCCTTCCCGTGGATTCCGAGCATTCCGCCATCTTCCAGTGCCTGCAGGCAGCGGCGGGAAACCCGGTGGAGCGCATCCACCTGACGGCTTCCGGCGGTCCTTTCCGCACCTGGCCCCGGGAACGGATCGAGAAGGCCGGCAAGGACCTCGCCCTCAAGCATCCCAACTGGAACATGGGCGCGAAGATCACCATCGATTCCGCCACGATGATGAACAAGGGCTTCGAGGTCATCGAGGCCAAGTGGCTGTTCGACGTGGAGCCGGAGCGGATCCATGTGGTGGTCCATCCCGAATCCGTCATCCATTCGATGGTGGAGTTCGCCGACGGGGCCGTCCTCGCCCAGCTGGGCTGCCCCGACATGCGGGAACCGATCCAGTACGCGATGGCCTTTCCCGAGCGGCTGCCCCTGAATAACAGGAAACTGGATTTCAGCGCCCTCGGCGCCCTGTCTTTCTTCGAACCGGACATGGACAAGTTCCCCTGCCTGCGGCTTTCCTTCGATGCCATCGGCCGGGGCGGGAACCTTCCCTGTGCGCTCAATGCGGCCAATGAGGCTGCCGTCGCGGGGTACCTGAGGGACCGGATCGGCTTTTACGATATCCCCGCCGTCGTGTCCGAAGTGCTCGCTCGCACGGATTTTGTAGCGGAGCCTACGCTGGATGACGTCTTCGCCACCAACGATGCCGCCTATGTCCATGCCCTCAGCCTGATATGATCGTCCTTGTCAAGACACTCCAGGTCATCCTGGCCCTTTCCCTGCTCATCGTCATCCATGAGCTGGGGCATTTTACGTTTGCCAAACTCTTCCATATCCGCGTGGAGAAGTTCTTCCTGTTCTTCGACGTGGGCGGCGTGAAACTCTTCTCCACCCGCCGGGGCTGGTTCGCGAGGCTGTTCCCGAAGGCGAAGGAATGGGAGACCGAGTACGGGATCGGGTGGCTGCCCCTCGGCGGCTACTGCAAGATCGCCGGCATGATCGACGAATCCCTGGACACGGAATCCATGAAGCAGGAACCCCAGCCCTGGGAGTTCCGGAAGCACAATCCCTGGCAGCGCCTGCTGGTGATGGCGGGCGGGGTCCTGTATAACTTCCTTTTTGCCATCCTGGCCTATACCCTTATTTTGAATATCTGGGGAAGTGCCTATGTGAAAAATGACGGCAATGCCGTGTATGTCAATCAACTGGCCTATGAGATGGGTTTCCGCAGCGGAGACCGGATCCTCCGGCTGGACGACTACGAGCCCGAGGATTTCGGGATGCTTCAGGTGGATCTGGCGCGCCGTGACGTCCGCAAGGCAACGGTTCTCCGCGGGACCGATACCCTGGACATCTATATCGACCAGTCGCGTCTCGGGGAGGTTCTGAACACCCCGGGCATGTTTGATCTGGCCGTCCCTTTTGTCGTGGATACCATCCCGGCCGATACACCCAACGCCGGCCGCCTCCTGCATGGGGACCGGATAGTCACCGTGGACGGCGAACCGGTGGTGTACTTGCAGGATGCACGGCCACTCCTGGCCCGGCATGCCGGGGGAGAGGTGCCTGTCTCCGTGCTGCGCGGGGCCGATACGCTCCAGGTCCCGCTTCAGGTGGATTCCTCGGGAAGGGTAGGGGTCTATACCGTCGCCCCGGGCTATGAATATAAGGAGTATTCGTTCCTGGAAGCGGTTCCCGCCGGGGTGAAACTCACTTTTTCCACGATCGGAGGCTATCTGCAGGATCTGAAGCTTGTGGCTACGCCCCGGACGGAGGCCTACAAGTCCGTGGGCAGTTTCATCGCCATCGGCCAGGTGTTCCCGGCCAAGTGGGACTGGTACCGCTTCTTGACGCTCCTGGCGCTGCTGTCCATCATGCTCGGGGTCATGAACCTGCTTCCCGTCCCGGCGCTGGACGGCGGGCACATCGTCATCTGCCTGTATGAGATCGTTACGGGACGGAAGCCCAGCGACAAGTTCATCCTGGCGGCCCAGATGGTGGGGATGGTGCTCCTGTTTCTGCTCATGTTCCTCGCTTTCGGGAACGACATTGGAAGACTGTTAAGATAATACATACGCGATATGAGAAATTTCGGAAAGATATTCGCCCTCGTGGCGGTGGTGCTCGCCCTGGCCGGCTGCAAGGGGAAGAACCGGGGAGCCCTGCTCCCCAACGTGAGCGGCAAGGCCGGCGAGATCGTCGTAGTCATCGACAAGGACAACTGGGAAGGGGAGATCGGCAACGCCCTCCGCGGAATCCTGGCGGACGATACCCCGTACCTGGCCCAGCGGGAACCGCTCTTCACCCTTGCGA
>Ga0310697_10004620_pt1 | contig 13529 bp, 15 predicted proteins | sample 172DNAGHGlowgp2_FD_203883 | JGI IMG/M metagenome (GOLD analysis project Ga0310697, IMG submission 203883) | Sheep rumen microbial communities from Palmerston North, Manawatu-Wanganui, New Zealand - 1728 DNA GHGlow gp2 (v2) (version 2) | ecosystem: Host-associated > Mammals > Digestive system >...
TATCATCGCCCACCTCGGCGGCGGCGTTTCCGTGGGTATCCACAACCACGGCCGTGTTGTTGAAGTGAACCGTGCCCTCTGCGGCCTCGGCGCTTTCTCGCCCACACGTGTAGGCTCCATCAACGCCAGCAAGCTTATCGACGTGTGCTTCAGCGGCAAATATTCCAAAGAGGACATCAAGAAAATGATCACAGCCGAAGGCGGTTTCGTGGCTTACCTGGGCACCAACGACGCCTACGAGGTGGAGAAAAAAGCCCTCGCCGGCGACCCCCGCTGCAAACTCCTTGTCGACGCTTTCTGCTATCAGGTATCGCTGGAAATCAGCCGCTTGGCAGCTGTGGTTAACGGCAAGGTGGACGCCATACTCCTCACCGGTGGCATAGCCTACAGCAAACCGTGGATGGCACAGATTCAGGAACATGTCGACTGGATAGCCCCCGTTAAGGTTTACAAAGGCGAAAACGAGATGCTAGCCCTCGCCATCTGCGGCAAAGAGGTGCTCGACGGAGTGGCAAAAGTGAAAGAATACGTTTAATTTTTGATAAATCACATCGCCCTTTCATTACAAATGGGAGGGCTTTTTTTAACTCTTTTTCTTATCGAAATGAAAAAAATAGCACTGATTATCGCCCTCGCACTGCCTTTGGCTATGTGGGCACAGGACAACACAGCCCAGCAGAAGACCTACAAGCCTTCGGCAAAACTGAAAGCCCTTCAGGATTCCGTTTCGTATGCCATGGGTATCGATGCATTCCATGCTCTTTCTCAAAATGTGGGCGAATTCGGCATCAACTGGGAGGTGTTTAAAAAAGGTATAGAGGATGCTAGCAAGGATAAACCCGGCTACACCACCGAGCAGATGCAGCAGGTGTTCCAAAGATACCAAAACGAGATGCAACGTCTCTACAACGAGAAACTTGAAAAGACTCTAGCAGAAGGCCGTAAATTCCTCGAAGAGAACAAGAAAAACAAATCCGTTATCGTTACCGAATCGGGCTTGCAGTACAAGGTGCTGAAGGAAGGCACGGGCAAGAAACCCGAAGCCGGCGGCACCGTGACCTGCCACTACACAGGCACCCTTATCGATGGCACCAAGTTCGACAGCTCGTACGACCGCAACCAACCGCTCACTATTGGGCTGAACCAAGTTATCAAAGGCTGGGGCGAAGGTCTGCAGCTGATGAAAGAAGGCTCGAAATATATGTTCTACATCCCCAACGAACTGGCTTACGGTCAGCAACAGGCAGGGATGATACCTCCGGGAGCCGCCATCATTTTCGAGGTGGAACTGATAAAGGTTGAAGATACGCAAAAGTAATAAACATCGTACCGTAAAGGAAAAATAAGAAGTTTGAGTTTGCCGCAGGTGAGTTTGAACTTCTTTTCGCTATAATAACAAGGCAATGGGAAACACTTTCGGCACTGTTTTAAGACTGACCACCTTCGGCGAGTCGCACGGCCTGGCCGTGGGCGGCGTGGTGGACGGTTTTCCCGCCGGAGTGCAGATAGACGAAACCAAAATCCATCAGCTGATGGCCCGCCGCCGACCCTCGCAAAACTTTGAAACTCCGCGTTGCGAACCCGACAAGCTGCGTTTCCTTTCGGGAATAAAAGACGGCGTAACGCTCGGCACGCCAATTGCTTTTGATGTTGAAAACCAAAAACATAACTCCGACGATTACGAACAGTTGAAAGACGTTTTCCGTCCCTCGCACGCCGACTATACATACCAGGCCAAATACGGCATCCGCGACCATCGTGGCGGCGGACGCGCCTCGGCACGCGAGACGGAGGCACGTGTGGTGGCGGGTGCGTTGGCTATGCAATTCCTTGAACAACAGGGGATAAGCATCGACGCCTGCGTTACACAGATTGGAAACGTAAAAGTGTCCAACACTCAAAACCTTGATTTCCAGACAGCAGAGCGCTCACCCTTGCGTTGCCCCGACCCCGATGCCGAAGCCAAGATGTTGGCCGTTATTGCCGAAACACAGCAGAAAGGCGATACGTTGGGTGGGGTAATTACTTGTGTGATAAGCGGTTGTAAAGCAGGCTTGGGCGAGCCCGTGTTCGACAAACTCAGTGCCACCCTTGCCCACGCTATGATGAGCATCCCCTCGGCGCGCGGTTTCGAGATAGGGGAGGGGTTCACCTCCGCAGCGATGACGGGCAGCACCTACGCCGACCTTTTCAACGCCGATTTTACGACCAAGACTAACCACAGCGGTGGCATTCAGGGCGGCATCTCCAACGGCATGGACATCCGTTTTTCGGTGGCTTTCCATCCTGTTGTAACTCTGGGCAAACCAATGCCTTGCATTACTTCCGAAGGCAAGGCTGTGGAGGTGGAAATCGGTGGTCGCCACGATTGCTGTCAGGTGCCGCGCGCAGTGCCTATCGTGCAGAGCATGGCGGCGCTTGTAATAATGGATGCGTTTTTATTGCAAAAAACTCAAAATTAGATGAATACAAAAAAATTATACCTTTGTTTGGCCATCGTCGCACTGATGTTTTCGTGTGGCAAGAAAAATACTTTCACCATAGAGGGAACATTGCAGAATGGCGCTGGCAAATACGTTGTTATTGAGGAGATTGCGCCTAAGGAGATGATTCCTATCGACAGTATTCTGCTCGACAAGGACGGCCATTTTTCGTTCACTTACGAAATGCCCTACCAAAGTTTCTACAACGTAAAAGTGTCGTCGCTGGACTTTGTGATGCTTCTGCCGAATTATGGCGAAACTATCACGCTTACAGGTGATTACGACCATTTTTCGCCCACATATCAAGTGAAAGGCTCGGAAGGCTCCATCCTTTTGTGGCAACTCAACGACTACACCAAATTCGGCGAGCAGCGCCTCGACTCCATTGCCCGCGCTTTCGACCAACTTGTGGCCGACTGCAAAGGCGACACCAACTGCATCAAAAAGCAGAAACCCGCACTCGACTCCGTTTACAAAGAGGCTTACGCACAGCAACAGCAGTATGTGGTGTCGTTCATCGAACGTAACAAAGGCTCGCTTTCCACGCTGATAGCACTTTACAAGACTTTCAACACCCGTCCGCTGATAAATCCCGCCACCGAAGATTTCTATTACTACGAGATGATAGCCGACACCCTCGACGTCGCCCTGCCCGACAATCCGCACACACTCAATTTCCGCAATACCGTGGAACACCTGCGTGTGCAATACAACATGCAGCAGAGCCAACAGCCGCAAGCCATTGTAACATTGGGAAATACTGAAGAATAAAAGCCATGTCATCACCCGAAAAAGCATATTTCGTTTCCGACACCCATTTCGGTGCACCGCCCGACAGCCGTGGGCGCGAAGCCGATTTCGTGCGCTGGCTCGACAAGGTGAAAGCCGACGGCAACAAACTTTTCCTGCTCGGCGACATCTTCGATTTCTGGTTTTCGTACAAACATGTGGTGCCGCGCGGTTTCGTGCGGGTGCTCGGCAAGCTGGCCGAACTCGCCGACAGCGGGGTGGAGATTTGTTTTTTCACCGGCAACCATGATATGTGGGTGTTCGATTATCTGGAAAATGAACTTGGAATCAAAACATATACTCAACCCACTGAGTTCGAGATGGATGGCAAGTTGTTGCTCGTCGGCCACGGCGACGGACTTACCGATATGAACAAATCGTACAACGCTTTGAAACGTGTGTTCGCCTCGAGGCTGTGCCAGCGCGCTTTTGCGGCACTGCACCCGTGGGTGGGTTTCTCGATAGCAAAAAAATGGTCGCTGAGCAGTCGCCGAAAAGGCAAGAAAAATATTAAAAAACAGTGCCGTCCCAACGAGGTGCCGGTGTTCTGCAAGGTCAAACTTCAAGAGAGACATTACGACTTTTTCATCTTCGGCCATCGGCATAGAGTTGAAAACGAGGCGGTTGGCGAAAACTCCCGTTATCTGGTGATAGGGGAGTGGATTGAAAACCGCAACTACGCTGTGTTTGATGGCGGTGAGATAGAGGTGCGGGATTTTGCCAAAGAGTGAAAAAAACTTCATCGGCATATACTTTTCCACGTCATACTGCGTTATTGTATCACTTAATATAAAAAAAGAGATGCAAACAATCACAATCTGGATAATTTTCTTCGCACTGATGTTGCTCAGCTTTATTGTGAGCCGTGCGTTGCAGTCGTATTTCAACAAATGTGCGAAAATCCTCACCAACGAGGGCATTACGGGCAGAGAGGTGGCCGAAAAGATGCTTTACGACAACGGCATCTACGACGTGAAGGTGGTATCCACTGGCGGCTCTCTCACCGACCACTATAACCCTGCTGACAAAACTATCAACCTAAGTTACGAGGTGTATAACGGCAACAGCGTTACCGCCGCCGCCGTGGCCGCCCACGAGACAGGTCACGCTGTGCAGCACGCACATTCATATATATGGCTTTCGCTACGTTCCAAGCTAGTGCCCGCGGTTAGCTTCGCCTCGCGCTGGGTGCAGTGGATTTTGCTTGCCGGCATGCTACTGGTGAATATTTTCCCGCACCTGCTTCTGGTGGGAATAGTGCTTTTCGCCCTCACCACGCTGTTCAGTTTCATCACCCTTCCGGTGGAGATAAACGCCAGCCGTAGGGCGTTGGTGTGGATGAACTCCAGCAACATAACCACGTCGCAGACACACCCCAAGGCCGAGAAATGCCTGCGTATGGCCGCTTATACATACGTCATCGCCGCACTCTCGTCGCTGGCCACCCTGCTGTATTATGTGCTTATTTATAGCCGCAGGTCGTAGCAAGTATGGCTCTGAGCCGCCAATTTAAAACAGAATGAAGTTATTAAAAAAAGTATAATATAATAAATTGACATGAAACATTTATTTTTTAATGTGATAGCTGTTATTTTGCTATTTTGCACAACAGTTAGTTACGGACAGGAAAAAAGGACGATCGCTTTCTCGGGATTGCCCCAGACAGCACAAAATTTCGTGAATAAGCATTTCTCCGTCAAAGAGGTATCCACAGTGTTTTACGACACCGACGACAAGGAGTACGAGGTGCGCTTTTCCGACGGCTCTAAGATTGAATTCGATAAAAAAGGCAGCTGGGAAGAAATCGAAGACCGCGACAATGTGCCGGCCGCTGTTATGCCGCAGCCCATACGCGATTACCTTGCAACCAATCACAAAAACACGAAAGTGCGTAAAATCAGTGCCGACCGAAGGGGATACGAAGTTGAACTTTTGGGAGATATGGAACTGAAATTCAACAAAAAAGGCAAGTTCCTGCGTTACGACGACTGAACCTCGTTTTTTTTTGACGGCATAGAATGACCAACGTAGAACGGTCGTCACTGCCAACGGATACATCGTTGCAAGTGCAAGATAATAGACAATTGATTATAATACATTAAAGCAAGACAATGAGACGCACCTTTTTCAAAACCATCGCCGCTATTTTTACAGTGGCAACCATGCTTTTCGCAGTGTCGTGCGACAAAAACGAAGACGACAACGACGGTGGCCAAAACCAGAACAACAATAACGATGCCTCGCTGGTAGGAACAAACTGGACAAACCACGACGAGGGCGAGGAAGAACTCGAGAGTGGCATTATGGCCACCTATGTGGCAGACGTCCGGCTGAGTTTCGGAACCGCCACTACAGGAAACGTGTCATTCTCCATGGAATATCCCGAATATCCCGAAGAAAATATGAATTATGGCCTGCCTTTCACCTACACATACCAAGCTCCCAACGGTACAATTACCGCTTCTGCCATGGGTTATTCTATGGACATGACCTTCGTTGTGAACGGCAACCAGATGACCGTTACCACAACTAATGACGGCGAGACCGAGACCGCAATATTTACCCGCGAGCAATAGAGCAATCAACGCAAATGAAGAAAATAGTGTCGCTATTTTCCGGACTGTTGGCTGTGCTTTTTGTGCAGGCCCAAGGTTACATTAGTGGCACGATTAAAGATACGAAAACTAAAGAAGCCTTGCCGTATGCCAAAGTTTTGGTCCTTAAGGACAGTGTTATGGTGGGTGGGGCTGCATCCGGTCCTAATGGCTGTTTCCTTGTAAAACCACTTCCTTTGGATACTTTCAATATCAAGATTGAACTGAAAGATTATCAGCCTTACGAACGGCAAGGCATTATTCTAGATAGTTCGTCTCGCCATAAACTGGAAATCGAACTTGTACCCACAATATATAAAGGCGAACCTTGCGATGCGGCGTGTTTAAAGACAGCGCGTGAACGTGACAAAAGAGCGACAAAGCTATTGCCTTTGTGTGAATACAAGATAGAGGACAAAGAAATAACAAACCTGCTCGACCGTGTTATCGAAGGCAGGGAAAATACATACGAAGAAAAGCCGAAAAAATGTAGTGTCGTGCCACGTGGTGCCACCTGAGAGCTGCATCTATTTAAAGCCCCGACACTCGACACCGCGTCCATGGTGGGCAAATACCTTTATGATATTTACCACTACGACAGCATACTGCCTTACCCGTTTAAGGAAGCCGCCCCACGATTCTCTTTCGACAGCGCCACCACCCTTGTGGAAGTTACTGCCACATATTTTCCGCAGACGTTTTCGCAAGCCGAAGGCTATGCTGAATACCGTGGACGAATCTTTTTTATCTGTGTGCCTGTTGATGAGGGGGACGGACATCTCCGCAAGACCGGACGCACAAAAATCTTCAATCAAAGGAATAAGCCAGAGACTACTATCTGGGACCCTCCGACGTGGATTTACACAAAGCAGCAAGGCCATTGGTATCGCTGGCTGGAATTACCAAACGGTTATTGTTTTTTTTTGTTTTTGCATTATGATAGACCTTTTCGCAAAAAGAGGCACCCTCGTCCCGAAGGACGTAACTCCCTTTCAGAATTTCTCCGGCAAGGGGATGAAATTCCGTTTGCAGTCGTACGACTGGGACGGATGTGCATGCGTTTCGCACATGAGCATGCGCGCCTTTCTCGGCCTTATGACGATGGAGACCGTGATTTGCACCCCCTATGCAAAAGACCTGCCGCTGTTCTCCTTCGACGGCGTTAAGGCCTTTGGCAGAACCACGCTTTTCATCGAGTTCTACGACACCTTGCTCGCTCCCATCGATTTGTCGGCATTGGAAAGGGTGCAACAAACGTTCAATGATTTGAAAAACAAGGCGATAAAGCCTGCCTGGTACGACAGCCTGAAACTCCCGCCCAGCACCTACAAGGTGGGTCGCGGAGCACGAATGTCGCAGCTCTCAACGGAGATGGCCACGGCATATCTCGACCTTTTCGCCTCCGCGCGCGAGGTGGACCGTACAGAAAAGACCGTCCGCAACAGGGCTTACGTGGAGGGACTTATCACGAACGGCGGTCCGGCTATAAACACCGTCCGTGACATGCTTGGCGCCAGCCCCGCCGAGACGATGTTCCGCCGTTCCCTTTTCTGGACGGAATGAGAACTTTTCCCAGCCTGCAAAACAAGGCTTTTTGGCAACACCTGAGAAGGGGATGAAATGCCGTTTTTTAGGAAAAGTGTATTTTTTGCTTGCCAATTTCGTTGGAAAAGTGTACTTTTGCAGTTGATTTTAATAGCACCCACAATGAACAACCTTATTGCCTTTTGCGGCCTTGACTGCGGACAGTGCGACGCCTACATCGCCACCCGCGACAACAACCAAGCCCTGCGCGAGCGAACCGCCCGTCTGTGGTCGGAACTGAACAACGCCACCATACTGCCCGAACAGATCAACTGCCAAGGTTGCCGCATGGACGGCGTTAAGACCGTTTTCTGCGAACATCTTTGCCAGATACGTCTCTGCGCCATGGACAAAGGCCTCGACAACTGCGGCGGATGTGCCGAGATGGAAGCATGTGCCAAACTCAGAGCCGTTACCGCAAACCGTCCCGATGCGTTGGAGAGGCTGAGGAAGGGATGAACAAAATAACAGATATTCGATTTTAAAAAATTAATTATGCAAACCGAAAGAATCCTGCTCCGGCCGTGGCGTGAGAGCGACGCGCCGACACTTTTCCGCTACGCCTCCTACCCCGAAGTGGGTCCCCATGCCGGCTGGCCGCCGCACCGTAGCGTGGAGGAGAGCCTCGAAATCATCCGCACCGTGTTCAACACCGACACAATGTGGGCTGTGGAGCTAAAGTTCACGGGCGAGGCCATTGGCTGTGTGGGATATCTTACCGCAGCCCATTCCAACCTTCAAATCCCCGACGACCAGTGCGAGGTGGGCTACTGGATTGCCCGTCCATATTGGGGCCGAGGCATCTGCTCCGAAGCCATGCGGATGGTGGTGGAACACTGCTTCCGCGACAAAGGTTTTTCCGTGCTTTGGGGCGACTACTTCCCCCATAATCCCGCCTCGGGACGCGTGATGGAGAAATGCGGCTTTGTGGATACCGGCCGCGAGACGCTGTGTCCCAACCTCGAAATCGGCTCCGACCAGCCGGTGAGAATAATGAAATTAGACCGCGAGTTATGGCAATTACAAACGAAAGGGTGAGGGAGGCCTATAGCGAGCGCGAGGCGCAGGCCATATACCAAGAGGTGCGGCAAAGTGGCGATTTCGTGGGCTTTGCGCAAAAGTTTATGCATAGCGACGACAGCCGTGTGGCCCGCAACGCCCTGTGGACACTCACCAAAGCCAGCGACAGCGAGCTCTCGCAGCTGCAACCCCTGCTCGACGAGCTGATGGACTTGGCCATGCATACCGATAGCTCAGCAGTGCGACGGCTGTCGCTGAACCTCGTCGAACGGCTGGAGATGGACGAGGACGACCTCCGCACCGACTTCCTCGACTTCTGCCTAGAGCACATGGCCGACATCGAGGAGTTGCCCGGAGTGCAGTCGATAAGCATGAAACTCGCCTTCCGTATGTGCCAGTTCTACCCCGAGCTTATGGACGAGTTTCTCCGCACCCTCGAGGCGATGGAAATCAGCTATTACAAACCCGCAGTGAAAAGCGTCCGCAACAGGATACTTGCAGGGAAAATGAAGTGAGGGGTTTGCCACATTTTTTGAACGAAAGGGCGGAAATTTGTATTTTGAAATATAATTTTTGGGTATAATTTTGTATTTACAAATATAAATTTTGGGTATAATTTTGTATTTTGAAATATAAATTTGGGGTATAATTTTGTATTTTCAAATATAAATTGTATCTTTGCATTGTTTAAGATAAATATAATAATTATGGAACCGACTGAAATTCGTGTTGTTGTGGATAATTACCATCGTAGGCTTAACAATGTTTCTTTGTCATTCAAACGGTATTTGTACAGCCAAATAGATTGGGATGTGCGGATGATTGGTATAAAAGGAGCGCGTGGCGTTGGTAAGACGACCATGCTTTTGCAGCATATTTTGGATAATTACAAGGATGTAGACCAAACGTTGTTTGTCTCGTTGGATGATTTGTGGTTTTCAAACCATTCTTTGGTGGAGCTTGTCGAATGGGCATCTCAGCATGGCATACAGCGTCTGTATTTGGACGAGGTTCATCGTTATCCGCAGTGGCAGCTTACGCTGAAAAATATATACGACAACTATCCGGATATGGCCATTGTATATACTGGCAGCTCTTTGTTGTCCATTGATTATGCTGTAGCGGATCTGTCCCGTCGGCAAACTTTGTACACTCTGCACGGTATGTCTTTCCGTGAGTATCTTGAGTATGAAAACGTATTGAGTCTGTCTCCTTTGGCGTTGGACGACCTTTTGAAAAATCATGTCGAATATGCAATGCAAATCACACGTGATATTAAGGTTCTGCCGCTCTTCGAGGCCTATCTCGAACATGGTTACTATCCTTTCTACAAAGAATCCGCCAGTGATTATCTCGACCGCCTTAAGTGGACGGCACAAATAGCTATCGACGTTGATCTGCCCGCTGTTGAAGATGTGTCGTATGCTACTTTGTTGAAAGTTAAACGGCTGTTGTCTTTGATAAGTGAGAGGGTGCCCTTCGTGCCAAATATGGCCTCTTTGTGGCAAGAACTTGACACCAACAACACTCTTGGTTTGAAAATGCTTTACGCTCTCGACAGAGCACGGATTCTGTCGTTGGTTTCAAGCAAAATTAAGAGTTATAAACATCTTTCCAAGCCCGACAAGATATTCCTCAACAACACAAATTTGATGTATGCCTTGTGTTCGAAGGTGGATAGGGGAACGGAACGGGAGACTTTTTTCCAAAACCAGCTTTCGGTTGGACATGAGATTAGCATCCCATCGCAAGGGGATGCCCTTGTTGATGGCAGGTGCCTTTTCGAAATAGGAGGGAAAAACAAAACTTTCGAGCAGATAAAAGACCTTCCCGACAGCTATTTGGCAGTAGCCGACACCGAAATTGGCCACGCCAACCGTATTCCGCTTTGGATGTTCGGCATGCTGTACTGATTGCGGTGCTTACCCCCCCGACGGGCGACATATTATAGGCAGGGGTGAAGAAACTTCCAGTGGATGTTTCGATAGCGACCGAAGGGAGCGGAGAATGCTCAAAAACTATCTATTCTATATTAGTCCTACGGACTTTGATTTTCTGAGCCCCGTAGGGGCGATATAATATAGGCAGGGGTGCAAACCCCTGTGTATGAAATGGAGGTTCCGATTTAAGCCCTGAAGGGGCGACAGAAAAACGGGGCTTGAAAAGCCCCGCTTGCACTAACTATTATTGTAATCTGTATAATTAGAACACATCTCCTGAATAGAAAGTTACTCCATCATATGCTTTCTTTACAAATGACAATAGGCTCTTACCATTTTCGTCTGTTGCTGAGATATAGAAATAATCACTTTTTTTCTCAACTTTACATGATTCACCCATCTTTATATTCCCACAATTATATTCTCCCATATATATGTCTGCGACTTCATAATCTGCAATGTTTTCTACAGACCAAAATATAGCCTTGCATCCATAGAAATCTTTGCCCGAAAGGTTTTTAATGGTTATTAAGGTTGCTTTTTCTTTGTTGCTTTCCTCGTCTTTTTTACATCCCGTCATTGTTGCTATGCCTATAACACACAACATTACCGTGATAATTTTTACCGTTTTTTTCATTTTTTTTCTGCCGTTTTATCCTGTTGGCTCGTCAGTTCTATGAACCTGTCCGCGCCTCAACAAGCAAACTACATACAATAAACGAAGCGTGGCACTGTATGCCAATCCCCGCCTGAAGGGTAGTGAGAAATGAACCTTGAAACAAGAAATGGATAGCAGCCCACGCATAGCGCAAGTGCTAAACCCACGTCCTTGTGTTTCGGAAAACTTCTCACTTTTTTCAGGCACAAGATCGAGGCATAACGCTTCGGGATTTCTACTGTCGAAATCCAATTGCAAAATTACACTTTTTTTCCGTTCGGCAAAATTTTTTTGCAGAATCAGAAAAAAAATACGTAACTTTGCAAAATCATTGAGTAAAATTACTCAGTCCATTGAGTAAAATTACTTAATATGTTGAGTAAAAATTTAAGATATGTTTGAACGTATTTATAATCAGGTAATTAAAGAACGTTTGAAAGGGCCGCGGAAGTTTATCCAGATAGTTACCGGCCCTCGTCAGGTGGGCAAAACCACAGCCGTAATTCAGGTATTGAAGTCGCAAAAAACGCCGTATCTGTTCTTTTCTGCTGACGAAGTGCCTGTTTCTCAGCGCGAGTGGATTGCGGACTGTTGGGAAAATGCACGCATGAGGTTTCGTACTGAAAAATTGGATAGTTTTATACTTGTGATAGACGAAATACAAAAAATCCACGGCTGGAGCGAGGTGGTAAAAAAAATGTGGGACGAGGATTCGCGACTCGACACCAATATAAAAGTGCTTTTGCTTGGCTCGTCGCGTGTGTTGCTCGAAAAAGGTCTCGCCGACTCGCTTATGGGACGTTTCGAGATTATCAAGATGCCCCATTGGTCGTTTGGCGAAATGCACGATGCCTTTGGTTTTACTTTGGAACAATATGTGTATTTCGGTGCATATCCCGCTGTGGCGGAATTTATTGGTAATGAGGAACGTTGGGGCGAATACATCCGTTCAGCTATCATAGATGCAACCATAAACAAAGATGTTTTGGCCGATGCTGTGGTGAGCAAGCCTGCTTTGTTGCGCCAGACTTTCGAACTTGCCTCGGCGTATTCTGGTGATATTGTGTCGCTTACAAAGATGATAGGCCAGTTGCAGGACGCTGGAAATACTACAACTCTTTCGTCGTATTTGCAACTTTTGGACGAGAGCGGTCTTGTTTGCGGATTGCAGAAATTCTCCCCCGAGAAACTGCGCCAACGGGCTTCGATACCTAAGTATCAGGTGTACAACAATGCCTTGAAAAGTATCTATTGCGGGGCTTCGTTCAAAGAGGCACAGTCCGACCACAAACTGTGGGGACATCTGTTCGAATCAGCCATGGGATGCCATGTTGTGAACAGCGCTTTTTCGTACCATTTTCAGCCGTTTTATTGGCGCGAGGGCAACAACGAAGTGGATTTTGTGTTGAAAAATGGCGAAAAAGTCGTTGGCATTGAGGTGAAATCCAATTTTGAGAAATACACCACGGGCTTGGCCGATTTCCGGGAGCGTTTTAGTCCGTACTCGGCGTTTGTCGTTGGATACGAGGGTGTTCCCGCAACGGATTTCCTCAACTCCGACCTGCGGCAGCTTCTCAAATAACAGCTATATTTTTTGCCTCAGCTGTAGATAAACCAACCGCCAGTAGCTTTAAGCCGCTGGCGGTTGGTTTTCTGTGTGGGATAGGTTTCTTTGTCTGTCATGCAGTATTCTTTATCCTCTTTTTCCAATTTTTACTCCAAGTTTGATGTAAAAGTTTTGACTTTTCACTTTTTGTGTATAATAATTATAATCTAAAACAGAATAATTCTGCTCTGCAGTGTATTGAGCATATCCAAAACCCAATGAAAATCTTGCAAAGTCAAAACCCATGCCTATCATGAATTTTGTTGGTTTTAAATCTTCGGGCTCTGTAAGTCCCATTGATTTTCCCAATGATAATTCGATAAATGGTTGCACATTTCTATTTATTGGAATATAACCTCGTGCGTTGAATGTGATTGGCAATGATACCCAATCATTTTTAAACATATAAAATAACGGATAATTGTTGTCCGATAGATTTGTGTAATCCTCCTGAAAAGTTGTCTCTTTGTCATTGAAATATTCAAGACCGATACCAACCCCAACAAAAGCGTAATCGAAAATGCGAACGCCAAATGTCCATGAAAAACATAAACCAAGATCATCTCCCGCATACAGACTCCATTCTGGATAGCAGTTAAACCGTGCTCCTTTGATAAAAGGTCGAGTCTCATCGTCATAATCATTGTTATATTGTTGATTGTTATCAAAAGAACTGTATTCACCACTTTCGTATAATATTGATTTTACATCGCTATGGTTTATTACGAATGTCGGACCATCTGAATTGTTAGCTTTTTTATATTTTATTTCTTTATTTGATACCTCAATAATATTGGCGGATATTTGTTGGGCATCTTTTGTTGTAATAATATCTTGTGCATAAATTTTTATGCT
>Ga0310697_10004621_pt1 | contig 13528 bp, 11 predicted proteins | sample 172DNAGHGlowgp2_FD_203883 | JGI IMG/M metagenome (GOLD analysis project Ga0310697, IMG submission 203883) | Sheep rumen microbial communities from Palmerston North, Manawatu-Wanganui, New Zealand - 1728 DNA GHGlow gp2 (v2) (version 2) | ecosystem: Host-associated > Mammals > Digestive system >...
ATGATGCAGTCTGCAATGGTGATAATTGCTAGTAAAACAGCAAAAAACTTAAGCGAAAGGAGTAGTTTTTCTCCATTTGGAGCGTTGTCTTGCATAATCTCTCCTTTTTGTACAATATACAAAAGGTGCATGACGGACTTTTGGCGGTGAACCCGGTTTTACTTGTGCGAGGGCTTCATATTTTTGTATATTCTTTGCCACAGAGGTTTTTATGTCACGAATGAATGTTTTTAAAGCGCAAAATAGAGTGGATGGTTGTGGTATTTCGCAGAGGAGCGGATTTTTTCACGCAGCTTTTTTAGTGGTATTTGCGTTTTTAGCGGTTTCGGCACATGCGTTTGACTTGTCGGTCAAGGCGAATGTTGATAACGCCCAGGTCTTTATTGGCGACAAGTTCAATTACGAAATCCAGGTCACGGCGCCTGAGAACGCCATCGTCGATTTGCCGAGCTTTGTCGGGAACCTTGGCAGCTTTGAAGTCAAGGAAATGAAGAACGAGAAGATTACCGAGGGCATGCCCAAGGGGACGGCGAAGTTCACTTGGCTTGCGACGCTCAATACGTTCGTGAGCGGCGACTTTCTCATTGCCCCGCAAGAAGTGAACGCCATCGTTGGCACGGATACCGTCAAGACGCACACGGACCCCGTAGCGGTCAAGGTTGCTGCCCGCACGAACGGCGAAGAAACGGACATTATCGAAGTCGAAGACCCGATGAAGGATCCGAGACTCCCGCAGTGGGTCTATATTCTTTTTGCAGTGCTTGGCGTTGCCTTGCTCGTGTTCCTCGGATGGTTTTTGCATAAGAAATTTGCAAAACGCGGCGAAGCTCCGCAGTTGCCGCCGTACGAAGAAGCCGTGCTTGCGCTCAAGAATCTGCGCAACAGAAATTACCTCGCCGAAGGCAACCAGGGCGATTACTTCATGACGCTTGGCTTTATCGTCCGCCGCTACATCGAAAGACGTTTTGAAGTCGATATTCTCGATGCGACCGTCGCCGAACTCAAGAAGCGCATGTCGCACGTGGCAGGACTCCCGCAGGCGTACAAGGAATCCGTCGTGACGCTTGCCGTCGAAACCGAACCGGTGAAGTTCGCGAAGATGAAACTCGAAGGCGAACGCTGCACCTTCTGGGACGAATGGGCCGACCGCCTGCTCGAAGATACCAAGCCCGTGCCAGAAGAAGAACAGCAGAAGAAAGAGGCCGCGAAGGCTACTGCGAAAAAGTAGTGCAGGTCGCTATTTCTTCGCTCGTTGTTTATTCAATGTTTATAAAAGGAACTCACTTATGTGGGTTCCTTTTAAATGATGTAATTGGGATTATTTCCCTAGAATCTGTTCTTCTGTAAGGTTGAATCTTTTGACAAGAGTTTCTATGGGAACACCGTCTTCGTAAAGCGCACGAGCTGTACGGAGCTTTTCTTCTTCGGCTTTTTGGCGTTCTTTGTCGAGTTGTTCTTCAAGTTTCTCTTCAAGTTGCTGACGTTCTTCTGTTATCTGCAGACGTTCTTCTGTCATCTGTTGACGTTCTTCTGTTATCTGCAGACGTTCTTCTGCTATTTGCTTGCGTTCTTCTGCCAATTCTTGGCGTTCTTCGGCCATTTGCTCGCGAAGGTAATCGCCAATGCTTACGAATCCGTATTTTTGTCCGATGCTTACGAACGCCATGTTCAGCTCCTTTAGGAAATCTTTGCCTAAATACTCTGCTAAATATATACTTGTTTTTTCAAGCAGGCAAGACGCCTCGTGTTGCGGCATTTTATTCAAGAGTTTGCAAAACTGCGGCAAAAGTTCCAGCAGCTTGTTCTTGTTGAATGCGTGCTTCAATGCGATTATACCCATGCCGGTTGCGATATCTTCGCAGGCGAGGCAGTCGTTGTCGGGAATGTCCGCCATGTTGACGAACGTACATTGGAACGGCAGGACTTTTCCGCGGAAGTACTCCGGGTAAGCCTTTTCAAGGATTTTGAGCGGGTTCCAGTTATCACGTCCGTTGTAAAATATTATCGCCATTGTCGGGATTCCGCTGAATATGCGGTTCTTGTCCTGAATTTTCATGACGGAATGGATGTATTTGGAGATCTGGTCGAAGATTGTGGGGTCGCGACCTGATTTGTGCTCTAGCAGGATTCCGACGAGAATCGGGGCACCAGTCGAAACGTTTACGCGAAATGCTAAATCCGCTTCGCCGGTGTCGTCAACTTCCGAATAGGAATCGGGAATACGCATGAGCGTATCGAGATTGACTTGGTTTAGAAATGTGTCGACATCATAGTTTATTTTTCTCGCAAGCTCAAGCAGGTAGCGGACATGTGCTGTGTCGGCAAATAGCCAGCGAAAGTATGCGTCGTGTTTTCGTTTGATAACCTTATTTTCGTTTTCCATTTGTTCGGTGGAACCAGTTGTTTAAAGCGAACTGGTACGCAATCTTATATAGCAAAGGATATAGAAAACGATCTAGCAAAAAAGCTCTTGAAAATGTCTTGCATTGTCAAGAACGGATGAGCATAATTTAACAAACTCTTTTCGAAAAAGCAAGAGATTTTTGTTTTCGCTTCATTTTGCAAACAACCGTTAGCACGAGCGTCGCGAGAATAAGCTTGCTTATTCTCATGACCGAGTCACAGGTTGTTCTACAAACAACCGTTAGCACGAGTGTCGCGAAAACAAGCTTGCTTGTTTTCATGACCGAGTCACAGGTTGTTCTACAAACAACCGTTAGCACGAGCGTCGCGAGAATAAGCTTGCTTATTCTCATGACCGAGTCACAGGTTGTTCTACAAACAACCGTTAGCACGAGCGTCGCAAAAACAAGTTTACTTGTTTTTATGACCGAGTCGCAGGTTGTTCTGTAAACACCGTTAGCACGAGCGTCACAAAAAAGGCATGTGCAAATTTTGCACACACCTTTTAATCGGAACTTTGCTTGTGAACGGAGTTTATTCTACTTCTCCCTTCACGCAGCGGACGGATAATCCGTCATTTTCATCGTCTGCGCAGACGCTTACCATTCCTTCGGAACCGTTGCCGAAATGAATCATTGTAGCGCAATTGTTGTTTCGCGTGTCTATCGTAGATGTCCAGAAATAGGCGAAACGGCCTGGCTCCAAGAAATACTGTGAACTTGCCCTATATTCTCCGGCGGGCAAAACCGTAAAGCCGTATGTGTCTTTTCCGCCACCCCATCCCACGACAGCGTAGTCGATGAATGCTGGGTATCCGCCATTTCCTCTTTCGGGCCATTCTTCAACTTCGGGCAGGTGCCATCCGGTAGGGCATGCCTTTTTTGCAGCCTTGAAGGTGTATAGGCGGCCGTACTTGTCGCAATTTTCTTTCTTGTTGCCGTTGCACCAACTTGGCGGTTGAATGCTTGGGAAACCCATGTCGCAGCCTTTCGGATCGTTCCCGGTGCAGTTCGTCATTACACTGTCTCTCATTTCGTAATTGAGGTTTTCGGCCATCCAGATTTTTTCGCCGAGCTTGACGATTTTATATGTTTTTCCGTCACGCGTATCTGTTAAAACTGAATCGTTTTGCGCTGCAGTGGAATCGGTCGGTGTTGTTTTTGACGGTTCTGGAGCTGGGCCAGTGGAGATTTCGTATGTGGTTCCGTTGAACGCCCCACGGAATTGAACAAACTTCGCATCTGCATTTTCGGGTTCAATATCAAACCAGTGGTCGCTATTGCATGTGCATGTGGTTTCTGAATGAACGACTCCATATTCGATTTGCAAGGTGTCGCCGGAACGTTTTGTCAAAAGGTCCGCTTCGACAAGGCAGTAATCTCTTACGTTCAAGGCCATCACTTGATAATGCCCTTCGCCATCGCTAAGGATGTACGCCTTGGGCATTTCTTCTGCAGACGCTTCTGCGCTTGCGATTTGGGCGGCACGTATCGGCATGGGTTCCAAAGCAGAAGCAATGCAAGAGCCTAATTTGAAGCCGTTTTTCGTGTCTTTAGCAAAAGCGGGTGATGCTTCTTGGTGGCCCACGGAACTCGAAGACGGCTGGCTCGCCGATGACGTTGTTACGCTGGACGACGAGAGTTTCGGCGTCTGTTGGCTGGATGACGATTTTGCTTGAGCGCTAGATTGCGGCGTGCTCGACGAGGATTCCTGTCCTTGTATTTCGCTCGAAGAACTTTCTTCTTGAGCCATCGTATTGTCGATTATGGTAGTTCCTGTCACGTCCGGAGAATCTGAACAAGCCCAGAATAATGCTGCGCATAACGGAATCAGTTGTATTGTCTTTTTCATGTTCATTTCTCCTTCCTTGAATCCGTAGATTCTACTTTGTCCGTAAGAGGGAATATTTGTAAGTTCATTTGATACACCTGGTTGATGGTTTGACATTCGTTGGCGATGTCAACAATCTTTTTGCGGAAAATGTCGATTTCCCGGGTGATGCGATCGTAAGTAGTTTTGTCGATGCCCATGGTGATGCCGGAAAAATTGCGTTCTTCCACGGAATCCTTGATGATGGACCGTACCGCAAGTTCGCTCATTTTCCTGTTCATGGTGCGTATGGCAAGAGGAATAGTCTCCTTGGAGCCCCTGACCGTTTTTTGCGTTTGTTCGTAAGTCCCGTCCGCATTTTTCTGGAGCAGGTCCGCTTTGACGAGGAACTGCAAGATTTCTCGGACTTCGGCGGCTGTAACGCCGTGCCTTATTTTAGACGCAATTTCGCCAAGCGTCGCTTTGGGCATGATGGGGGCGAGTTCGCGGATAATGGGGCAGGCGGGAGTTTCGTAGTAGCGGAACGCGTCCGCATCGATAATGCGGATTTTGTTCATGCGTGCTTCATGTTCGAGCTCGCTCAAGGCGGATTCTTTTTCGTCGTCGTTTTTGGCGTTCCCGAGTTTTACGAGCAGGGTGAAATAGGTATAGTCGAACCCTTCGAGACCCATGGCGCGCGCGACTTTTGGAATTCCCGGCTTGCTGAGGGTTGTCTGACCGTCGCTAACCAGTTTCAGATACGCCGATGAAGCAAATCCTGCAAGACTTGCAAATTTTCGCCACGTGAAATACGAGCATCTTTTGCGTTCGGCATAGAAATCTCGCATGTACTCGCGGTAATCTTGATATTCTGTAATCGGTTTCATATTTATAAAAATAAAACAAAAATTGCGTTTTTAACATGAAAAAACGGAAAATTTTCATAAATAGTTTATATGAAATTAAAATATGAAACAAAAGCGTTTCATAAGCATTTAGATTGGATTTTTTCAATGACCATTCGTTTTTTTATATATTCCCGACGTAAGGCATTAACAAAGGAGTTCTTATGACTGCAATTATTGTCATTGTCGTTGCCGTTATTCTGGTCATCTGGGGTGTTTCCATGTACAACGGGCTTGTGAAGCTCCGCAATAATCGCGAAAATGCGTTCGCGAACATTGACGTGCAGCTCAAGCAGCGTTTTGACCTTGTGCCGCAGCTTGTATCGACGGTCAAGGGGTACGCCACTCACGAAAAGGATGTGCTCGAAAAGGTGACGGCCGCCCGTGCCGCTGCGATGAGTGCTTCGACTATCGATGAAAAGGTTGCCGCCGACAAGGCCATGAGCAGCGCGCTTGCTGGCCTCAAGGTTTCGCTGGAAGCCTATCCGGAACTCAAGGCGAACCAGAACTTCTTGCAGTTGCAGACGGAGCTTTCGGATATTGAGAACAAGCTTGCTGCCGCCCGTCGTTTCTTTAATTCTGCGACGCGCGAATTCAACAACGCTTGCGAAGTTTTCCCGAGCAACATCCTTGCGGGCATGTTCAAGTTTAAGCGTGCCGCCATGTACGAGGCGACGGAAGACAGGGCTACGCTCGAAAAAGCACCCGAGGTGAAGTTTTAATGAGTCGACAGTAGGCAGTAAACAGTAAAATAATGGCGCGACTGGTGTCGCGCATTAGACTAGCGCCTTTGGCGCATTTTTCTCTGCCTACTTCTAACTTCCTACTGTTTATGCGCTACGTCGGTATCCAGACTCAGATTTGGCGGAATAACCGCAATACGGTGATTTTGCTTTGTATGTTCCCGGTGTTTTTGCTGGGGATGGTTTTGGGCGTTATCGCGATGCTAGATTGGCTCGGCTTCTTTTGCTGGGACGGTGTGTGCCCTCAGGGGGAACTGCAGGCGACAACGATTCATTGGCCTATTGTCTGGGGGTACTTCAAGGATGCGGTACCATATACGCTTGTCATAACTGGGGTGTGGTTCCTTATTGCATACTTTGCAAACACGTCCATCATTCGCCATGCGACTCATGCGCGCCCGCTCGAACGCAAGGAGAATGTGCGCGTCTATAACATTGTCGAGAATCTCTGCATTGCTGGCGGTATCGAGATGCCGAAAATCAATATCGTCAACGATTCGAGCCTTAACGCCTTTGCGAGCGGAATTGATATAAATTCATATACGGTTACGCTTACGACGGGGATTATCAACAAACTAGACGATGCGGAACTTGCGGCTGTCGTGGGTCATGAACTCACGCACATTAGGAACCGCGATACCCGTCTCATGATTGTCTGTATTGTGTTCGTGGGTATTTTTTCGATGACGATGAATGTCATTTTGAAGTTGCTTAGCAGGGTTTCGTTTGCACCGAGGCGTAACCGCAAGGGCGGGGGAGGCATTCTCCTTGTTCTGCTCGTCGTTTTGCTGTGGTCCGCCATTGGGTATTTCTTTAGTTCGCTGACTCGTCTTGCGATTTCGCGCAAGCGTGAATATGTTGCCGATGCGGGCGCTGCGGAGCTTTGCGGTGATGCATTGGCCCTTGCGTCTGCATTGCGGAAAATTTCCAACAATCCGGGGCTTGCCGATGTGCAGAGGAGCGATGTTGCGCAACTTTATATTATCCACCCGGACGAGGAAGATGACAGCAAAATGGGCCTCAAGGGGCTGGTGGCGAAGGCGAATATCATTTTCAGTACGCACCCGGACACCGGCGAACGTATAAGGTTGCTGGAACAGTTTTAAGCTTGTTTATGGGCTGGTTTTTACCGGGGTGACACTAAGTGCGCGGCAGATCTTTCTGCTTTTGGACATAGTTCATGCTTTTAGCCCTATCGGCAGCGATAGGCGTCTGTAGTGTCAACTGCTGCTGTATCAGTGTTTCGAGCTTAGACATGAGTTCTGTGGCGCTGCATCCGAAGGCGTCAGCGAGGTCGCAAAAAGATTTGACGGAAAGGTTGCGTTTGCCTTTGGCGACGAGTCCAAGGTGCTGGCGACTAATCCCGCTGTCTAGAGCGAGTTTCTTCTTGGTTGTAGAAGTTGCTCCCTGCATTTGGGCTAGAAGTTCAATTACAGCTTTTTGGATGACTTTGATGTCATAACGCATTCCTCAATTTTATGAATCTGTCCTAAAATTCGTGCAAACAATAGTTTCCATAATTTTTGAGAAAAATTTTGCATAACAATCATAATCAAAAAAGCACCCCGTGGCAGGGTGCTCTTATAAATTTTATTTATAACGATTGGCGTTTTTGATTAATATTGGGCCTTCAAAGCGGCCGGACATTCAACTTCCCTATAGTTGTGTGTCGGGTTGCCGGCGGCTTCCATCCAAGTGGCGAGGAACATGCAACCTTCCTTGGCCTTTGCATCGTTGGCAAAAGACTTTGCGCATTTTTCAGCGAGGCAATCCTTGCGCTTTGTGAGCAAGTTGCCTGCAGTACCGACTTCCTTTTCGCATTCAGAGAGGAGACCACCGTACTGTTCGCCCTGTTTGCCCCAGCCCATGCTTGAGCATCCGTTGAAGAGGCCGACACCGCCACCAGGAATCATCACGTCGAACTGGCCCTGCTGAACGTCACCACCGATGTTTGTCGCCATGACGACGAGAATCTTTCCTTCGAGTTTCATGTGGTTTGTTTTGCGTTCGTACTTGCCTCTGCCATCGAAGGCGAGGGCGTAGCACTTGCCGCAGGAGCCGCCGTCCGCTGCCGGAACGGCTGCGAATGCGTAGGCGAGGCTGTCATTGACGATGATAGGAATCTGGCTTGTGCAGGTCATGAGGCCACCGCCGCTACAGACGCTTCCGCCACCCCAATCGGTGCTTTCTTTTGTGCCTTTGTTGGTGCACTGCTTGGAGTAGTTGCCGTGTGCGTGTTCAGGCCAGGAGCAATGCGGTTTGCAGCAGTCCCAGTAACGGGTGGCCCAGCCTTTTCCGCTACGGCCGCCCTGCACGTACTTGAGTTCTACGCTTGTGCCCGAATTGTTAGCCTTGGATGAAGACGAGGTTGTGGTGGTCGTGCCCGAAGAGGATTTTGCCTGGGAAGAAGAAGACTTGGTTTCTTGTTTCTGGCTCGAAGAGGACTTCTTGTTTTGGGTGCTGCCTCCGTCGGTGACTTCCACCGTGAGCGTCACTGCGGTACCGTCCATAATCCACGTTTCGGAGACTTCACCAGCGGATATGTCCTTGCTGACAGTGCCATTGATGGTGAAAGTCTTTGCGCTTTCGTCGTATTTGCAGTCGCTATCATTGATGGACCAGAGGTTCCAGGACTGCCTGGACGGGTGGCTCTTGAGACCGCTGAATGTGACGGGGCTGATTGCACCGCCTTTGGCGACGGTCTGCGAGAGGCTTCCTTTATACGTTATGGAGCCGATCTTGCCTTCTTCAGGCGCCTTGGAAGAAGAACTTGCCGGTTTGGGGTCTTCTGCCTTTTGCGAAGACGAAGAAACGGCTGGCTTGACGGCACTGGAGCTAGTGGGAATCGCAGAAGATGTGGGCACCGTCGTTGCCGAGGAACTGCTTAAAACCACCGGGACAGAAGTGCCTGCGTTCGGGTCGATTCCGCCCGGAAGGAGAATCGTTTTTCCGTCGATGGTCGCCTTGGAACCGTCTATGTAAGAAATGGTCTTGTCCGGATTCACGACCGGGAGCTGGGTCAAATCTACGTTTGCGACAACCGGTGTTCCACTGGCATCGATGATGGAAGCCGTGCCCACGTCAAAGATGCCGACAGGAACGCTGTATTCGTCTGTCACGGAAAATGTGCCGTCTGCATTGGGTACAATCAGGAAAATTTGGGTACCAGCGACGAGCATCCAGCAGCTCTGATCGACTTCAAGTGCTGGTTTTGCTACAGCGGTTATGTTGTTGTTTGGACCCTGGGGTGAAGCTGCATCTTCGGAGCAGTTCCATGCAATGAAAGAGAGTCCGAAGACGACGAGGGTTTTGACAAATTTATTCTTCATGATACAGTAAGCCCTTGTTAAATTTCACCCTTATTCCAATCCACGCAAAAAAATACAAAACTATTGAGAAAATTGCTTGTAAATAAGAGTAAAAAGAATTGGAAATAAATGAAAGTGTGATTTGTCGCAATCTGTTTAATGTCAAAGACTTACAAAAAAGAAAAAACGCCCCGTTTTGGGGCGTTTTGTTCCTTTTTGAATTTGAAATTAGTATTTCGCCTTAAGGGCTGCGGGGCACGGGACTTCCTTGTAGGTGTGTTCCGGGTTGCCGGCAGCTTCCATCCAAGTCGCGAGGAAGAGGCAGCCTTCCTTGGCCTCGGTATCGTTGCCGAAAGCGTCGTTGCATTTTCTGGTCAGGCATTCCTTGCGCTTGGAATATGTGTCGCCGTCATAGCCGGATTCGTTTTCGCAGTCGGAGAGGAAGCCGCCATATGTTGTCGTATTTTGCGGAATTTTCCAGCCCATCTGGGAGCATCCGTTAAAGGCGCCAAAGCCACCACCCGGAATCATCACGTCGAACTGACCGCCTGCCACGTCGTAGCCGATGTTCGAGGCCATCACGACGAGGGTCTTGCCTTTGAGTTTTTCGTGGTTCGTTTTGGTTTCGTACTTGCCTCGGCCGGTAAAGGTGAGGGCGAAGCACTTGCCGCAGGTATTGTCGTTACCGGGGGTTGCCGCAAAAGCGTAGGCGAGCTTGTCGCTGACGATAATGGGAATCTGGCTCGTGCAGGTGGCGCCCTGTCCGCCTTCTTGACAGACGTTTTTGTTGCTGTTGTTGTCTATGCGGGTCTTTCCACCATTGGCGCTGCAAGTGCTGGCCGTGCCTCCGTGGGCGGGTTGTGCGCAGTGGGGCATGCAGCAGTCCCAATAGCGGGTTGCCCATCCCGGCTGGCCACCGGCACCGGCGTTGAGATACTGGGATTCTTCGGCAGAGGCATTAGCGTTAGCTGAACTTGACGACTTGACGCTGCTCGAAGAAGCTACGCTGGAGCTGGAGGCCTTGACGCTGCTAGAAGACTTGGGCTGTTGTTGCTGCTGGGACGAAGAAGACTTTTCGTTGTTTGGCGTAGCGGAACTACCTGGTTGTGGCGTGGAGTTCCCGGCAAGCGTCAAGACGAAGGAGAACTTCTGGCCGTCGATGGTAATCTCTTCGGTCTCCTTTTCTGTGTTCCAGTAATCGGGGACGGAGCCTTCGAGGGTGTAAGTCTTGGCATTCTTGTCGTAGTTTGCCTGCAAGAAATGCAGTTTCCAGTTGCGCTGCGGTTCGGATTCGACTCCGCTAAAGGTGATTTTGCTGATGGCGCTACCCTTGGCGACCGTCTGGGTCAGGCTCCCTGTGACGGTGATTTTGCCTACAGTCTGCTGCGTTGCCGAAGAACTGTTTTGCTTCTGTTCTACCGAGGAACTGCTCTGCGTTTTTTGGGCAGAAGAGCTTGTTGCCTTGGCGACGCTGGAAGAACTTGCTGTCGCGTTACTGTTGGAAGACGGTGCGCTTGCCGATGAATTTCCCGGTTGTACATTTGCCGACGAGGTTCCCGGCTGAACGGTTGCCGAAGAAACGCCTGGCTGTACGGTTGCAGACGATGCAATCGTAGCGTTTGTTGCAGAAGAAGATTGTGGGGGAATCGCCGTCGCCGAAGAAGAGAGCGTAGGCTGGATTAGGTTGCCGGAGTTGCCATTGTCAGGGGCGCTTGTGGCCTCGTCAGAGCAGTTCATGAATGCAAGAACGGATCCAAGAACCAGGACCGACTTCAGGAATTGGTGTTTCATAAGTATCCTCATATACCGAAATAGCTTTCTTTCGAAAGCAGTTCCAATTCCATCCACACTAAAAGATAGTTTGATTCATGAAAAAATCAACGTAAATTTTATAAGATAATCATTTTGTAATAAAACCAAAAAAGCCCAGGCTTGCGGCCTGGACTCATAAAATTGTAGCGTACTATATTAAGTAGGCTTATTTGTAGCGCTGCTTGAGAACCTCGGGGCATTCCACTTCGGTGTAGTTGTGTTCTGGGTTGCCAGCAGATTCCATCCATTCGACAAGGAACATGCATCCCTTCTTGGCTTCTGTATCGTTGCCGAATGCCTTGTTGCACTTGTCGGTGAGGCACTTCGCGTATTGATCGGCCTTGTAGTTTTTCTCTGTTTCGCAGTCGGAGAGGAGACCGCCGTACTGTTGGCCTTGGTTACCCCAGCCCATCTGGCTGCATCCGTTGAACATGCCGACGCCGCCACCCGGAATCAAGATATCGAACTGTCCTTGCTGGACGTCGCCACCGATGTTTGTGGCCATGACGATGAGCTTCTTGCCCTTGCTCTTGAGCCTTTTGGTGTTGGCGTTCGTAGAGTTGTAATGGCCTTCGCCGGTAAAGGTGAGCTGGAAGCACTTACCGCACTGGCCACCGTTGGAGGCTGGCACGGCGGCGAATGCAAAACCATATTCTTCGCAGCCATCGACTGTGAACGGAATCTGGCTGGTGCAGGTGGCGCCACCACCGCCGGAGCAGACACTGCCGCTGCCGTTGCCGATTACATTCTTTCCTCTGGAGTCGCACGTCTTGGTCGGGTTTCCGCCGGAGTTTTCGTTCCAGGCGCAGCTGGGCATGCAGCAGTCCCAGTAACGGGATGCAAATCCGCTACCGCTTGCGCCACCCTTGACCGTGATCTTCGGGCAGCCGCCGGTTGCGACGGAGGAACTGCTCTTTGCTGCAGAACTGCTGCTCTTTACGGCAGAGGAACTGCTCCTTGCGACGGAACTGCTGCTCTTGGCCTGTGCGCTGCTCTTCGGAGTAGGCGGAGTGACGTTGGAGCTGCTGTTCGGAGTCGGCGGGGTCACTACGCTGGAAGATGAAGGAACCGGGGCGTCGTAATCCACGCACTTGCCGTTCGGCATGAGGATGGGGAGGGCTGCGATATGTGCTGTCGTGAGCGTTGTCGTCTGGTCGAGACTCTTGATGGCGCCCGTAGCGAAGTCTGCATAACCAACTGGAACACCGCTCGGGTCCGTGACGACTGTGGTCGTGTAGATGAGGTAGTCGCCGGTAGCGTCTTTCAAGTGGTAGGCGGGTTCTTTAATCTTGTAGCGAACGCCGTCACCATCCACAACCGGGAGGGTCGAAAGGTCGATGCCGTTGATGATCGGACTTCCCGAAAGGTCGACCATGTTCGCGAGGGTCGTGTTGGGCGTTGTCGTGATGGAACCTACCGGGGTTCCTGCTTCATCCGTGACGGTGAGGTCGGGGTAGATGAGGTAGTTCTTGTCTGCGGCCAAGTACCATGCGGCCTCGCAAGACGAAACGCTGGGCTTTACGGGTACATCGACGGGTTTCAGGGTGCAGTTGCCCGGAACACCGGCAATGAACTTTACTCTGCTCTCGTCGTTCAAGTCAAGCTGGTTGATGATATTGTTCCCGTTCAGGTCCTTGACGATGACGACGTCCGTGTTCAGGACATTGACAATGGTGCCAATCTGTGTGCCGGTCAAGTCGGTCAGCTTTTCCTGGGCTCTGAAAATAACAAAGCCTTCGGCGGGCATGTACCATACATCTTCGCAGGGAACAAAGGAGACATCTCCGCCCTCGTTAGAGGTGGATGATTTGTCATCCGAGCAAGAACAAGTCAAAACTACGGTCCCAAGCGCAAGTAGGGACTTCAAAAGGGGGTATTTCATAGAGGTTCCTCGAAATTATCCCCAAACACCGAACCTTAAAATAGAAATATTATATATATAGTGTCTTGTAAAAAAACTTTTCAGTGTAAAAAAGTGATGCAGAATACGCAATTTTTACAACTCTATGTTAGAGAGTCTTCGCCCACATATTATATATGTCGTGGATTTGGGACGAAGGTGCAAAATGTTGAAAGACAACGGATTAAAGTGTGATGAAATGTAAAATTTTGTAAAATTATAGAATGTAAAAATCTTTTTACTTTTAAAGCCGCGATTGAAGCTGCTGGTTTGAAGTGAATTGTTGAAAATGTTGATAAAATGTTAGAAAATTGGTTTTACAGTTGAAATAAAATATTGAACCTTTGAAATTTGAATAAAAAAGGGCATTTTAATCTTAGGAAAAATCCGTGTTTTCAACATCCGGAAAACGCCCGAAAAACTGTGGATAAGTCCGAAAAATTGCATTTTTGGCGAAATTTCAAAAGAAAAATACTTGCAATTTACCCAATATTTATTAAATTTGTGTTCCAATTTCGCAGAGTACCGCTTCCTATGCTTTGCGAAAATACGGAGAATCAATGTATTCTCTTGAACTTGAAGCGATAAACCTTCTGCTGAAGAAGAGGAAAAAATGGCAAAAGAACATTTTGACAGAAGTAAGCCGCA
>Ga0310697_10004622_pt1 | contig 13528 bp, 11 predicted proteins | sample 172DNAGHGlowgp2_FD_203883 | JGI IMG/M metagenome (GOLD analysis project Ga0310697, IMG submission 203883) | Sheep rumen microbial communities from Palmerston North, Manawatu-Wanganui, New Zealand - 1728 DNA GHGlow gp2 (v2) (version 2) | ecosystem: Host-associated > Mammals > Digestive system >...
AAGCCGTCGTATATCGTTGTGGGCTACGACCATCATTTTGGCAAAAACCGTATGGGCGACTTCGGGCTGCTCAACGACTTGATGAGAAAATATAATTTTAGAGTAGAACGTGTTGCTGCTCAAGATGTTGAGAATATCGCTATCAGTTCCACGAAGATCAGGAACGCTTTGGCTGTGGGCAACGTGAAAAGTGCTAATCGGTTGTTGGGCTACACCTATAGCGTCACTGCCGAAGTGGTAGTGGGCAACAAAATCGGGCGCACATTGGGTTTCCCGACCGCCAATCTGGAGCTACCGCGCGAATATATGTTGCTCAATGGGGGTGTGTATGCCAGTTTGGTAGATTACGGCGGCAAGACCTACAAGGCTATGGCCAACATCGGGCACCGGCCTACCATTGGCGATCGTGCCGAAGACCAGCCTATCATCGAGGTCAACCTGTTCGACTTCGATGGCGACCTTTACGGCAAAACCCTCCGCGTCAGCTTCATCGACCGCATCCGTGATGAGGAAAAGTTCAACGGCTTGGATGAGCTGAAAACGCAGTTGGAACAAGACCGAAATACTATTTATAAACTACTAGAAAACATAAAGTTATAAAATTATCACAAAACAAACAAAACCCACAAAACCACGTTTTATGTTGGGCGGCACCCAACTGGGTTGCCGCCAGAAAGCGAGTCGGTTGGCCGCCTATACCAAGAATAAAGGTTTGACAGTTTTGTGACGAAAAAAAAATGAAGATTCTGTTATTGGTCATAGGAAAAACCGACGACGAATACCTCGTTACCGGAATCAAGAAATATGTTGACCGGCTAGGGCATTATGCCTCTTTCGAGATGAAGGAGCTTCCCGACCCGCGCAACCGCAAGACCCTCAGCGAAGAGCAACAGAAGAAAGCCGAGAGTTTGTTGCTTTTGCAACAGCTGCAACCCGCCGACCAGGTTGTTCTTTTGGACGAAAACGGCAAGCAATTCACCTCGGTGGCTTTTGCCGAAAACCTTGAGAAACAATTGGCTTCGGGCGCGAAACGATTGGTCTTCGTCATCGGTGGCCCTTACGGATTCGCTCAAGAAGTTTACGACCGTGCCAATGCCAAAATGTCGCTCTCGCCTATGACCTTCAGCCATCAAATGGTGCGGCTTATCTTCGTTGAGCAGCTTTATCGAGCATTCACTATTTTAAAAGGAGAGCCTTACCATCATCAATAATAATTCAACTATTATTTCGTTTAGACCGCATGAAGACTATCAAAACCATACTTATCCTTTGCATGGCGCTCTGCTTCGCCACTTCCTGTAAGAAAGAGGTCGACATGACCCTTGTGCAGAAAACCGTGTACGACAACACCGACATCTCAATGTTTCATGTTGACGACGCTTGGGAAGTTACTTTTGTCTATGACAGCCTGAATTCCTTTGTTGAACTGGAGTATTCCGCCTATATGGAAGAGCATGTTTCCGTCTTGGATACCAACAATTGGCTGGCCATCGGTTTTAGAGACCGTTTTCACAAAGAAACCGGGTCGGTTTTCAAGGCTACGGTGCATACTTCAGTAAATGAATCACTTATTATCATGGCCGAAAATGCCTCTGTCATCACCATGGAAGGGCATTTCGACTTGGAACATATTAATATGGAATTACTCGATGCCTCTGTATGCAATGGTTTCGTGGTTTCTGCAGAGTCTTGCTCTCTCCATTTGGGCGATGGTTCACAGATGCTTGGCGCTCAATATGATGGAACAAATTGTTCAGTTTTTGTGTCTAAAGAGTCTAGTTGCAAAGGCTTATTTAATGTCGAGCAAACGTTCAACGCTGGTGTTTATCATCAGTCGCAACTGGTTGTTTTTGGCGGGTCGATGAATTCGGCTTCCATTGAGGCGAAAAACGCATTTACCATTAATATGGCACAAGCCGAGGTAAAAGACATGTACGTCCATTTGTCTGACACTTCAGAGGCTACGGTCAACGTTGCCGAAGCCATAAGCGGATTCCTTTTGACTGGCTCCACCTTATATTATAAGGGCCATCCGCAACTGCAAGTGGATTGCGACGAAAGCTCATCCATGATTCCGTTCTGATTTTGGCCTGAATTTTGCTATTTTCGCTCCCGTTGCGCCGAAGCAACACGAATTATTTCTATTTTTGTAACCAAATTAAAAGAAAAATGAAAAGAGTAGCATTATTATTTGTCGCTGTTTTGTTTGCGACTGTCACTTTTGCCCAATCCAACATCCCGATTGATGCCAAGACGGAAAAAATCTGTTTCCGAAAGGTTATCCCAACGCAAGGCTCTGAAGATGAGGTGTTTAATCGTATCTACAGCCAATTTATGAACACGTACTATAAGAGTCCCAGCACCATTCTCAGCCAAAACGATGGGCGTACATTGAAAGGTAAACATCAGTTCCAATTGGACAATGGCGACCCTGTGAAATCGAAGTGGCCCTGGATTACCTATCGCTTCACCATCGAAGTGCGTGAAGGCCGTGTGCGTTACACCTTGACCGATTTCCAGCAAAAGACCCTTTCGAACCACCCCTGCGAGGAATGGATGAACAAGGAAGACCCTATGTATCAGCCTGTTTGGGAGAACTATCTTGAACAAATGGTCACTTTTGCCGAAGACTGGGGACAAAAGTTTGAGGAGAGTCTCGAACCTGAAAAAGTGATTGAAGAGGAAGAATGGTAATATGAACGAAAAAGACCATAAATTCCGATTCCAAAGGAATGACATGGTCTTTTTCTGATATGAGAAAGATGGCCACTCGCGAGCGCATAAAGAAAGGCTTTTCGAAGCTCCTCAAGGAAGAGAAGCTGAGGCTCATTGCCAATTACTTCGAGAATCCAGGCGAATTTATCAGCCTGCTGAAGAGTTACTGGCATCCCGACTCGAGGCAACAGCAGCTTTTCGACGAGTTCAGCGAGAACACCATCACCAATTTCTTTATTCCTTACGGCATTTCGCCCAATGTGACCATCAATGGCAAGGATTATATCGTGCCGATGGTTATCGAGGAAAGCTCGGTGGTAGCCGCTGCTTCAGCTGCGGCCAAATTCTGGGGCGAACGCGGAGGATTCCTTGCTGAAGTTATTGATGTGCGTAAGGTAGGGCAGGTGCATTTCGGTTGGAGCGGTGATAAAGAAAAACTGTTTGAACTGTTTCCGATCATTGAGAAACGACTTTTGGCCGACACCGATAGCATGACCGAGAAAATGCGCAAACGCGGTGGCGGCATCCTTGCAATGCGCCTTATCGACTATACAGCACAAATTCCTGACTATTACCAGATTCGCGTTGAATTTGGAACGGGCGATGCGATGGGGGCCAATTTTATCAACTCGGTTTTGGAGCAGTTTGGGCATAGCCTGCAAGACTTTTTTGCTGAGCAAAACGAGTTGCCCGAAGAGCTTCGCAAGGTGGAAATCATTATGACCATATTGTCGAACAACACGCCCGACTGCCGCGTGAAGGTCTGGGTGGAATGTCCCGTTGAGCAGTTGAATGGCATCGATGAGCATCTTTCGGGTGCCGAATACGCCAAGAAATTCAAAAAAGCCGTCGACATTGCGCATATTGACATCGATCGCGCCACTACGCACAACAAGGGTATTTACAATGGCATCGATGCAGTGGTGCTTGCCACGGGCAACGACTTTCGTGCAGTGGAGGCCGCAGGTCACACCTATGCCTCGCGCAACGGACGTTACGAAAGCCTTTCTTCCGTAACCATTAATAACGGCATCTTCCATTTCGAGTTGGAGGTGCCGATGGCCTTGGGTACCGTGGGGGGCTTGACCAGTTTGCATCCTTTGGCCAAGAAATCCCTTGAATTGTTGGGCAATCCGACGGCTCCCGAGTTGATGATGGTGGCCGCCACGATGGGTCTGGCCAACAACTTCTCCGCCGTGCGCTCGCTAACCACCAAAGGCATCCAAGCCGGCCACATGAAGATGCACTTGAATAACATCCTCAATCAGTTGAATGCCAGCGAAGAAGAAAAGAAAAAGGCACGCGAGTATTTCAAGGATAAGACAGTGTCGTTTGCAGCGGTGGAGAAATTTTTAGACTCACTCAGAAAATAGTTTTTTTCACGCAGAATACGCAGAAATTGCAGAACCTATCGGACACAAGTTTAGCGTCGCTTCGCGTCATTGCGAGGAACGAAGCAATCCAGACAGTTAGTCTTTGGCTGGTTCCTCTGTTTTGCTTCGTCGTTCCTCCTTGCAATGATGCAAAGCGAGTTAGCGCAAAGTGACAACAAATTCATAAAATTCAGCGGATTCTGCGTGCCAATAAAATCACTTCATCATGTTTCAACACTATCATTCAAACGGAAAATTCCTTCTTACTGGCGAATACCTCGTCTTGAAAGGTGCGTTGGCTTTGGCGTTGCCGTTGAAATTGGGACAAAACCTATCTGTAGAGACGTGCCATGGCGTGTCTCTACAATGGCATACATATAAACCTGATGGCCATTGGTTTTCGGTCACCTTGAACCCCAAAACCCTAGAAATCATTAATTGTGATGACCCATCCAAGGCTGAAAAACTGGTGCAAATTCTAAAAGCCGTTAGAATCTTGAACCCCGATGCGTTTAACGAGGGGGTGTGTTTTGAGACTCATTTGGATTTCGACCCGAATTGGGGCCTCGGAAGCAGTTCCACCCTGATTGCCAACCTCGCGCGATTGTCCAACGTGAATCCTTACGAATTGCTGAAACTGACCTTCGGCGGCTCGGGTTATGATATCGCTTGTGCGACGGCAGAAGGGCCAATTTATTATCAACTGGCTAGTCTGGATTGCTTCGTTCCTCGCAATGACGCAAAGCGACAGTCAGAGACGACCCAAAAAGTTGAACCTATAGACTTCAACCCGCCTTTTGCCGACCACCTCTTTTTCATCTATCAAGGTCAAAAACAAAGCTCATCCAAAGAAATCAAGGCGTTTTTAGCCAAAGCAAATCCTGTTGATTTACAAAAAGATATTGAGGCCGTTTCGGAGATCAGTCGTGCCGTTCCGAAATGCGAGAATCTGGATGAGTTCGCACTGCTCATGCAATGCCACGAGCGCATCATTGCCCGTTGTATCGGCCAGGAACCCGTACAAAAGCGTTTCCCCGACTTCGAAGGCGTTTTGAAATCCTTAGGGGCTTGGGGCGGCGATTTTATTTTGGCTGCAACGGAATGGTCTGAAAATCAGGTGAGAGGATACTTTAGAAATAAAGGCTTAGATGTTGTTTTTGGTTATAAGGAGATGGTGTTATAAAGAGTTTTCCTATCTTCGCGGCATAAAACAACAAGCATGGAAAAGATTTGGTTGAATGAAGCCTTCAAAGGCGAGGTGCCGAGTGACTTTCAAGGCCGTGTGGGCTGGCAATGCCCATCGAATATTGCCTTGGTGAAATATTGGGGCAAACGAGGCAAACAACTCCCTCAGAATCCGTCGATTAGCTTCACCTTGTCGGAATGTCGCTCCGAGACAGTTATTGAGTTTGAAAAAGCTGAGCATTTTGGTTTTAGGTTTTTCTTCGAAGGCAAGGAAAATCCAGTATTTGGCGCAAAAATCGAGAAGTTTCTACTTGACAATCAGACGTTTTTTCCGTTTATCAACCAATTGAATCTGAAAGTTGAGAGCCGAAACACCTTCCCACATTCTTCGGGCATCGCTTCCTCGGCTTCGTCGATGAGCGCGTTTGTGATGGGACTGATAGAGCTTGAATCCCTATTGGTCGGCCTTTCGACAAGCTCAAGGGCCTTGGTCGACTCGGTCCCTGAGCCTGCGGTTGCTGAGCACTGTCGAAGCATCGAAGAGCTGATTAATCTGCAAAAGGCTTCCTATTTCTCTCGTTTGGCCTCGGGCAGTGCGGCTCGTTCAGTATTTCCGAAGATGGCCCTTTGGGGTGCAACAGAGGCTTATCAAGGCAGTTCCGACGAATATGCTGTTTCACTCGAAAACGACATCCATCCCGTTTTCAAGTCTTTCCATGATAGCATTTTGATTGTCAGCGGAGAGACCAAATCAGTTTCGAGTCGCGCAGGTCATGCGCTGATGGAAGGAAATCCTTACGCCTTGGCACGTTATTCGCAAGCCAATGAAAATATCAAGAACTTACTTGTAGCATTAAAGTCTGGCGATTTGGACACCTTTATTAATATCACCGAATCAGAGGCACTGCAACTCCATGCTTTGATGATGTGTTCCAATCCATCTTATATTTTGATGAAACCCAACACGTTGCAACTCATCAACCAAATTCGTCTCTTCCGTGAGGAAACCCATATCCCACTTTGCTTCACATTGGATGCTGGTCCAAACGTGCATCTGCTTTATCCCGAAAGCGAATCAGAAGCTGTTGGGGAATTCATAAACGTTGTTTTATCGTTTTATTGCGCTGATAACCATTGGATTGATGATGTTGTTGGCGATGGACCGAAATCTTTGTTGCCATGAGGGAACGGTATTATAGCAAGGTGATTCTTTTCGGCGAGTATTCGATGATATTCGACAGTACCGCTTTGATGGTACCGCTGAGGCAGTTTTCGGCGCAATGGCGCTTTGCTTCGCATTTGTTGGCGCAAGGTTCGGCTGCTTCCAACGCTAGTCTGCAACGCTTTGCCGACTATCTTTCCACTTTGGATGGCGTGAAGGATAACTTTGATTTACAAAGGTTTAACCATGATTTGTATTACAACCTCTTTTTGGATTCCAACGTGCCTTCGGGCTACGGTTTGGGCAGTTCGGGAACCTTGGTGGCTGCAGTTTACGATGCCTACACCAACCAAAAATCCGATGACTTGCTTGCACTGAAGACCTTGTTTGGCCAGATGGAGAGTTTTTTCCATGGCAGCAGTTCCGGCATCGACCCGTTGCAATGCTATGTGGGCAAGCCGTTCAAAATCACGCCTAAGGAAGTGCAAATCCTTTCTGACGATTTTTTCCAAAAAGGCATTAATATCTGCTTGATTGACACGAAGATAAAAAGCAATACCAAACCTTTGGTCGAGCATTTCAAGAAGCAGCGTCTGGATCCGAGTTTCGGCAATCGCTTTCAAAAGGAATACACACCTCAAGTGAAATCTTGTATTGAATCGATGATTCAAGGAGATAAAGACCTGTTTTTTAAGTCCTTAAATCTGCTTACCAAAGGCCAATTGGAATTTCTTCGCCCGATGATTACTGACAACACTTTGGACCTTTTCACCACCGATTATGATTTCCATTTCGGCGTAAAAATCTCAGGTTCAGGTGGCGGTGGCTATGTCTTGGGATTTACTGATGACCTGGAAAAAGCTTCCAATTTGCTTTCTGATTTCGATGTCATTTGGCTGTGATGTCCGAGGATGTAAGCGTCGTTTCGGTGGCTAGTGCCGCTGACGAAAACAATTTTTCCTGCAAATCAGCGTTAAAACTCAGTAATTTCGTAATTTTACCGCCCAAATTGCAACAATATGAACAGAATCAAGACTTACGCTTTATTGATATTGTCGGCTTTTGCCACTTCGTTTGCCTTCGCGCAAAATGGCGTTTCCATTGGTAGCTGGCGCACCCACTTGCCCTACCAAAAGGTCATTGCCGTTGAACCTGTTGGACAAAAGGTTTTTGCAGCCACCAACTACGAGGTTTTCTATTATGATAGCGAGGACAATTCAATCCATATCCTCAACAAAATCAATGGTTTGTCCGATGTCGGTATCAGCACGATGGGCTACTGTGAAAGCCAGCGCAAGCTGCTTGTGGCCTACACCAATGCCAACATCGACCTGATTGACGCTCAAGGCTATATCAGCAACATGAGCGACATCAAGGACAAGAATATCATGGGCAACAAGAGCATCAACAATGTCTTTTTCGATGGCGATTTGGCATATATGGCTTGTGGCTTCGGCATCGTGGTGTTCGACCTAAAGAAAGAAGAAGTAAAAGATACTTATTATATTGGTAATCAGGGTAATGCAGTCAATGTCACGGATGTTGCCATTTTCAATGGACGCATTTATGCTTCGACTGATGATGGTGTTTATTACGCCTCGCAAACCGCTCCCAATCTGGCCAATTATGCAGCTTGGACCTTCGATAGCAGCTTGATTCATCCCCATTTGGCTTATACTGAGATGGCGGTATTCAGCAACCGGCTTTTCCTCAACTATGATGGCGGTTTCGACCAGGACACGCTATTTGTCAACAATGGCAGCAGTTGGGGCTATTTTGAAAAGGAAAACGTCAGCCAAAAACTCGACCTGCGCCCTTATTCCGACCGTCTGGTGATTTCCAACCGCTACAGCGTGAAAATCTATGACACCAATCTCAACCTGACGCAAACCATCAGTTCGCCTGGTGGCAACATTGAGCCGCAAGCTGCTGCCATCGACCATAGCAATGTCTATTGGATTGGCGACCTTCGTCGTGGCCTCGTCAAGACTGCCGATGGGTGGAATAATATGGATGTGAAACCCAATGGTCCTTTCTCCAGTAATGTTTTTGAGTTGCAAGCTTGCGGCGATCAAGTGTGGATTGCCACGGGCGGTCATGCACCCAACTGGGGCAAACGCTATATGCACGACGGCGTGGCCCGCTTCGACGGACAATGGACCATCTTTAACAATTCGACGATGGATGACTTTGCACCGTTCACCGATTTTGTTTGCACCGCTACAAATCCCCAAGACCCGTCTGTGACTTACGTAGGCACATGGGGCTATGGTGTCTTGAAGTTGAAAGACAATGAATTGGTAGAGGTATATAACGCTGACAACAGCACCCTCGATTATTGGTTGGCTGATCCTTCAAAAATCAATATCAGCGGCTTGGGCTTCGATAGCAAGGGCAATCTTTGGGTCGCCAACACGAGCACCAATTGCCTGCTTTCAGCCATGGAACCTAATGGCACTTGGCATGCCTTTAACCTTGGAGGCACCCATAGCGGCATCGACATCGGCGTGATGGTCATCGACAAGAACGACTATAAATGGATCATTACCCGTGGCGGTGAATTACTCGTCTTCAACGATGGTGGCACTTTAGACAATACCTCTGACGACCGCGTGGTTCAGCTCAACAAGGGTGTTGGCACGGGTGGTCTCACGGGAACAGCCAATTGTCTCGCTGTCGACCACGATGGCAAGGTGTGGGTAGGAACCACTGATGGACCTTGCTTTTTCGCCGACTCGCGCCGCCTTTTCAGCGAAACGGGCTACGATGCTGACGTGATCTGGGTGCAGCGCAACGACGGCACTCTGCAGAAAGACCCACTCTTCAAGGGTTCGAGTGTGCTGTCGATGGCTGTTGATGGGGCCAATCGCATTTGGTTTGGCCTCGAGTCGGGCGTGAGCCTTATGTCGTTTGAATTGAAACCCACAGAAATCGTTTCGTTCAACACCGATAACAGCCCCTTGTTCGAAAACTCGGTCACCACTATGGCTATCGCCAAGGACGGTGAGGTATTTTTCGGCACGGCTTCGGGTGTCATTTCCTATCGTGGCGAGTCGTCGACTCCCGACCCGATCATCAGCGATGTGGTGGCCTATCCCAATCCTGTACGTCAAGGCTACACGGGCTATGTGGGCATCAAAGGCTTAGTGGCTAATTCGTTGGTTAGGATTACCACTGTTGACGGGCAGTTCGTCACACAGTTGATGAGTGAAGGCGGTCAGGCCGTGTGGGACCTTACCACTGTTGACGGGCGCAAAGTCAGCCCTGGCATCTACTTCATTTACACCAGCACCAAAGACGGCAATGACCGCTTTGCCACCAAGATTCTGGTTCTCGACTGATGGACGACAAAATTGAAGGCATCGTCTTGCAATCCTTACGCTATGGCGATAGCAGCTTGATTGTCAAAGTGCTGACCCGTAGTCATGGCTTGCGCTCGTATATGGTGAAAGGGGCTTTCAACCGCACGGCTAAAAATCGCGTGGCCTTGTTCCAAAACCTGAATATGATTCGCTACGTTGAAGCAGGTATCCCGAAACATGCCACATTGGGTTATCTGAAAGATGTGCAATTGGGTTGCGTATATCATAGCCTGCCTTTCGAAATGCGCAAAAGTGCTATCATGATGTATGTCAGCGAATTGTTGTCAAAAACCATTACTGAGCAGGAACAAAACGAGCCGCTTTACGATTTCGTTTCACGTTCTTTGCAATGGCTCGACCTTGTGGAAGCTGACTATGCCAACTTTCCTTTGTTTTTCACGCTTGAGTTGACGCGCCATTTGGGTTTCTATCCCAAATCGAATGCCTCGGAAGGCTTTTGTTTCGACATGATGGAGGGGCAGTTTGCCCACGACTATCCAGTACATCCTTATTATTTCGATGCTGCCAACGCATCGTTGCTGGCTCGAATGTTGGACCTTAACATCGAAGAAGCCTGCCGAATGCCGCTTAATGTTGGACAAAGGCGCGAGTTGCTTGACGGACTCATCGTCTTCATGCGGCTTCATGCACCCGTGATGAAAGGCTTCCATTCGCATGAGGTGCTCCGCGATGTGTTGGCATGAAAAAAGCCAGCCCCAACGAATCGGGACTGGCACAAAAAAACCATGAAACAATTACTCTACTTCTTCTTTATCTTAGTTCAAGTGAGGTTTGTCCGATAAGCTTGCCGCCCTGTTCGTAAACGTCGATGAAATAATAACCGGGGCGGAACTCGATGTTGTCGGGCTTGGCGTAGTAGGCGCGCACAGGCGTTTCCTTGCCCTCGTAGTTGATGCGCACCTTTTCAGTGTATTGTAGTGTTTGGCCATCGGAGGTGAACGAATACTCGTCGCCGCTACCCTTGGTGATGACGGTCTTGGTGGGGTCGGCAATACGGATGTAGATGGTCTTGGTGCCGTTCTCAATCAAGTCGTTTTCGGCGATGACGAAGTCAACCTTGATGCGTTCAGCGCGATTGGCGCGGTCGGTAGTGGCTTCCTTGCCGCTGCCCTTGAAGCGCACGCCGGAAGCGGTGCAGTTGCGGGCTTTCATTGTGGCGGCCGCGTTCATCTTGTTGGACAGTTCGTCGTTTTGGCGTGTGAGGGTGGTGTTTTGGCGGCGCTCGTTTTGGTATTCCTCACGGATGCGCTCGTTTTCGGCCACCAGCTCACGGTTGACGGTATAGAGTGAGTCCATCTGGCGAACATAATTCTGCGAAATGGTTTGCAGAGAGGCCAGTTTCTTCTTGATACGGTTGTAGTCCCATTGCGAATCCAGAAGGCGCTTGATTTCGACGGCATCGGCTTGGATGATACTGTCTTTTTCGGCCAGTTCGAGGCTCAGTTCGCCATAGCTTTCCTTCAGTTCGTTGTGGACACGCATCAGGCTGTCGACTTCAGTTTGGAAGTCGATGCGTTGCAATTCCTTTTCAGCCTCCAGGTCCTTCAAGTCGCTCTTGATGTTGGCGTTCTTGACGGCGAGGACGATGACAAACACTAATGCGATCAACAACGCCGCAAGGATGGCGTAAAGCAAGGTGTTATTGCCGCTTTTCTTTTTTTCAGTGTTCATGGTGGTGTGTTTTGTTTATTCGATGCAAAAATAGGAATAATCTTGTAAAGTCAAGTTGTTTTTGTCAATAGTTAATGGGTTTGTCGGTTTGAGGCTCCTCGACAGGCTCCACTTTGGCTCTTGCAATGCTGACGGGGACCACCTGCCCGACCGATTCGATGTAGACAACAAGGCGGCGTTTGTTGTTGACGCAGACCAGCCGTCCCATCAAGCCCTGCAGAGGTCCGTTGGTAATCCTGACCCTTTGGCCCACTTTGAGGTCGTTGTTATTGTTCCTAGCTTGTTCATCCTCCAATGGGTCGTCGATGTATTTCTTGATGGCGACAATCTGGTTGTCGGGCACGATGACGGCCTTATGTTCGAAGGTGACGAACCGTACCACGCCGTACACGTTGAGAATGTCGTAGTATTGACGTAGGCTGCTGTGGACGAAGACATACGACTTGAACAGAGGCTCTTCAATCTTCTTGCGACGGTCGCTCCACTGTTTGATGCGGGTAATCAATGGCAGGTAGGCTTCCACCCCCATCTCTTCGAGTTGGGTCAGAACCTTACGTTCGGAGCGCGACCTGACATAAAGGGCATGCCAATGTTTTGCGTCGAAGTCGATTTTTTCAGGCTCTTTTTCCATCATTCCTGCTTCGACTTATGGCGGCGGTGTTTCTTCTTGCCGTCAGCCTCTTCGCCATAATAATCGCTATCATAGCCGTAACCATAGCCGTAACCGTAGCCATAGCTATACTTGCCATAGCCGTAGCTCTTGCCGGTTTCCACACCGTTGATGACGATGGCGATGTTGGCGTTGCGGTCTTCGAGGTCCTTGATGACACTGCCGAAGATGTTCTTGTTGGTATGGCCTTGGCGCACGATGAAAATATTGGCATCGGTATAACGCATCAGCAGGAAAGCGTCGGTGACGAGGCCCAATGGCGGTGTGTCGATGACGATGTAATCGTAGCGTTTCTTGAGTTCGTCAAACAATTCGGTACATTTGTCGGAGGCAATCATTTCGGCCGGGTTGGGCGGGATGGGGCCACTCGGGATGACGTCTAAGTTGGGCAACACCCTCGTGTTTTGGATGATGTTGTCGATACTTTCTTGGTTGGAAAGGAAACTGCTCAAGCCAACGTTGTTGGTGATGCCAAATTCTTGGAACAGCTTGGGTTTACGCATGTCGAAACCGAGCAACACGGTCTTCTTGCCATAAAGGGCATAAATGGAGGCCACATTGATGCTGTTGAAGGTCTTGCCTATGCCTTGAGTATCGCCCGTGACGAGAATGACGCTTTGCGGCTTACCTTGCGTGATGTATTCGATATTGGTTCTGATGGAGCGGAACGACTCGGCAATAGGCGACTTGGGGTTGTTGATGACTACAAGCGGGTTCTTGTCGCTGGTTTGGGCCACGGTGCCGATGATGGGGAATCGCGTCAGCTTTTCGACATCTTTGCGATCGGTAATGCTTGTGTTGAAGAAATTCTTCAGGAAGAGATACAAAGCCGGGATGAGCAAGCCGAGAATGAAGGCAACGAGCATGTTCATTGCATTCCGTGGTGCAATCCTGACGGTCTTTTCGATACGGGCTTCGTCCAAGATTTCATTGTCGGGCGTGTTGGAAGCACGGAGGATTTGGGCTTCGGCGCGACGTTGCATCAGATATTTATAGGTGTCGTCGGTGAATTGGTAATTTCGTTGGTAATTGATGAGTTCTTGTTGCTTGGCAGGGAGTTTCTTCGACTCCGATTCGAGGGCGCCAATGCGGCGGTCGATTTCGTTGAGGCTCATCTTTGCGTTTTCAACAAGGTTGTTGATGGTTTCAAGCAGGGCTTTCTTCGTGGTGAGGATTTGTTCGTTGAGTTTCACGATTTGCGGGTGTTGCTCGGTTTGGGTGAGCAATTGGGTGGCCTTGTTCTGCGAAAGCATGACGAGGTCGCGGGCCAATTGGTTGAGCAGCGGGTCGTTGATACCCATCGTGCTGGGTGCAGCAAGGTTCTCAGGGTCGTTTATTTGTATCTTGATATAATCTTGCTTACGTGTGT
>Ga0310697_10004623_pt1 | contig 13526 bp, 10 predicted proteins | sample 172DNAGHGlowgp2_FD_203883 | JGI IMG/M metagenome (GOLD analysis project Ga0310697, IMG submission 203883) | Sheep rumen microbial communities from Palmerston North, Manawatu-Wanganui, New Zealand - 1728 DNA GHGlow gp2 (v2) (version 2) | ecosystem: Host-associated > Mammals > Digestive system >...
TAATAATATATAGGGAAATATAATAAAATGCATCAATGGACGGGTTTAAGAATATCGAAATCAATAATTTTAGAGGTATTGACCATTTGAAAATTGACGACTTTTCGCGTGTCAATATCTTTCTCGGGCAGAACAGTTCGGGGAAAAGTTCCGTTCTTGAATGTCTTTTTTTATTGTTAGGAATGTCCAACCCTGACCTGCCCCAAACCATTAATTCCATCAGGGCGCGCAGCTACCACAGCAGTTTATTAGACCTTGGTTATATGTTCCATAACTATGACTTAAGGATATGTCCAGAGATCTCGTCAGAAATGTTTGATGAAACCAAGCGTCATCTTGCTTTATATTTGACCTATGTCTTTGACGAAAAGTCTCAGCCAGATATACAGAATGGGCAAATACCCACATCTGAGACAAAGACTTTCCTGAATACGCTGAAGATGGTTTTTGATATTGTATCCAATCAGCAGAAAAACAGCTATGAAAGCAGCATCACGGTTAACCAACAAGGATTGGTTTCAAACAAGAAACTGGCAGAGGGATATTTAGAGAAGAACAGTGTAGTTTTTTTGACTTCAGATTTGGCAGCCAGTAATCCTGCCAACGATTTAGTCGAGCTAGCTAAGCGCAGGATGAAGGATTCAGTGATTGAGCAATTGAAGTTTTTCGACAGCCGTATTACCACGCTGGAGATACTAAACACTGTGGCATACGTCGGCTTGGAAGGTATCGACCAACTGCTTTCTGTCAATATGCAAGGTGACGGCCTGCGGCGTTACCTGAACATCGTCGCTGCCTCAGCCAATCCAATGAACAACATCCTACTGATTGACGAGATAGAGAACGGCTTGCACTATTCCGCATACAGAAAACTATGGGAAGCCATTTTTGCATTGGCAACTACAACAAACAAACAAGTCTTTGTGACCACCCACAGCAAAGAGACGCTGCAAAAACTCAACCAGATGCTTGAGGAGCACCCCGAGTACCGCAACGAGATGCGGTTGTATACCTTAGAGAACACCCTGAAGAAAGGCTATCAGGCCTACAAATATACATACGAAGGCCTAAATGATGCCTGTGAGAATGATATTGAACTTAGAAGCATTGCCCTATGAAGAGATAATACAATTCATCATTAACCCCTAATATTGCACTGCAATTATGTGCAAAAAATATGCGAGAAAGGCATTGCCTTATGGCACACAAGTCTCATGCCCTTCTTATTGTGAAACCCCGTTGGAGGCTTACGGACAATAAATAGAAACGAAAGAACAGTAAAGAAAAACTGAGTCTATAACATCCTTGATTTGACTGATTAACCAGAATTAGCACTTCATAGAACACATCAGTTAGACAAGTTTCTGGATGTTTGCGCTCGACAATATGGGCGTGGACTGAATGATTGTTGTCTGATGTGGGCTGTGCTAAGCCTTGGTTATACACTTCATCACCCGCGCCCTCTTTTCAAAAAACGAAAAGGGGGCTTTTTCGTCCCAAGAAATGACCGAGAACATGTCAAATGCAAAACTCGGAAATAATAGCAAGAAAGAGAAACAATAACGATAAAAAATGAACATCAAGGAATTTGCACGGGAGTTCATCGATAACGTGAAAATGTCGGTCGAAATGACGGGCAATGACTATGACCAAGAATTGGCCACAAGTATTTTGGAGTATATTGAAGACAACGGCGAGGTGAACGCCCCCGAGATATGCTCCTTCCAAAAAACCCGAACTCGCATTACCGCATACGATTATAACGACGAGGCCGAGTCGCTCGATCTTTTCTATCTCATGAAAGCCGACACTATTTTAGGCAGGATAAATAATGGAAAAGTACAACAGGGGTTTAATTACCTTATGGCTTTCTACCGCGAAGCAATGAACGGACAGCTATTCAAGAATCAAGAGATAGCTCCCAGTGATGAGATTGTTGAAGTGGCAAAGCTTGTACAAAGTACCAAAGGACAAATCAAGCAGTTGCGAGTATATGTCATCACCGACGGACTTACCGACCCATCTGCCGTCCCCGCAGCCATTGAGAGTGAAGACGAGGAATACATCATTGAGTGTAATGTGTGGGACATGCAGCGTGTCTATCAGCAACACAACATCCGAGCCGGAAAGGAGAAAGTGGAGATAGACTTCCCCACAACCTACAACACCGAGTTACAATGCCTAAAAATGAGCGAGCAGAACCTCTTCGTGGATGCCTACCTCGCCATAATCCCAGGTATCACGTTAGCTAAAATATACAAGCAATACCAACAGGTATTACTGGAAAAGAACGTCCGCACATTTTTGCAATTCAAAGGCAAGGTGAACAAGGAAATCCGCCGTACTTTGCGCACTACTCCCGATATGTTCTTCAGCTATAACAATGGCATTTCAACTACTGCTAGCGAGATAGAAACCAAGGAGGTTGACGGTATGCTATATATCACCCGCCTCTACGACTGGCAGATAGTGAATGGAGGGCAGACCACTGCAGCCATTGCCGCCTCTTTAAGCGACAAAGAGGTAGATTTGAGCAAAGTGTTTGTTCCCATGAAAATCAGTGTCATCCATGACGCTGACCACAACGACGAAATAATAAAGTCGATATCCACCTATGCCAACCGCCAAACAGCCATTAAGGACTCCGACTTCTCAGCCAATGAGCCTTATCTCGTCGATCTGGAGAAGTTCAGCCGTACCGAGTGGGTGCCCAATGGCAACAACAAGCCTGTATGCAAATGGTATTTTGAGCGCACACGAGGACAGTATCTTGACCAGCTGGCACAACTCGACGGCTTCAATGAACGGAGCTTCAAGATAGAATATCCCAAGAAACAAAAAGTCACCAAAACTGACATCGCGAAATACGAGGTTGCATGGAAACAGCGTCCGTACGATGTATGCAGAGGTGCTGAGAAAAACTACAAACAGTTTGTAGCCGATATCAAACGTGAGAAACCTACTATCTCTGCAGTTTACTATAAAAAAATCATTGCTAAAGGTATCCTCTTCAATACTATTGACAATTGTGTCAAATCGAAAAATCTTGGCGGCTACAAGGCCAATATGAATGCCTATATGATGTCAGCCATATCCTATCTTTCTGAGGGCAATCTAGATATGACGTACATTTGGGAACACCAAAAGGTACAGAAGGAAGTCATCGACAAAATAGAAGATCTTATACCTCTTGTGTGGGAGCATGTTATAGGAAGTGCATCCGGGGGCAACCAATCCTCCAATGTTGGAGAATGGACAAAGAGACCTGAATGCTGGAATAGACTGAAGATCAGATTGGGCGACATTGAAAAGTTTGGTGACAAGTTGATGCAGCCAGAGACTAACGATGACGGTTCGTATCTAAATGAAACGCAGCAAAGCCGCATACAGGAGGCTGAAGCCATCGAACCTAATTATTGGTTTGGGTTGGCAAAATGGGCCAAAAGTCAAAATCTTCTCACACCTATCGAGCGCAAGGCCGCTTTCAATTTCGGCACTATGAAATCGCGCAACCGAGGAATAACTTCATTGAAACAAGCCCTCTTTGCATTGAAGATTGTCGAGAAGGCCAAAGAATTAGGATTTGAAGGATGAAAGACAAAGAAATCATATCTATTATTTCTGACATTCAAGCGTCACCCAAAGAGTGCGAATGGATAGAGATTAAATGCAACAATAAAGAGCCGCATTTGATTGGTGAATATATTTCGGCTCTTGCCAACGGTGCAGCTTATATGGGGCAATCCAGAGGATATCTTGCCTATGGTATAGACGATTCTACGCATGCTATTGTGGGAACTGAGTTCCATCCTGAAAATGAAAAAATTGGGAATGAGGAATTAGAGAACTGGTTAGCCATTCATCTTACCCCTCGGATTGACTTTAGTATTAATGAAATAATAATCGAAGGCAAACATATAGTTCTTTTTATAATTGATTCTGCCGGCAACACACCCGTCAAATTCGATGGCACAGCCTATATACGGGTGGGGTCATACAAGAAGAAGCTATCCGACCATCCTGAAAGAGAACGCAAAATATGGCAGAACACGAAAAGTGGCTATTTTGAGAACAAGACAGCTTTAGGTGGAGTATCTGCTGACGAAGTACTCTCCTTAATTGACTATCCTTCGTTTTTCCGTTTGATGGAAATTCCGCTCCCTGAGAACAAAAGTGCTATATTAGAAAAACTGGCTGAGGAAAAAATCATTATCAAGAGGCAGTCCTGCTACGACATCACAAACCTCGGAGGAATATTATTTGCCACAAACCTGAACAATTTTGACAATCTATCTCGTAAAGCCGTAAGGGTTGTTTTCTATAAAGGAGCTAGTCGCATTGATGCCATTCGAGAGCAAGTAGGGGCAAAAGGCTATGCTGTAGGATTTGAGGGGTTGGTGGAGTATATCAGTGCAAATCTTCCTTCAAACGAAGAGATTGGCAAAGCACTTAGAAAAGATACGCCTATGTACCCACCCATTGCCATTCGTGAATTTGTAGCCAATGCCCTTATCCACCAAGACTTCTCTATTGGCGGTGCATCGGTGATGATAGAAGTCTTTGCAGATAGGATAGAAATCACAAACCCTGGGAAGCCATTGATTGATGTGTTACGATTTATCGACCATGCCCCTATAAGCCGTAATGAAAAACTGGCGGCAATGATGCGCCGACTGAAGATATGTGAAGAACGAGGAAGTGGTATTGACCGAGCCATTACCCAATGTGAGATTCACCAACTTCCCGCCCCCGATTTTCAGCAAGGAGATTTGTTTACAAGAGTGACAATGATTGCACCTCAACCCATGGGAAAAATGACAAAAGAGGACAAGGTGCGAGCCTGCTATCAACATTGCTGTTTACAGTATCTATCTGGAAACAAAATGACCAACGAAAGTTTCCGTGGACGACTGAACATCAGCGATAAAAACTATTCCATTGCATCCAGAATTATCAGCGAGACGGTAGCTCGCAAGTTAATAAAACCAGACGAATCTTCACGCTCGCGAAAATATGCTCAATATCTGCCAGAATGGGCATAGTTTTTATGTGACGGACATGTGACAATTTAACAGAAATACAATATTAATACACTGATTAATAGACCTATTTTTATGTGACTGATATGTGACTAATAAAGACAGTAAGCAAAATAATAAGAAGATGATCAACAATATAATCTTATGTGACTGATATGTGACAATTGGCAAACTACATCGAACTAAAACACTGAAAACCAATAGTTATTTTATGTGACTGATATGTGACTAACCCCAATAGATGACAAGTGACATACAACAATATTAATATGCACAATTATGTTACGCAAACGAAACATAACAACAGTATTACAAGTCCTCTCTGCATTGAAGATTGTCGAGAAGGCGAAAGAATTAGGATTTGAAGGATAACTATGGCAACAACTATATATACATATTTACACAACGATGACCTAAATGGTTCGAGAATCGTTAGCATGGATGACTGCATGTGTAAGCTCTACAATATCATGCGGGATGATTCTGATTTCATGAAGGATTTTGAAAAAGATTTGCAGTCACCAGCATTGTATATTTTAATCAATAAAGAAGAGTCAAAGGCATATATTGGGGAAACAGATGATTTTATCAAAAGAATTCCTCAACATTGTATAAAAAAAGAGTTTTGGGCAGAGGTAATGGTATTCTTGGGAACAAACGAAGATACCTTAAGCAAAACAGAAGTACAATATTTAGAGTATCTAGCTCTTGAAAAAGCAAAGCAGGTAAAGTCGTATGACCTATCAGAAAACACTCAAAGTGGTAAAATTCCACACATGAATGTGATGCAAAAGGGGAAAACCGACAAGTTTTTCAAGTATGTCCAGTTTTTGGCAAAGTTTGTAGGATGTGATATTTTTGAGAAACGACCAAACGTTATCCTAAAGACATCATTGGCCTCACCCACGCCGAAGGTTTTACCATCACCAATAGCCTTAACCAGTGAAGATTTAAAAGGAAACATTAAGCTATCCTTGAACGGAGAGGGTGCATATTCCAAAAGGGAAATGGTTCTCCAAATTGTCAAAGAATATGTGAGTCAATTCCCCGACACTTCATTTGAGGAATTGAAAGCAATATTTAACCGTGATTATCTACAGCGATTTGCCTCTAATGAATTTCTTCAACAAGATATAGAAAAAGCTAAGAACTGGAAAAAGTATGGGGAAGACCATGTTCACTATTTCATTGAAGATAAGGATATCCTAGTTAGTGGTGATGGGGTACAATTTGTCGTTTGCGTTGAATGGGATAGAAATAACATTATCAATGTGCTAGGAATCGCCCAAACACTTGGTTGGAAATATGAGATTGTGAAATAGAGGATATGTTGGATAATACGAACATACAAAACTCTTCATTAAATCTTGACAGTAAAGGACTGCCATGGTTCCTTAAAGAATTTTCTCATCCGGAAAGAGTTATTCGAATTGCCACAACATTTAGCGGAATAGGAGCTATTGAATACGCTCTAAAAAGATTGAAATTAAAAAGTAAAATTGTTTTTGCTGGTGACATAGACAATAACTGCAAGACCACATATTTTGCAAATTACAGTATTAAAGACGAACAATGGCACAACGACATTCACGATTTCAATGCAAAACCATATAGATGGAAAGTCGATTTACTTGTTGGTGGAGCCCCCTGCCAGGCTTTTTCTATTGTTGGAAACCAACGTGGATTTGAAGACACAAGAGGAACATTATTCCGTGAATTCGCACGTGTGGTGAAAGAATGCAAACCCAAAATTTTTATTTTTGAAAATGTTCAAGGCTTATTTAAACACGATAATGGAAAAACATGGGAGGTCATTAGAAATACCTTTGAAGATTACTGTGGATACGATATTCATTACCAGCTTCTGAATGCTAGAGATTACGGTGTACCACAAACTAGAGAAAGATTGTATTGCATTGGATTTCGTAAGAAGACGAATTTTAAATATCCTGCACCGATTCCATTAAAGTACAGAATGTATGATTTCATGGAAGATTATTTAGATAGCGTATATTATTCAAAGGTAGATAATATCAAATATTTATCTAATGATGAGGAGCATCGAATAGGTCTTATGAAGGGAGAAGATGAAGAACGATTCAACGACTTTGTTTTCGAGGTCAAAGATGTTGAAGACAGATATTACCTTTCAGAGAAAGTCGCAAAATATGTATTGGCTGGTGGAACAAAAACATTCAAGACATCAACAAAAACAGATTTAGATATTGCCCGCCCATTACTCCAATCTATGCACAAAATGCATAGAGCAGGTGTAGACAATTACGTTACATACAACAAGAATAAAGGGATTAATGGAATACGCAAGCTAACACCAAGGGAATGCCACCGTCTTATGGGATTCCGTGATGATTTCAAAATTGTCACACCAAATACTTCAGCATACATGCAGGCAGGTAACAGTATCGTGGTTGACGTATTAATGGCAATATTAAAACAACTTGATATAACAAGATATGGGGTAAATGAAGAATAAATACGAAGCCATACAAAATACCAAAGCCAATATAGATAATGACAAGATTACTTGGCTTAATAAATCGTTTTCTCACCCTGAAAGAACGATTAGACTTGGTACTGCTTTTAGTGGGATTGGTGCCATTGAGCATAGTTTTCAACGGTTAGGATTGAACTGCCGTATTCAATTTGCTGGAGATATAGATCAGAATTGCAAGAAAGCTTATTTCGCAAATTACCCTATCACGGAAGAAAAATGGCATTCGGATGTACATGATTTTGATGCCACAAGATTCAAAGGTGAAATTGATTTACTTGTGGGAGGTGCCCCTTGTCAAGCATTTTCACTCAGAGGCAAACATGGTGGTTTTGAAGATACGAGAGGAACTCTTTTTAGAGAATTTGCCCGCATTGTAAAAGAATGTCAGCCAAAAGTCTTTATTTTCGAGAATGTCAAAGGAATGTTAAGCCATGATAAGGGAAACACATGGAAAGTTATAAAAGAAACATTTGAAAACTATTGTGGTTATGATGTATACTACCAAGTTCTAAATGGTAAAGATTACGGTATACCACAAAGTAGGGAACGCCTATACTGTATCGGATTTAAAGATGAAACTGATTTTAAATACCCTGCTCCAATTCCTCTTGAACGAACAGTCTATGACTATCTCCAAAAGACGTTTGATATTAAGTATATGCTCAAACAGAAAGGAGTAAACTTTATTACACGAAGTATCAATCACATGAAAAGTTATACTCAAGTTAATTGTGATGTGATGCTTTGCCAAAAGAGAAACCAACAATTCAATTGGCATGGAGATTTCGTTTACCATCCTAAACTAAAAACAGATAATTCTACACCTCAAACGGATGAATATCTTTATAAAATATCAGATTACGAAGAAGATTATTATATTTTCTTCCATCCGGAATGTTATGCTCTGACGGCAATGTCTAATAGGGAGGCAACTATGGCGAAAGTTCCTAAGAATAATATTGATACCTCATATGGCAGGTTTAGAAAACTAACACCTAGAGAGTGTCTAAGATTAATGGGATTTGATGATTCTTTCAAGATTGTTGTGTCTGATACAGAAACTTACAAACAAACAGGGAACAGCATCATTGTTGATGTACTAATAGCTTTGCTCAAACAAATTGATATCACTAAATACGGAATATAATATGGCAGATCCTATTTGCAGATGGAGAAATTCATCAATAAAACAGCTCTATGAGTTTAACCTATTATTCCCCTTTCACATAATGGATAAGAAAGAAGGGAGGTCCATTGTTGAAAGAAATTGGGAATTGTTGGGTGGGAAAGATTTTTTTATAACTCCATATCAGTTAGCAGCCCAAATGGGAGTCTATTACGAGGATAATTTATTGATGTATCCTCGTTTTAATAAGTTGATGGATTTGGACACTTGTAACAAATATTTGCAGTATTGGGGGCGAAAGTATTACGCTCCCAACCCATATGCAAAAAGTATGCGACAAGACCAAAAGCCGGTTGTCATTAATAATTTTCTTGTCAATTGGGTTTTAGAAAATGGTGAAGGTTTGGATTTTAGTGACGCATTGTCTTCAATGTTTTTAGACACCATTGGTAACACTGACATCCTAATAAACATGATAAATAGTTTTATGGATGTAAAGGTTGAGAATAATAAAGTTTTTCTAAAAAAAACAGTACACGAAAAATTTCCTGATAAAGATGTATACTTGGAAGTGAATCCAAATGACAAAAAAGCGTTTTTCGATTTTGTAGGAGAATTCAAAGTTGCATTATCTGATAGATGGTTGTTATCTCGAGATAAACCTCTCCAGCAAATCTACTATGGTGCTCCCGGTACAGGCAAGTCCTTCGAGATAAACCTTCTTACAAAGGACAAAGAGGTAATCCGTACTACGTTCCACCCCGATAGCGACTACTCTACCTTCGTAGGAGCATATAAGCCCACATCTATCGAAATCCCTGTGAGAGACGTAACGGGTAAGGTGATTGTTGAGAACGGCAAACAGGTGACTGAGAACCGAATCGTTTATGAATTTGTGGAACAGGCTTTCCTGCAAGCTTACACCAAAGCATGGAAGGCATACGCTGAAACGGCTGCCGGCGAGTATGCCAAAGAGCAATTTCTTGTTATCGAGGAAATCAACAGGGGCAACTGCGCACAAATCTTCGGCGACCTCTTCCAACTGCTCGACCGCAACCGCTATGGTTTTTCCGACTATCCCATCACCGCCGACAAAGATATGAAGAAGCAGCTGTCGAAGGCTTTTAAAGATCTGACCATCGCCGATGCCGACCGAATAAACAAGATATATGACAAGGACATCATAAGCCAAGTGTTAAACGGCGAAGTGCTGCTGCTGCCCGACAACCTATATATTTGGGCTACAATGAACACCAGCGACCAGAGTCTTTTCCCCATCGACAGCGCCTTCAAACGCCGTTGGGATTGGAAATACATGCCCATCTGCGAAGGAAAGGAAAATGGGGTTTCACTCAATTGGAAAATAAAAATCAAGACCAATACTTACGATTGGTGGCAGTTTGTGGAGAAGATTAATGCCGAAATCAACGAACAAACCAAGTCGGAGGATAAGAAGCTAGGTTATTTCTTCTGCAAAGCCGATAGCGGAGTAATCACGGCAGAGACCTTTGTGTCGAAGGTGGTGTTCTACCTTTGGAACGATGTTTTCAAAGACCAATCTCTTGCCAGCGACATATTCCAAGACGGCGAAGAGGAACTGACCTTTGCAAAGTTCTACGATGTGGACGCCAACGGAAAGGCTGTTGTCCGAGAGGACAAAGTGGAGTTGTTTCTACAGAACTTGGGAGTAGAAATCGTTACCTCTAATAAGGAGGACGGATTAATAGAAATAGACGAGTTGGACGAAAAAAATGTACCTGATAATACCAGAAACACTCTGAAAGCAATCGAGTTTCCTGATGGAACCATTATAGAATCCACATCGGGAGCCTTTGATGCATATATACGTGCCATAGAAAAGATAGGGGTAGAAAAAGTGGCTTCTGTATCCGATAGATTAAAATATCGCAGACTTGGTAGACCTTTGATATCGAAAGAAAATTATGACGAATTTGAGGGTACCGGCTATTCCTATATCATGAAAGGGGACTACTATTTTCTAAAGGGAGCAAAAACGTACACATATGTAAGGATTTTGGAGGACTTAAATGAACTGTTACAATTAGGAATAACTATTCGTAATTAGTCGATGCGCATACTGATAGAAGAATACCGATACAGAGCCGAAGACGTAAAACAAGCCATCTACGGCATTGATGCCCTTGAGGATATAGAGGGTTATGTCAGCGTGAACTATGTGGGTTACTATTTCAACAGTCATCCAGAAGTCTACGATTGTGTATTCATTCTACCGAAGGTGTTGCTGGAGGTGAAAGACGGACAAGAATTGGTGTTCGGACAATACCGGCCAGAGGAAATCATTAATGTTAATGAAGAGTCGCCGCTGACTGAAGTGCAGAAGAACTTTATCTACGACTTCTCTGTATGGATATATCGCGCTGTGGTGGTGTTCTACAACGATAAACGCAACGACACCTCGATCGTTTACCATCGCAAGATGGCACAGGTGAACAAAGGTCGCCGCCAACGCAACAACACCTTCCTTGATATCTTACTGTCGTTGATTCAGTTCAATGACGACAACCAAAACTTCTTCATGTTCATCATCAAGAACATGCACTCGGGATTCAACAAAATTAATTGGACTCGCACTATTGCCCGCACAGACGCAGTGATTCAGGATAAGAATGCCATCTATGTGAACCCCGTGAACAAGAAACGGCAAATCAACTTTGACGAAGAGCTATTAGTCATCTTCTTTTCCATACTTAACTATATTCACGAGCACTACGGATTCCCAATTAATATCAATTGCAATTATGAATTGATAACAGGCCGAAAGTTTAAAAACTACATAAAAGGGGTCGGAAAAATCCGTCTGCAACAGATAAAGTACAAATACTTCTCGGACAAAGCCCTCCAACTATGGAACCTCTGTTACGCCTTTTTCGACAAAGCCAAAAGTGTGTCACTAGACTTGGGACAGAAAGACTATCTTTTGGTCAAAAACTTCAATCTAGTGTTTGAAGCCATCATTGACGAGCTAATCGGTGAAACGGGTAAAGTCCCTGCGGGATTGAAAAAACAGGAAGACGGCAAACGGGTTGACCATATCTACACCTACCAAGGATTGACCACACATGAGAAAGACAAACCAATCTATTACATCGGTGATTCAAAATACTACAAGCGCAACCATCCCGTAGGTCGTGAGTCAGTGGCCAAGCAGTTTACTTACGCCCGCAATGTAATCCAATGGAACCTTAACCTTTTCATGAAGGGTGACGAGAAAGACGAAGATTGGAAAAAAGACTGGAACCAGTTCCACGAGGTTCCGAAATTGCGAGATGATATTACTGAAGGTTATAACATCATTCCGAATTTCTTCATCAGTGCCACGATGGAGAAAGACTTGAGCTATCGAGACACTATCCGATTGACAGAGAAGGAAAACAAATATTTCACATCTGACCAATTCAACAACAGGTTATTCGACAGAGACACACTGCTTGTTTGTCACTACGATGTGAACTTTCTGTTTGTAGTGTCGCTTTATGCATTGAATAACAAGTTGAAGAAAGCTGCCTGGAAGAAAAAAGTGAGGGGTATCTTTCGCGAAGAAATCCAAAAGAGGTTGCAGGCCGACCATCAGTTCTATGCAATGACGGCTCTCCCCAATGAGGATGGGAAACACTATATACAGACTCACTTCCAAGAGGTGTTAGGCAAGATGTACACACCCTATTCCGACACCAATTACTACTCGCTGGCATTGGACAGGCAGGATGGTGAGAATAATAAAAGGCTACTGGAAGAATTACGAAAACACTTCTATGTGGTTGAATGTGCGCTGGGTGAGAATCCACAGGTTGTGATAAGCCAGTCTATCGTAGAGACTCCCGCACATATTAAGGAAAAGCCAGCCGAGAAGAATATCCTTACTGGACTTGTCAGACGGACAGAAAGCAGTTTTAAGAAATATGTGGATCATGAGGCTAAATCCTATGTGATGGAGTATATTCCGCATATAAACTTAATGGATATCCGATACTTCCTACCTATGGTTGCTGGTGGCATTGACGGTTACTATGAGGTTGAACGAATTGGTTTCACTACTGTTCAGGGAAAAGCGGCATTAAGACTTCGTCTTGGTAGATACATACCTATTGGAGAAGAAGTGGTGGATATATACCGATCAAAGATGCAGCCCGGCGAGTTGATATCGTTTGAGTATACGATGAAGATGTATAACGGTGAAGTGTGAGATACTATGGCATCTTATCAAGCAATATACTGACAACTATTTAGAATCATGTCTAACAAGGAAAAAAACGTAACTACACAGCTATGCCGACACAACTATAGACAGTTTGTCTATGTAGCAATAATTACGACTATATCCCGTTAAACCAATAAAGAAAAATATATATGGGAGTTACATATCGAATCAGGTGCCGCAAGTGCGGACATACGTTCAGCCGGAACTACGGCGTGGGATATAACGGACAGGGGACGATGTATTGTGTGCGCTGCGGACGGGCGCAGACGGTGGATTTCAGCGGCGGATGGGGTTGGGACCCCACATGCAAATGCGGCGGGACTTTCGATGCCGACGCGCTGGGGCGATGCCCTCAATGCAACAACATGCTCACCAAGGAGGATATAGCGGATGATGAGCCCGGAACGCATGGCGGCTGAGCCCAAAAATGGCCTGTATTATGGCGCTGGAAGAGCCGTAGACACACTTGCTGTAGACACCACAATATAATGAAGCGGGTGCCCCAAATAGGATTGAGGCACCCGCTTTTTATTGTGTGTCAGAAAACGGCGAGAAACTATTTCAGGCGTTTGAACTGGCAGGTGAAGTGGCGCATGAGCTCGGCTT
>Ga0310697_10004625_pt1 | contig 13520 bp, 10 predicted proteins | sample 172DNAGHGlowgp2_FD_203883 | JGI IMG/M metagenome (GOLD analysis project Ga0310697, IMG submission 203883) | Sheep rumen microbial communities from Palmerston North, Manawatu-Wanganui, New Zealand - 1728 DNA GHGlow gp2 (v2) (version 2) | ecosystem: Host-associated > Mammals > Digestive system >...
ACTCGTATCTGCTGCTGAATGAAACCACACGCCAACGACAAACACACCGACACCATGAACATATCCGTCTTCTGCGGGGCGTCGCTCCCGCACAGCGAACAAATCACAGAGGCAGCGCGGCAGCTCGGCCGCGCCATCGCCCGCGGCGGCCACACGCTGCTCTACGGCGGCAGCAATCTGGGACTGATGGGCGCCACCAGCGGCGCGGCCCTGCAGGAGGGCGGCCGCGTGTTCTGACAACAACACAAAATTTCCGCCTGACGGCGGGATTGCCACAATCCGCGAAGCGCAATAATCTATAAGATTTATAGATTTCGCGAGCGCAGCGAGCAGGAGAACAAGAACATGGGACACTTACTGAGCAAGAGCAAATACATCCGTGGCCTGCAGTGCGAGCGGGCGCTGTGGCTCGACGTCCACGAGCCGCGCCTGGCGCGCTACACCGCCGAGCAGATGCGACGCCTGCACAATAAAAAAAGAATGCGCGCGTTATTATGGCAGAAAAAACAGGCAGAAAAAACAAATACAATATATTATGGCAACAATGACAATATCCTACGACGGGCGTAGCAGTGTGATGAAGCACCTCATCGAGGCTATGCTTGCTGCCGGGGCGAAGATGCTTGCTTCGTCAGATACAGACGTCGAGTTCTACAGCGACAAGAATGCACTCCGCTCATTCAAGCAGAGCGTGGAACAGGAGAAGAAGGGTATGGTCCGCGAGGTCAGCATGGATGATGTCAAACAGATGCTATGCTTGTGATGTACCGCATAGAATTGACTCCGAAGGCCGAGGAAGAGCTTCGGACGCTGGGCCGCAGTGGCGACAAGGCAAGCATCAAGAAGGTCTATCGCCTGTTTGAAGAACTGCGCATTCATCCATACGAGGGAACAGGCAAGCCGGAACCCCTCGTGGGCGATTATGCGGGTTATTGGTCGCGCCGCATAAATCAGAAAGACCGCATTATTTACCGTGTGAAAGATGAAATAATCACCGTCACCGTTGTGCAGGTGGGGCAACACTATGGCGACAAATAAAAATCGTAGAAACAATGAAACGCCAATTCGCTCCGAAATACACACATAACTCACCGCCCCCCACTACAAGGTGTAGCGGAGAGGGGTACGCATTCGGTCATGTTATTCACGGCCTCGGACGATGCTCTCAGCATCCGTCCGGGGCTTTGTGTTTATACGTTTTTTAATTCATTTATTTATTAATCCCTTAAACATTATTCACCATGAAAAAGGTATTTTCAATTCTGATGGTCGCATTCGCGATGACAGCAATGGTCGCATGCAGCGAAAAGGAGAACGAACCTGAAAAGACTGTATCCGATATTGCCGACAACACACTGGTGTACGATGGCACAACCTACCACATGGATGCCGTCCAAAGTTACTACCACAATGGGCTGACAACGGTGGATGCTTTCTCGCAAGAGACCGATGGCGAAGAAAGACCGTTGGTATCGTTTGGCCGTCTGCACATTCGTCCCACTATGTGGAACAAGACTGTCGATGCCTTCACCGTAAACAACGACGAGGAGACGTGGCAGTGCGGTTTCGAAGGCGGCCCGTTCGGAGATTATTCAGATGTCACTGAAAGCTTTTCGGCCTGCAAGATCGGCGTCAAAGGCAACAACGACGGCACTCCCGTCACCGTCACCCTCGACGGTACGCTGAAAAACGGCAAGAAGCTGCAGATGAAACTCGTCACCAACAGCCAAAACGTATGATGAGTTCGCACACGCTCACCAATCAGCAGTAACTGAGTAGCCACATCAGAAACCAAGCTGACAGTTAAAAGAGGAGTCAAGACACATGTCTTGACTCCTTTCTTTACAGCCACGCTCTTCTACCGGCTCCTATATCCCCACCTCGACCGTGTGTTCGGCTCCGTCGTCCACAAGGTGGATGGTGACAGCGCCCTTGTCGGTGTAGGTCTTCGAGGCCTTTATGACATAGACGCTTGCGCCGTAGCGGTAGCGTACGGTGAAACCGGGCCAGTCGGTCGGCACTCGCGGCTCTACCACAAGGGTGTCGCCCTGCTGGCTCAGACCGAGGATGTTCTCCACACCGGTCTTGTAGGCCCACGACGCAGATCCGGTATACCATGTCCAGCCTCCGCGGCCGGGGTGTTGCGGGTTGCTGTAGATGTCGGCAGCTATGCAGTAGGGCTCCACCTTGTATTTCAGCACGTCGGCCAGGGTCTGCGTGCGGTGGATGGGGTTGATGATGGAGTAGAGGTAGTAGGCCTCGTCGTAGAGTCGGCTGGCAAGCGGCGAGTGGTCGGCCGGCTCGCCCGACGCCTTCATCCGTTCGCCTTCAATCAGCTTGGCCATGATGTACCACATGGCGCCATGCGTGTATTGGCCCCCGTTTTCGCGCACGCCGACAGGATAGTTGGCTATATAGCCCGGCGAGGGCTGCGAGTCGCGGAAAGCGGGAGTGAGCAACTGGATAATCTCGTCCTCTCGGTTCACCAGGCGGCGGTCCGTCTCGCGCATGACGCTCGTCTTCTGCTCGGGCGTGGCAACGTCGGTGAGGATGCTCCAAGCCTGGGAGATAAGGTCAATCTGGCACTCGACGTTGTTGCGGCTGCCCATCGGGTCGCCGTTGTCGAAATAGGCGCGGAGGAACCAGGCGCCGTCCCAGGCCGAATGCTGCAGCGCGTCGACCAGGCGCTTGCGGAAGGCCGCAAGGTCGGCACAGTAGCCGAGGTCGGCACCAGGGGCCATCTGCGTCAGCTGCTCCATCTTGGGCAGCAGGTCGCAGAGGAAGAAGGCCACCCAGACGCTCTCTCCCCTACCCTGCACTCCCACAGCCGACATGCCGTCGTTCCAGTCGCCGCAGCCCATGAGCGGCAGCCCGTGGCTTCCTATCCTGTTCATCGAGCGCTCTATGGCTCGCCGCAGGTGCTCGTAGAGAGTTGAATGTTGTGTGTTGAGAGTTGATAATTGTTCTGACGCGTCAGCCGAACTTTCCTCTTTCCACTTTCCACTTTCATAGTTCATGCCGCGTTCCGCCTCGCCGGGTGCCAACTGGTCGGCATGGCAGAAGGGCACCTGCTCGCCGAGAATGGCGGCGTCGCCCGTGACCTTCACATACTGGTACGTCACAAAGACAAGCCACAGGTAGTCGTCGCTGAAGGTGGTGCGGGCACCGAGGTGCATGCTTTCGTGCCACCAGTGCAGCACGTCGCCCTCCGGGAACTGATGGGCCGCGTGGTCGAGTATCTGACGGCGGGCATAGGCGGGGTCGCTGTAGAGGATGCTCATCACGTCCTGCAGCTGGTCGCGGAAGCCCGTGGCACCGCCCACCTGGTAGAAGCCCGTGCGGGCAAAGAGGCGCGATGCATAGACCTGGTAGAGGTACCAGCGGTTGAGCATGTAGTCGAACGACGGGTCCGGCGTCTCGACGGTGATATGCGACAGCTTCTCGTCCCAATAGGCCACCACCCGGTCGAACTCTCCGTCGATGTCCTGCAGGCTCTTCGGCCCTTTGCTCCTTGGGCTGTTCTGTTCTTCGACCTCAATCACGAAGGCCGCCTGGCGCTCTTCTCCTGCAGGAATGTCGAGGCAGAACCCTATGCGCTTGCGGTTGGGGTACTGCAGGCTGGTGTCGGTGAGGGGTTCGGTGGCGCCGAGGCGGAGCACCTGGTCGTGGTAGATGGGGTGGTACACATTGCGCACGAGGAGGCTGTTGGTGGCCTCGTCCCACTCGGAGTGGAGGTAGCGGGCCGTCTGCTCCTCGCACATGCCGAGGACAAGCTTGTAGACCATGTCGAGACGGACCGTGCACGCCTCGCTCTGCTTGTTGTGTATCTTTATCTGGTAGTACTTCTCCGGCTTGTCTATCGACACGAAGAGGCGCACGGCGACGGTGATGTCGTCGTAGTCGGCGTCGAAGGCCGACCAGCCCTGGCTGTGGCGCGCCGTGGCGGGCACAAACTGGCGCCGCACGAACTGGCCTTCATTCTCACCACTGTTGTCGCGTGTGCCGATGAGGAGCATCTCGCTGGCGTTGTCGCGCACTATGTCGTTGCTCCAGCCCGTCAGCTTGAACTGCTGTGCGTTGTGGGCGAAGGTGAAGCCGGCCATGGTGCTGCTGACGATGCAGCCGAAGTTGGTCCCTGCAGCCCCGCCCGGACCACCGCCCGCATTGGCTATGACGTTGATCCACGGCATGGGGGTGTTGGTGTTGGTCACCACATAGTCGCGCCCGTTGCGGTCGAAGCCGCCGTACTGGTTGTAGAACTGCAGGTTGCTCCACACGCGGAAGCTGCGGTTGGGCCGCAACACCGGATACTCCACCTTGTCCTGGTAGTGCTGGTTGGCCACCTCGAGGCTCCGCAACTGCTGGCTGATGGTGATGCCGTCGCGGGTGGTGAAGGTGAGGGTGGCCACGGTGTGCAGCAGGATGCGCTCGGCATCGCTGAGGTCGGCGGCGTCTATCACGTAGACCCGGCCGGCATCGCTGTGGGTGGTCCAGAGGCGCTCCGTGCCAGCCATGCTGAGGATGAAGTGCTTCAGCCCCTCGCGCTCCTGCTGCGGTGCGTCGTTGACGAAGACCATGTCGAGCAGCAGACCGTGCACCTTGTAGTACTCGAACGCCCTGAGCATCTCCTTGGCGTGGCCGGCGTGCTCCATGCTGTCCACCTCCATGAGGATGATGGCCAGGTCCCCGCTGATGCCGAAGCGCCAAAGGTCGCTCTGCGAAAGGGTGTTGCGGGCCAACACCGCATTGCGTTCGTTGCCGAGAGTGGCCGTCTGGGCCATATACTTGGCCATGTTGTTGTAGAGACGCATCTGGCTCCCTTTGAGGAGCGAGAGGCTGGTCCGCATGTTGTTGGACACCGAGGCGGTTCGGAAGGCATGCTCCACGTCGGGCGATGTCTGGTACTGACCCACGAGCGAAAGAAGCTGGTCACGGGCTTTTCCATAGCCGGTGAGCACAAAGGCTTCCACGTTCTTGCCGGCCGGTATGTGGATTCGGCGGCGCATGGAGAAGACGGGGTCGAGGGTGGTGCCGACCGTGCCGGTGAGGGTGCGACGGCTCTCTATGATGTCCGGATGGCGAAGGCTGTTGCCTCGGCCGAGGAACTTCAGGCGCGAGGTCTCGTACTCCACAAACTGCGCGTTGAAGGCCGAGAAGCGGGCCTCGTCCGGCCGCTCTCCATTGTCGTCGGCCCTCGGGCTGTCGCCTTCGTCGACTATCCACAGGCGGTGCAGCATGTAATCGCGCATACCGTTAGCCCCCGGACGGCTGAAGAGCAGGGCCTGATGCTCGGCGTCGTATTCGGAGTGTATCTTCATGGCGTTGAAGACACGGTGGTTCTCGTCCTCGACAGCCGGAGCCAAGACCACCTCGCCATAAGTGGTGATTTCAAGGTCCACGGGGGTGTCGCCGTTGTTGGTGAAGGTGTAGCGGCGCAACTCGGCGCTGCGGTCCTTCAGTACGGTGACCTCCGTCTTGGTCTCTATGCCGTCGTCGACGCGCTGGAATGTCAGTTTGTCGCTGGCGAAGGAGACATGGTAGCTCTCAGGCATCACGTCGAGCGGGGCATAGGTGGCGCTCCACAGGCGGTCGTCACGCAAGTTGCGCACATAGAGGTAGGTGCCATAGTGGTCGGCCGAAATCTTGCGGTAGCGGTTCAGGAGTATGTTCTTGTATCGCGAGAAGCCGCTTCCCCGGTCGTTCATCAGCACTGTATACTGTCCGTTGCTGATAATGCCGATTTCCGGCACATTGGCGATGGTGTCGAAGTCGCGCGCATCGCTCTCGGTCTGCACCTTGCTGTACTGGTAGCGCTTGTACCGCGTGACCTTCAGGTCGATATATGGCTTCACCTGGGCCTTCTCCTTGAGAAGGGTCTCCATGCTGCGCATGGCGGGCTCCTTCATGAAGCAGTGCTGCAGGCAGTTGTTGCCAAGATAGTTGGCCAGCGATGCCAGTATCATGCCCTGGTGGTGGGCGTAGTGGGCTCGTACCGCCACATGGTCCTCGTCGTCATAGCTCTCGTAGAGGCCGTATTCGTCACACATACCCATCGTCCTGAAGGCCTGCAGGTTGTCGTAGACCGCACGGTCGTCGACCCCGATGGCCATCAGCGAACTGTAGGGCGAGACCACTATGCGGTCAGGCGTGGTGTTCTGGAATTTGAGGTATGGCACCCCGAAGGCGTGGTACTTGTAGTTGCGCGCGTCGTCGAGCTCGTTGTAGGCCGTCTCGCTGATACCCCACGGCAGCGGCGGCTGCACGAAGGCACGCTGCGCCCGGATGGCGAAGCTGTAGGTCTCGTCCATCAGGGTGTGCTTGTAGGTGGGCAGGAAGATGAGCGGCATGAAGTACTCGAACATGGTGCCGTACCACGACGCCACTCCCTTGTAGCCTTTGTACTGCACCAGCGTCTTGTCGAGACAGAACCAGTGTTTGTAGGGAGCGTCGCCTTGGGCTATGGTGAGGAACGAGGTCAGTCGGGCCTCGCTGGCGAAGTTGTTATAGTGGTATGGCAGCAGCGTGTAGTTCGTGGTGTCATAGCCTATGCTGAACACGTCCAGCTCGGGGTTGTAGAGCTTGCTGAAGTCGGTCTGGTCTATCAACCTCTGCACCCGCTGGAGCAGCTCCTCGCTCCCCTCTCTCATCTCTCCGCCTTCCTCTCCCCACTCTCCGCTCTCCAGCCATCCTTTCAGCACATATAGGCAGGCCACGAAGTTGCCCGAGTCGCAGGTGCTGACGAAGTAGTTGGGCAGTTTCTTCAGCGACTTGATATCGTACCAGTTATACAGGTGTCCGTTCCATTTCTCAAGGCGCGTCACCGTGGCCACTATGTGGTCAAGGCGCTGAAGGGCGTCGCGGCGGCTTATGAAGCCCAGCTCGGCGGCACTGACCACGGCGGTCAGCGAGTAGCCTATATTGGTGGGCGAGGTCTTGTAGTCGGTCAGCGGCTCGCGCCCCTCCTGGTAGTTGTCCGGCACAAGCCAGTTGTTCGTCTCGCTCAGCATATCGTCGAAGAAGTGCCAGGTCTCCTGTGCCAGCTGCCTCACATCGGCGGTCTCCTTTTCGGTGAGGGTTCTCTTCTCCTGCGGGAATTTCTTTCCCAGTCCGTACATCAGCAGCGGCGCCGTACACCACACCACTGCACAGAAAACGGCCGCATAGATGCCCGACGGGGCAAGCGCTATGGACATCGCCAGCACCACTGCCGACGCCACATAGTTGAACCAGAACTTGCCCAGGTAGTCGCCCATGGTACCCTTGGTGCTCTTGGCAGCCTCGTCGCTGGTAATCCAGGCCAGCAGGTCGTGGTGGCTCACCCACATGCGCCAGCAGGCTCGCACCGCGGCGTCGGTATACATCCATGCCTCCTTGGGCAGCAAGGCGAACTGCACCAGCGAGCGGTAAAGGATGACATTGAAACCGCGCATCAGCGTCATGTAGTATTTGTAGCGGCGCCCGAAGTTGGGCAGCTTGGTGAGCTGTCCAACTATGAAGAAGACTATCGGCGAGGCCACTGCCACTGCCGCCGCAAGGAGAAACCACACGGGGTTCAGGAGGGTCAGCCCGCTGAAGCCTACCAGCAGCATCACCATTATGGCCAGACTCAGCATCGAACGGCGCAGGTTGTCGAATATCTTCCACCGGCCTATGGTGTTCACCTGGTTCTTCACGCGCTCGCCCTTCTCGTTGCGCACCTTGCGCCCCAGCCATGCTATGATCTGCCAGTCGCCACGCGTCCAGCGGTGGTGGCGCTTGGCATCGTCGATATAGTTCGACGGGTTGTCGTCGAAGACCTCCACGTCGTTGATGAGGCCGCAGCGTATATGGCAGCCTTCCAGCAGGTCGTGACTGAGGATGAGGTTCTCCGGGAAGGTGCCTTTCAGCACCTGCTGGAACACGCGCAGGTCATAGATGCCCTTGCCGCAGAACGAGCCCTCGTTGAAGATGTCCTGATACAGCTCGAACGAAGCCGTAGTGTACACGTCCAGCCCGCCGAGGCCGGCCATGAGCTGCGCATAGCCGCTCTTGTTGGTGACCTCCACGTCGACGTTGACCCTCGGCTGCATGATGCCGTAGCCGCTGTCCACGCGCTTGCCGTCAGCGCTCAGCCGGGCCTGGTTCAGCGGGTGCGCCATCGCCCCGATGAGCTTCTGCGCCGAGTAGAGCACCAGCTCGGTGTCGGTGTCCAGCGTGATGACAAAGCGTATGAACGAGTTATTGTGCGATTGCGTGACGGCATTGGTGCCGTGCGCGTCGGCACTGACGCGTTCCGACCACTGGCTGATGGTTTCAGCCTTGAACCGGCGCCCCTTCTCCTCCTCCGTGGTCTGTCCGAGCAACAGGTCGTTGAAGTGCAGTATGGCGCCACGCTTGCGCTCGTGTCCCAGCCATGTCTGCTCGCCCTCGCTCCAGGCGCGGCGCCGGTAGACGAAGTTGAATATCGGACTACCGTATTTCTCGTTGAGTTCCTTGACCTTGGCCAGTCCGGCCTCCACCACCTCGTCGTCCCACGGCGCATCCTGCTCTTTGTAGGCGGCGGCGTCTCCCACCAGCGTATAGTAGATATTGTTGAACGTCGATGTTTGGCCGTTGGCCGGCACAGCATCGCCGCCTTCCGCTCTCCACTTCCCGCTCTCCACTATCTTCCCCTCGCCACGGTTGATGTTGCTCAGGTAGTACACCTCCAGCACACCCATCAGCTCCTCCACCTTCTCCTTGCTTTTGAGGATGGTGGGCATGATGACCATGGTGGTATACTCGTCGGGCACATGGCCTTCTTTGAACTTCAGTTTGAAGGTGCCTCTGGGATGGTGCAGCTTGCCAAGCAGCCAGTTGAAGAGGTCTATCACCACCTGGCTCATGGGCACCCACAGCAGCAGCGTCAGCACGGCCGTCATCCACGACAGCCCGCCACCGGCGGTGGCCGCAACGGCCATGCCCGCCGCCAGCACCGCCGACGCCGTGGCCACTATGGCCACATAGAGGTGCGCCCTGACGTTCCAGCGCTTCGGCGGGAAAAGCTGCCAGCCCACATGCTCCCCTTTCTCGTCGGCCTGCGCCACCAGATGCTTCACCATCTCGTACTCCTTCACCCCCTGACCCCTTTTCTTCTTGGCCTCCCTCACCACCTGCGCGCGGTAGTCCTCCTTGGTCTTGTCCTGCATCTGGTCGTACATGCCTGCCTTCTCCCGCTTCAGCATCTTCTCCGAGAAGCTCACCGCGTCGATAAGCTCCGCCATGGGCAGGCGCGTCAGCTTCTTCAGCGAGTTGAAGAGGTTCATCATGAGCAGGTTCTCCCGCGCAGCCTCGTCTATGTATTCCTTGTCGGCATTGTTCTTGTCGGTCGGGCTATAGTGCTGCGCTCCACGGCTTTCAAGCTTGCGGCACAGCTCGGCCAGTTCCTTGATGACCACCGCTTTGGCCAGCGGGAGCAACGCCGTCACCTCCGGATAGGCAAGATAGTCCTTCTGGCGCTGCTGCACCTGGGTGAGGTAGCGGAACAGCAACCCCTTGTCCACCGCGAAATGGTTGCGCCGCAGGTAGTTGTACAGCAGCTCCCACAGGGTCTGCACCCTGCCGTGCTCCACCTTCCACTTGCCTCTCTCCACACCCCTCAGCTCCTCGCGCATCACCTTCTCCTGCTCGCTCACCATGTAGTAGTTGTCCAGCACCCACTCGTTGGTGCTGCCCACAAGGCGCTGACTCTTGGTCTCTTCGACCAGCAGCATATAGTACCGCGTGACCTCTTTCACGCTTTCCTTGAACGACTTGTATACACTTTTCATACTTGCAAAAACCTTCGGTAAACAAAATGCAAATATACATATTATTTTTGAATTAATGCCACCCAACCAAAAAAAACATCAACACCCCTCCCCCTCTACCCCCTCTCTACCCCCTCTCTGGGTCCTCTCTACCCACTCTATACCCCCTATCCCCCCAAATTTTCAACTTTCAATTTTCAACTTTCAATTTCCCCGCCCCCTCTCTACCCCAAACCAAAATTTTCAACTTTCAATTTTCAATTATCAACTTCCCAGTACACTTGGCTTAACTACTTAACTACTGTCTACTGTCTACTTAATCCTCAACACTTAACACTAAACAACTTTCAGCTTTTTTCCCCTCTCCGCCCCGCATTTGGAAGTTTTTGCGTATCTTTGCAGCCGATTTATAAAAGCGAGACGAATATGAAAGAGTTGGCAATGCACGTATACGACCTCATGGAGAACTCGACGGCGGCGGGTGCGAAAGACATCCGTCTCACGATAGTGGACAGCCTGAAAAACAACGACTTCCACTTCACCATCGAGGACAACGGACGCGGTATGAGCCCCGAGTTCCTGGCGCGGGTGACGGACCCCTACACCACCAGCCGCACCACCCGCAAGGTGGGCCTCGGCCTCCCGCTGATCAAGATGAACACCGAGAACTGCGGCGGCGGCATGAAGCTGGACAGCACCCTCGGCGTGGGCACACGCCTGGAGTTCTGGTTCCAGCACAACCACTGGGACCGCCCGCCCATGGGCGACCTGCCCGGCACACTCGTCATGCTCCTCTCCGGTCACGAAGACATCCACTTCGTCATCACCTACCGCACCGACGCCGACGAGTTCGTCCTCGACACCGACGAGCTCAAAGAGGCCCTCGGCGGCATGCCCCTGACCGACATACACATCATGCAGTATCTCAAAGAGATGATTGCCGAAAACCTGCAAGCCATCGCGGCCAACGAGTGAGCGTCGTATGAAGAGAATTGGCGTTTTGAGCGACACGCACGGAGTGCTGGCACCGCAGGTGTTCAGCTTCTTCGCCAACTGCGACGAGCTCTGGCACGCCGGCGACATCGGCCCAGGCGTCCTCGAACCTCTGCGCGATTTCAAGCCCGTAAGGGCCGTCTGGGGCAACTGCGACAGCATGGTCCTGCACTACGAACTCGAGGAGCGACTCTTCTTCGAGTGCGACGGTCTCCGCGTGCTCATGACGCACATCGGCGGCTGGCCCGGACACTACCCCTACGAGCTGCGCCGCACCCTCGAACTGGCTCAGCCTGACATCTTTGTCTGCGGCCACAGCCACATCCTCCGCGTGATGTACGACTACGACTACAACTTCCTCCACATCAACCCCGGCGCCGCCGGACGCCAGGGCTTCCACCGCGTCGCCACTCTGGTGCGCTTCGTCATCGACGGCGAGCCGAAGCAGCTGGAAATTATGGAGTTGGACAAAAATATCGCCACCGCACAATAAAAAGCGCGCACCCAGTGTTATACTCTTTGCCGCGGGCAGGGCTGTCCGCGAACCAAACAGACAGAAAACGATGAACATAGACGATACACGCAAAGAAATCGAAGCGCAGGCGGCCGAGTGCCGCACCCTCTTCGAGAAGAAGACACGCGACTACGGCACCTCGTGGCGCGTGATGCGCCTGCCGTCGCTGACGGACCAGATATACATCAAAGCCAGCCGCATACGCTCCGTCCAGGAAAGCGGCGAAAACCGCGTGGGCGACGGGCTCCGCGGCGAGTTCGTGGCCATGGCCAACTATGCCGTCATGTCGCTCATGCAGCTGGAGCTGGAGGGCGGCGATGGCAAACCGGCCCCCCTCGAACTGCCGCTGGACGAGGCCATGCGACTCTACGACAAGCACATGCGCCACATCCTCGACCTCATGTCTGCCAAAAACCACGACTACGGCGAGGCCTGGCGCGACATCCGCGTCTCCTCCATGGTCGACCTCATCCTCATGAAGTTAATGCGCATCAAGCAAATCGAGGACCACGACGGCTGCACCATTGCGAGCGAAGGCGTCGAAGGCGGCTACATGGACATCGTGAACTACTCCCTCTTCTGCATGGCCCGCATGACCGAATAAACTCAACACCAACAACTTAACCCACAACTCTTAACTCTTAACTCTTAACTCATAACTCTTAACCCATAACCCATAACCCATAACCCATAACCCTTAACTCATAACTCATAACTCTTAACTCAAACTCCCCTCCCCCGTACATTTGGCTTAACTACTTAACTACTGCCTACTGTCTACATAAAACTTACCACTTACCACTTAACACTTAACACTTAACACTTAACACTAAAAAAACACAAACATGATAAAGGACAATCGACTGAACTACACATTGAACGTGCTCGCGCGATGGGCAGTGGGACTGGTGTTCCTCTTCTCGTCGTTCGTCAAGGGGGTCGACCCGATGGGTACCACCTTCAAGATTCAGGAATACATGACCGCCTGGAACATCGGCAGCCTGACCTTCGAGTGGGCTCTGCCGCTGGCCGGCATGATGAGCGTGGCCATGATCTGCGCCGAGTTCGTGGTGGGCATCCTACTCATAACCAACGCCTACCGCCGCCTCTCCGCTTGGCTGCTCGTGCTCATGATGGCCTTCTTCACCGTCACCACCCTCGTCGACGCCGTCACCAACAAGGTCACCGACTGCGGTTGCTTCGGCGACGCCGTGAAGCTCACCAACTGGCAGACCTTCTGGAAAAACATCGCCCTCGACGTGCCCACCGTCTGGATCTTCCTCACTCGCAACCTGCGCTACCGGCGCCGCTTCGAGCGCGACGGCATCATCCTGCTCGTGAGCATCGCCGCCATGGTGGTCTTCGAAATGTACAACATCAAGCACGAACCCGTCATCGACTTCCGCCCCTGGAAGGTGGGCAACAAGATGATGGACACCGACAGCACCGAAGGCATGCAGAGCTACGTGACCTATCGCAACACCGCCACCGGCGAGACCGAGGAGTTCGAGTCCGCACAGCTCATGCAGCGCATGGCCGACCCCGAATGGGCCGCCACCTGGGAGTGGGAGAGCAGCCGCGTGGTTGACCCGCGCGAGATTGCGGCGCCGGGATTCGCCATGCTCGACCTCGAAGGCGAGGACCACGCCACCGACCTCCTGCCCGCCGAAGACGGCCTGCTCATCGTGACCGTCCACCACCTCGAGGATGTCGACGAGAACGGCGTCCGCACCATCCGGGCCGCTCAACGCACCGCCGAGGACAACGCCTTGAAAATCGTTATGCTCACCGCCGCACTCCCAGAAGAGGTCCCCACCTGGCTCGCCGACCACAACATCAGCGGCCTCGACTACCTCTTCGCCGACGCCACCGCCATCGAGACCATGATGCGCGGCAACCCCGGCCTGATGTACATCAAAGACGCCACCGTCATCTCCAAGACCCGCCGCGTCGAAGACCTGAATATCGAAACCAAATAAACCCAAACTCATAACTCTTAACTCATAACTCTTAACTCATAACTCTTAACTGACCTGAATATCGAAACCAAATAAACCCAAACTCATAACTCTTAACTCATAACTCTTAACTGACCCAAATATCGAAACCAAATAAACCAAAACTCATAACTCTTAACTCATAACTCTTAACTGACCCAAATATCGAAACCAAATAAACCAAAACTCATAACTCTTAACTCATAACTCTTAACTGACCCAAATATCGAAACCAAATAAACCAAAACT
>Ga0310697_10004626_pt1 | contig 13518 bp, 6 predicted proteins | sample 172DNAGHGlowgp2_FD_203883 | JGI IMG/M metagenome (GOLD analysis project Ga0310697, IMG submission 203883) | Sheep rumen microbial communities from Palmerston North, Manawatu-Wanganui, New Zealand - 1728 DNA GHGlow gp2 (v2) (version 2) | ecosystem: Host-associated > Mammals > Digestive system >...
TCCTTTCATAAAAACTTTGTTTTTAAAAAATCTTACTGTAAAAAATTCAACTGCTTTTTCAAGAGAGTTAAATTTTTTAGTAAAAGTTTTATCATCAAAAACTTCTAAACGATCATTTACTTTGTATGCTCTTCTAAATTCAAAAATGTATATTTTTTCCATATTATTACCTCATTGTTTTTTAATTTAACTCTTTCCTACACAGTTGGCAGAGCAGTTACTCCAACTCCTTTGACGATGCATTATTACGTCCCCTACAATTTATCTATCCTCTGATAGTCACCCTCGGAAAGAGTTATGCTTGAATTTCAAGCATGAACATATTTCACCCTAATTAATGCTTAAGCAAGATCACATTAATTATGTGAAATTGGTGTGATGAGCACCTGTTAATTGTAACCAGGCCACTTTCAGGCGATTACAATTCCATCAAAAATTTAATGGCGGTTATATCTTGCTAATATATTACTTTTGGCCTTATCCGTAACTTCGACCGCTCATGGTGACCCGCTGGAGGCTCGAACTCCAGACCCTCTGCTTAAAAGGCAGATGCTCTACCTACTGAGCTAGCGGATCATATAAATAAGTGCCATTAAAAACTTTATGTTAAATAATGGCACTTATAATGTGAAAGAAAATGATAGTCCCTTTCGGGTTATCATTTTTGTTCTAAAATTTTTAATCTTTAAAAATAAAGATCATCAATCTTAGAATATCTTTCACTGCCCAATACCGACATAAGGGCTTTGTAAGGATCAATTTCACCAGTCATAATGATTTTGGTTGATTGTGTAGAATAACCAGACATCAAAATGACTCCATTCTCATTCTCAATCAGTGGAATAGTGTTAGAACGAGAACTAACATTCCAGAAGATTAATCTTGGAAGATTATAACCTGCTCTTTGATAATCTTTTTTGATTTTTTCAAAGAGTATTTTATCATCTTCTTTAGAATCTCTAATGGAATCAAATTCCATATCAGAGATAATGAGAATGTTTTTAGGCATCTCACTCTTGGAAAGCCCATTACGAAGAGCAGCATTTAAAATTAATTCAAATACTGCTTGAATATCGGTGTTGCTATAATCATCATGACGATAGCACAAAACAAGTTTCTCATGAAGAGTCTCGCATTGGCTACAGTCAACCAGTTGCGGATACTTTGAAAAGGTAATAAAGCGATCTTTAAAAGACCCCTTTAAACCATGAGACAGATAAATGGCAAGAGCGGTAGAGACATCTAAAGGTTTTACATTGGTTTTACCAAGTTTTACCATGTCCATACTACCAGATCCATCTCTAACAACAATGGTATCTTCCAAAGCAACTTTTGGAAGGTTATCCCAAAGTATCTCAAGATCTTCATTATATGGCATATCATTTGACATAACACCATATTTATGAACGATTTCATGTGGTGCAAGAACAGAAGCATTGATGGTTGCCTTGTTATTCTTGACATCATTGAGATACTTAATTCTCCGCTCTTCATCATGTCTTAAAAAAGCTTTTTGATAACGGAGATTTGCTAAAGATGGAACATATGAGTAATTAATTCCAGACCAATTATTATCACTCATATCTCTTTCGACAACATTTGTATATTTGCGAAGCTTTGCAAGATTCTGACGATAATCCTTGTGTCTTATGAAAAGATTCTTACAAAGTTTTTTAGCTCTAGCAATAGTTGTTTTGTTGTCGGCATTAATGGATGGAAGCCATTTTGCTAAAAGAGATATTTCCTTTCCAGCTTTATAAGCCTTAATGTCATTATAAAACTGAGTACGGATTTCTCCATAAAAATGGCCCATTAGGTTTGAATCATACCCATCCTCATCTAAAAGGATGAGCATATCATCCCATCTTCCATAAAAGGAAATAAGATGATAATCGAAAATTTTGCAAAGAATGTCTGGTTTATTCTTTGCTAAGAAGCGAACTGCTTCTTGGAAAATATGTCGTTCGCCTTGTCCCTCACGAATATCTCTCATGAAAAACAAGAACTTAATAACGAGAATTTCTTCTACATTATTAAAGAGAATTCTGAACTCTCTTTCAAGTTCTTCTCTGCGAGCATTTCTTAATGAAGGTGCTTTCCAGAGAAAATCCAGAAGTTGTTTTCCAGTTGTTCTGTAACCGATTGCCCCATTTTCAGTTACAGATCTGTTTACTTTTGGCAATAAGTCTTCATATTCCATTATTTCTGTTTCATCTCCTCTTGTTTATGTTTAAAAATGATGCTTGTTTCTCTTTATAATGGCTGGGATGGTAGGATTCGAACCTACGAATGCGGGAGTCAAAGTCCCGTGCCTTACCGCTTGGCTACATCCCAATATAAAAAGACTAGTATAATAAAAAATTATTATACTAGTCTAAAAGGGGAAAAGAGAAGCACTATCGGTGATGGTCGGAGTGGTGGGACTCAAACCCACGACATCATGGTCCCAAACCATGTGCGCTATCAGCTGCGCTACACCCCGATATAAAAGAAAATAATTTTTACTTTATCAAACTCTTTTCGTATAAGATTACTGACCTTAATCTTATTTACTACCTGTTATAACTGCAGCTTATAACTGCCAAGTTTGATAAAGAGCAGAACTTTTTGGGCGGGTTTATCCTGCAGACCCAATGGTACTAATGAATGAAGAAGTATACGTTTTCATGACTGACTATATCCTCCATTTTCTGCTATGAAAGTTTTTTTGAGAAATGTTCCAAGACACTAATGATGCTGAAAATACATGAGCCAGTCACATTTACTTTTTTTATTTTATTTATAAAATAAATTGCTGTATGTGCCTTTCCTTTTCATTCCTCATCCAAGAGAGCATCCTCATATCCTTTTTTTATTTTAGAAATAATTGCTGTTGCTCCCTTTCTATCTAAACAATCACCAAGAGACATTTTTTTTTATTTTCTAATAAAATAGTTCCGGCTATCTATTTTATTAGAATTTACATTATTTATTTTTATTTAATTATCAGTATTGCTGTACGTCTCTTTCTTGATTGAATAGCCTAATTAATACAACTGTTATATAAAGCCCTATTATATGAATCATCACTACTTTCTTTAAAGAAAGTGACTTTTTCAAATAATTCTGGCTGAGTATAAAATGTGTCAGGATTTATGCGACCAGAGAAATCATAAAATCTTTCTCCATCACCTGCCATGAAGTGACCCATAACAGGCTCATGGTAGATTTTGAGATTGCGAAATCTTCCTACTAGGATTAATGCAAAGAAGTAACAATTACCATTTTTCCAATGGCAATCATCAGGAAAACGTTTATGAATAAACTCGATAACTTCTTTATCAAAGTCATCTAAGTCTATTCCATTATTGTTTGGAATAATTTCCTCGAACACAATTTGTCTCATTATGATTCTCTCTTTCATTAGTAAAATAATAAATAATAGGTATTGGGTTAATACTCAATACCTATTATTTAACAATACACAGTACCGCATTCCGACATTCGGCTACACTATTTTCAAGTGACGGTTGATTCGAACAACTTCATCCCACATTTCCGACATTTGGCTATAATCTCAAAGGATTATTGACTGATTCGAACAGCTTTACTGTGTATTTTTACCACATAAACCCCTAAATATGTGGTCACTGTTAGTCGTGTTTTTTCCGGAGGGTACTCGCCATCATATCACAGAATGACTTGGAAACGAACTGACCACTGGTATAATATTTATTTTATTATTATACCTTTTTATTATTAGTTTGTTAAAAACTAATAAGCCTATGGTGAGGCAAAACTTGAATTGTACAAATAAAGTAATGGCATTGCACAAATCAAGTAATGGCTCCCCCTGTTGGACTCGAACCAACGACACACGGATTAACAGTCCGTTGCTCTACCGACTGAGCTAAGGAGGAATATATTTTTCTCACCTACGCCATCATGAGAATGAAGGCATCTGCGTAAATACTTAGTTTGTTTATGATATCCTTTCTTTTCTCATAAACTCTTTAGTATCCGTTCCTCTTTGGTGTGATTCTCATTTATTTTATGATACCAAATAAATGCTGAAACCTCACACAAATTTCAGTTCTAAGCAAATTCTAACTATGCGGAATCATAATTAGAATACAAAGAAGTTACTTAGAAAGCTTAGTTTACAACATTATAATTACGAATAAAGTTTCATTTAAACTCAAGATAGTTTAAATATAATGAATATTTCTATTCATATTTATTCTAATAATCAGTGAACATTGTACTATTTCTTTCAGTCAAGAATCCTCACTTCTTTGTTGGTGACCCGTACGGGATTCGAACCCATATTACTGCCGTGAAAGGGCAGTGTCTTAACCCTTTGACCAACGGGCCATATATAAAGGTGAAACTCTTATAACTACTAACTTCAGAGTTTCATTGAATCATCGTATCCCAAAGATGATTCGACAAAGTTTTTTATAAGGATACTTCCCTTCGGGATTTTGGTGGGAATTTATTACTCGGATTCCAACCGAAACCTTGTAGTCTATCAATAATGATAGAATTGTATAAAAAATGGTTATCTTCTTTTTGTATGAGCTTAATGCTTCATTACTAAAGAATCAACCATTTAATATCATAAAACCATCTATTAAGTATTATTTTTTATAATGCTACTTGAGAGACTTGAACTCTCCTACCCTAATCCGACTTGAAAAGCTGCATGCTGCTTATTTCAAGTTCGACGAATTTCTTACATGCAGGAAATTCGCTAATGATGTCGAGTGTGCTTCCATACACTCAGTAGCATTTATATTATAAGCATTGTCTTCTTTTCGTGTGGGTTATACCTCATCACTAAAGAATTAAATGCTTAATATCTGCAGCCGCCGACTATAACGGGATGCCTAATAATGATTAACTGTTAATTAAATAAAAACAACTAAGCATTAAAAGGAATGTTATGAATTTCACATTGGTGGTGCTGGTAGCCGGAGTCGAACCGGCACGCTTTTTCAAGCAACGGATTTTAAGTCCGTGATGTCTACCTATTCCATCATACCAGCATCTATTATCTATTAAATTATAGTAAAATATTCATGAAATTTACTATAATTAATATTATTAGGTAGTCTTTAATGAATATGGGGTATCTGATAGGATTCGAACCTATAATAGAAAGAAATGATAATTCTTTCTCTCCATCTACATGGCGATGGGGTGTCTTCCAATTTCACCACAGATACAAATATTTTGTTATCAAAAATTTGGTACATAAAAAATAGGCTGTTCATTTCGCTCCATTTACTACAGCTTCTTCAATCCAATACTTAAATGACTTAGACAAAAGTTTTTCATCATATTTATTGGCTTCGTAGCACCTACTTATGTACACTTATGTAATATTTTGTTACCAAATTTTTAATCTTAAAAAATCTGGTACATAAAAAAAGTAGGCTGTTTATTTTTTCCTTTCTTTATTTTCTATAATAATTATATCATATTTTTCTAAAAAAGTCAAGAAAAATTTTTTACAATTTTTCAAGAGAATACTAAGGGCTTAGCCCTTAGTATTCATCAAGTCCGCTACATTCAGCCTCGAAGTCGCTCATAGTATTCATCAAGTCCGCTACATTCAGCCTCGAAGTCGCTCATAGTATTCATCAAGTCCGCTACATTCAGCCTCGACGTCGCTCATAGTACCACGGTATTCAAGATCCCAGCTTCGCTCCAGGCAGAAGTCGCATACATGATCCCAGTATCCGGTGCAATCGCATACACTAAAAACAACATCTTTAGCAATTTCTATGGCCTCTTCGTATGTATCAGCGCCAACAAGGATTTCTTTGCCGGTGACATTTTCACAAAAATGGTAGTGTTTCATGGTAATCATTTCCTTTCTATTGGAGGCTCGGGTCCTCTTTAATTTATTTTATTTATTTCATGAAAATAATATACTTTTATTTTTTGTTTTAAAACATTTTTTATTATTAAAAAACAGATTATTAAATATTAATATATAAAAATAAAGGCAGGTAATTTTAATGTCTAAAACAATTTCCATGTGTAGAACAAATACTGGAATGGGAAATATTATAGGAAATGTTACATTAATAGTTAGAGATTTTATTAAAAGACTATTTCCAAATGATTTCTTTAAAAGTGAATTTGTTGATACACAGTTAATACAAACTGAAATGACTAAAGAAGAAATTTTACATAAAGATAAACCTTGTTTAGTTATTAGACCAAAAGTATCATTAGATGATGATAGTTTATTTGGAAAATTACCAGATTGGTTAAATACTAATTATTTTATTTATACTCATTTAGATTCTAGTTATCTTCCAGTTTTTAGAGATGATGAAAATCAAATTTATATGTATACAAATGGTGATAGGATTAAAATGAATTTTGAAATTGAAATTCTATTACCAACTAAATTACAGCAAATAAATACTGCTTTCTTTTTAAAGGGTTCAGTTTTGCATAAATCATACTTTTATTTAAATAATTGTAGGTTAGAAGCAGAACTTCCAAAGTATTTTATTAGACAAATTTCGGCTATTTTAGATAAAAATCTAAATGATAAAGAAGATAGAGATAATTTTAATTTATATATAAATGAGCATAGTCAACATTATGTAAGTGAAAAAATAAAATTAGCTTCTGGAAATCTTAATTATTTTTATAGATTTTCATCAAACTTATTGTGTCTCTTTGAAAATAATCCAGATTTAGATGATGGCGAAACACAAGGAATGACTCAAAATAATTTTAAAATTACTGAAAATTTATCATTAGAATTTTGGTCTCCAATGACATATTTTTTAGAAATTGGTAGAAAATTTGATATTCTTGAAATTGAAAGTAGAGATTTAAATATTCTTGATGAAGGAGAAAAAATTAGTATAAACTTTACTATGAAATTTGATCCTCCTGTTAAATATAAAGATATGGATTTATATAAGAAAATATCGTATATTACAGATGATGATAAAGAAAGAGATATTGTTGATATTTCTGAATTATTTAATAAACATGATACTTCTCTTATACGGTATTGTTTAGATAATAATATTCTTGTAAGTAATCTTTTTCATATTTCAGTATATTTAGATGATAAAATTGTTGATGAAAATCATATATTAATTGACTGGAATAAAATGGAAGTAATTAATATAAAACCGAAAATAAATGATGTTTATACTATGGTTTTATATAAAAATGGTGAGCGTTATAATAGACTTGAACATATTATCGATACACAAGCTGGTTTAATTTATAATTAATAATTAGAGAATGATGTATTAATACATCATTCTCTATTAAAAACAAATTTTTAATATATAGTAGAAAGGAGAATTTCATTATGTCTAATGATTTTCTTAATCAAAATATAAAAAATATAGATTGGGATACATTATCATCATATCCTAATTTAGATAAAAATAATTTATTAGAATCTTTTCAAGATTATCTTAATTGGGATTTAGTTTCTCAATATGTAATATTAAGAAAAGAATCTATTAAAAAATTCAAAGATAAATTAAATTGGAATATAATGTTTGATTATCAAAGAGAAAATAATCTTTCCAATGATTTAATTAGAGAATATAGAAAAAAATTTAATTGGAATATGATTTCTTTAAAAACATTATCACCAGAATTTATTGATGAATTTTATGATTTATTAGAATGGGAACTACTACCAAAATATCAAAATTTAACAGAAGATTTAATCATTAAATATGAAACCATTATTTCTAATACCAAAATTGAAGGAAGTAATGAAAAAGGAAAATTATGGGATGATATCTGTAAATATCAAGTACTTACAGATAAGATTATGAGAAAATTTAAAAATAAATTATCTTTAGCCAATATTCTCATATATCAGTATCAAAATGTAACTGATAATTTTATTAATGATAATTTGAGCCAAATTAATTGGGCAGCATTATTTTCTTATAAGAATATAAATGAAGAAATAATTTTAAAATATTTTCCTTATGCCTCTAAAATTGACAAAAATGGAAATCCAATAGGAAATTCTGAAGGGATTCATATATGGGCTTTTATTTTAAAAAGAGGACTTTCAACTACCTTTTTAACGAATATTCATGCAAAACTTAAATCAATTTATAATGGAACTAATAATATGTCATATGATTCTTATCTTAGATTATTAGAATCAAAAAATTATAAATTGCCACCAGAACCTTCATCTCAAACAACTAATCCTGATGATGAAAATCCAACAAATCCAAATACAAATAATGATGAAAATAATAATATAGGTAAACCTGGAGATGCATTAAGAATTAGAAATCAATCATATACTAAATATTTAGTAAATAAAGCAATTTCTGAGAAATTCTGGGCTATAGAAACAAATATATTTTATGAAGATAATACTTTTAGTTGTAAAAATAATCGTTCAGATAAAAGTACGTATACTCTTGAACAGCTTTTACAAGATTGTAAAGTTGGTAAAATTGTTGCCATACTATCATTAAAAACTACTACTCATTTAGAGGAATTAATTAATCTTGTAAAAACTCAAGGAATGTTTAATTCAACAATATTTCAAACAGATAGTACATATGTTATTAATAAGATTTATAATATTAATAATAAATGTCGTATATGGTTATTAAATTCTGACAATACTTCAGTTGCATTTAGAAAATCTGATTTAAATAAAGTTAAAGAAAAAGTTGAAGGAATTAATATATTTGCTAAACAAATAAACTTTAATCTCGTCAATCAAGTACATGAAATGGATTTAACTATATGTGCTTTTAGTTTTTTCTCTAGTTTATACGGCACTGCTGATAAATTAACTGAATGGGGTATTAATTATTTAATGGCAACTTCAATAACTGCAAAATAAAAAATATCTATATATTATACTTTTGAATATAATATAGGAGGATATTTTTATGCCAACTACTAAAAAAATAAAAAATCAACTTTTAGAATTATCAGAATTTATAAAAATTAATTTAGCAAAAATTGAATTTTATTTTTATTATAATAATCAACCAGAATATTCTAAAAAAATTAATATCGGAAAAGTATTAGCAAAGTTTAATTTTTCAAAAAATATAGAAATTAGAATAAGATTTAGAGATACATCTTCAGAAGCTAATTTTTGTAATACAATTAAACCTCTTTTAGAAGATGAAAGAGAAAATGTTACTGAAATTTATAAAAATAGTATTAATAAATTAGAAATTTATTTATTTGCAGATATTTACTTTCAAGATAAATATATTTTTACTATTGATCCTTGTTATGATTCCACTTATAAAATTAATACTATTACAAAATATGAAGAAATTAAAAGAAACACTGCTATCTATCAAACTAATCAAATATGTATTACTAAAAGTTTAGATGAAAGATCAAAATACGGAGTTATTATTTCTAAGTAATATAATATGGAATAGCTAGATTAATCTAGCTATTCCATATTTAATATATTTTATTTATTCCATATTTCTTCTATTTTTTTCTTTAATTCAATCAAAACTTTATTACCATATAAAGATAAATATATACTAGTAGTCATACGTGCATTAACTGATATGTATGACATAATAGCTGAAATTTCCTCATCTTTTCTAAAATCTGAGTAAGGAGCTAATTCATGAGGTATTTTTGTTGAAATAACACTTTTTAATGCAGTATAATATGCTATTTTATCACCAACACCAAGTTCATCTTCATAAGTAATATAAAATTCAATCATAACTGAATCTGGCATCGTAGTACCTTTAACTTTATCATTTTTAGCTTCAATTTTTTCTTTTGGTGGTAATATAATATTGGATTGATTTATGTTTTCATAATATTTCTTTATTAGTTTTTCTTTAGTAGTAATTTCACTATTATAAGATTTTACAATTTTTTGTAATGATGGTGACATATCTTTTATATCACAAGTATGATATATTTTAATATCATCTATTACACCAGTATATTTAGAAATTAATTGGTTTTTAGACATCTTAGTAATTTCTTCTTGTAATTCATCAGCAATCTTACTAAGCATCATATTAATTTCTTCTTCTTCAAATCCTTGTTCAAAAACTAATAAAGGATCACCAGTTTTGATTTTTTGTCCTTTTTTGACAATAAAATCAACGTTAGCATTTTTCCCAAGTACTTTTTCTTTTTTCATAGTAATTTTACTAGTTAAATCTCCACATAATCCTTCTGTAACTAAACAGGAGTCTTCATGTGTAAAATCACCAGCATAAATTGCTATTTTTGCTAATCTACCAAAAGAAAATTCAGCATCTTTTTTATTAATACTGTCTTTAAAAAATGAAACATTTTTTGCTAAAACATCATTCTTTTTAAATTTATCTCCGACTTTAAGTTCACTATCCAATTTATTAATAAGATAGAAACCACCACCACCGTTTTTAACAGTATTTCGTGATAAATCAATTATATCTTTTTTTCCAGATTTATATTCAACACACATCATTTCTGATTTTTCGTCATAATCTATTACAGTTCCATCTTCTTTTGCAGTAAAAATGAAATCAGTACCCAATGAATGTGCTAAAGATTGTTCACTACCATTTGTTATAAGTAATTTATTACTTTTTACAGTAGGAATTGTTTGTTTTGATTGTGCAGTTAACATATTAACACGCATAGGACTATCATGGTTCGCAACCAATGGAGCTGACATTTCTGCAGCTGATAATAAATTACCCATATTTAAATCATCATTATCAATATTTGGTTTTAAATAACCTCTGTTACTTAATACATTAGCATTATAAGTAAGAGTTCTATTCGCACCAATAGTATTACCAGTAGTACTACTAGCAGCTAAAATACCCATCATACTATCAGAATATGCTCTTTTTTCTAATGTATAAGCATCATCAGAATTTAAACCACTTGGTCCTTTATACGTTACAGAACTAATACTATCTGCTTCTTTAATTGGATTTAAAGTATTATAATCTTGAAGAATTGCACTTGATTGTAATTCTTTTATTATTTTATCTTGTGGAATACTAATTTTTATTGGATTAGCACCATTTACAGAGTTTTTATAAGTAATGTATGCTTGTTCTAAACATTGATAAAAAATAGCATTAATAACTTCATTACTTCTTAAACGGTAATTACTCATATCATTTTCTGGTACATAATCATTATCTTCTAATAATTTATTACCATATAAAAGTAATTCACTTACTGTAGTTGGATAATTTAAATCTTCTAAAACTTCTTTTGTTATTCCATCAATAAATAATTCAAAGAAATTATCAAATCCTTTAGCGATAGTTCTAGTGCCATATAAATCTAAGAACAATTCCAAATAAACTTCTTTAGAATTAAACATTTCAAAATCATAATCTTTAGTATTTATTTCCATTAAAGCATTTAATAATAAAGAATTTGATATAGGATATAGATCATAATAAAGATAATTATCTTTAAATGGAATACAACCTTTTCTATCTTTTTCTGTATTACTTAAAACTTTCCTAGTATTACTAAGTTCATAGTTAATTTTAGCTTTATGTAATACACTTGATAGACCTTCATTATATGCTAAGAATAAAATAAGAGGAATATTTCTATTTAATATTTTACAACGAGTGTAAATATAATTTTTACTTACATTAATACTTTTATATTTTTCCATAACATTCTTATCTTTTTGATTCAAAAGAAGAATTATATAATCAACTATATCGATTTCCTCTTCTTTTCCATTATAAATAAGAATATTACTTTCCATATCATAAAAAATAGGTTCACTATCATTAACTAAACCAATAGGTACAATTCTTTTATTTTTATTTAAACTTATCTTTTTTTCTTTTAATATCTGTCTTATTTCTTCTTGATTAAAATAAATAACAGTATTATCTATTTTAAAATACATATAATTTGAAGCAAGTTCATCATATTCTATATTGGTTAAATAATTTTTATTTGATTTAGTATTATTACCTATTTTGTAATCAAATATTTTTTTATTTTTTTCTAATTCTACTATTAATTTTTTAAATCTTTCCATTTTTGGACTAATCTTATTTCCAAAACGATATAAGAAAGTCTTTTTAGAATTAGTAACAATTTGAACAACATCAGGTTTATTTTTAACAACTGGAAGAAGCAATAATTGTTTATTTAATACTTTTTTATTTCCTTCAATATATAAGAATTTATCATTTATAAAAATCGGAAAATCAACTTTAATTGTATGTCGAACTCTTCTTGAATCTTCAATATCAATAGTCCATGTTTCTTTTTTAGTAAATGCATTCGATGTATCTTCTTTTTTAATATTTCTTACATAAAGTTTTATTTCCATATTATTTTCAGAAAAACTTTTTAAAATTTCTAATTTATCTTTTATATCTAAATTATCATTATATGATTTTTCAAAATCTCTTAAAGTACTTTCTTTTAATATTTCACTATTTTTACCAATAATAGGAAGATCTTCTTTTTTAATAGTTTTTTCTGTAATCTCATTCATTATTTCTTCGAATGTTTTATTATTAGGATCTTGATTGATTCTAATTTTCTTTTCTTCTTCTTTTAATAATTGATTACGAGCAGTATTCTTTTTACTATTTTCTGCAGAAATTTTTTCATTTTTTAATTCTTCTAGAAAATCTAAGAATTCTTTATTATTATTTATATCATTTTCAATAGTTGTTAATGATTTCGGTTCTTCCATTTCATCTATTTTTTCATCTATTTTCATAAAAATTTCTTGTTCTTTTTTAGTTTTAACATTAGTTGTACTAGCAATAATATCTTTAGCCATCTTTTTATTAGATGCACTTTCTTTTAATTCAATATCTGGTTCACTAGTATCATCAATATCTTCATTTTCTTCATCTTCATCTAATTTTATACCATTTTCTAATTTAATTATAATATTTATTAAACGTTTTAAAGAATTTAAATTCTTTTTTATAATTGTATTAGCATTAAATTTAAAAAATCTTTTTGAATCTTCACCTAAAACTAAAATAGTTAAATTTCCATAAGCACTTGTATCTATATTCAAATATACAGTATTATAAAAAATACTTAAAAATTCATTATTTTTTGAAATAAAACTATTAAAGTCTTTATACTTATTTTTATTTAAAGTACAAATTAAAATTTTATTTGAGTAAAGATCAAATGATTCTTCTGAACTAAAAATATTAGTAATAAAAGTTTTATAATAATTAGCTTTAAGCTTATCAGATGCTACTACATTATCAAAAAATAAATTATTTAATTCCGATATATCATAATAACATGATAAACCTTCATATTTATCAAAAGAAAGATATGTTTTTAATATATCTTTACAAGAATTTCTTACTTCTTGATAATACTTATTTTGATTAATAAGTTTTTTCTTTTTTACATTTTTTATTAATGCTATATTATTTTTTGGTATATAATAACATCTTGTATATTTATTACTAATTAAAGAATTATTTATAATTTTAGATGATTCTTGTATATTTTTAGTATCTAAAAATATTACATTTCCAGTATATTTCT
>Ga0310697_10004631_pt1 | contig 13507 bp, 5 predicted proteins | sample 172DNAGHGlowgp2_FD_203883 | JGI IMG/M metagenome (GOLD analysis project Ga0310697, IMG submission 203883) | Sheep rumen microbial communities from Palmerston North, Manawatu-Wanganui, New Zealand - 1728 DNA GHGlow gp2 (v2) (version 2) | ecosystem: Host-associated > Mammals > Digestive system >...
CCGTGGAGCCCTACAACAACTGCAAGGCCGTCTGCTTCATCGACGGCGAGTACACCGTCAAGCGGGTGGAGATCCACGAGGGCGGGGCCTTCCTGATGCCCTGCAACGAGAAGAACACCAAGTACAAGCCGATACCCGTCGGTCCCGACAACGACTTCCTCATCTGGGGCGTCGTCACCTGGGTCATCAAGAAAGTATAAGACAATTGCCATGAAACTCCGCTTCCTCTTCCTTCTCCCTTTATTCCTTTTTCTCGGTTGCCAGCCTTCGGTGACGGAAAGAGCCATCAGGCAGCAGCTGCAGGATTATCCGGAGTCCCGCGTGCAGGACATCTACAAGAGCTTCTGCCAGGACAACCTCGGACCCGGGCATCTGATCCCGGACCCGCAGTCTGCCAGGAACTATCTGGACTCCGAGCTCCGGACCTTCCGGGAAGACCTGGACAGCGCCAGGTATGATGCTCCGGCCATCATGTATTATCCGGTCGGAGACCAGGGGAACTATGTCCGGGTGGATCTCAGCGTCGTGCTGGACGGTCTCATCGGTGAGGAAGCCTACCTCGATGCGTTCGTGCGCAGCGCCAATGAGGGGAAGCGTCTCACGGAGGAGCAGTGGGTGGCCAAGTGGAAGGAGGTCGCGAAGGTTATAAAGAAGGATTTCCCGGACATACCGGAGGCTAAGGAAGACCTGGAGATGATCGATTCCTATGTGGAGAAGGGCGACCTGATCATGCACCACAGCGAGACATTCGGTGAGGCCTACAATCCTCATTACCGGATCATTGCGAGGGATATCTTCGAGAAAGAGATCAAGCCCCTCATCGACCGCTAGGATTCATGTACGCCCTTGCCGACTGCAACAGTTTCTTCGCCTCGTGCGAAAGGGTTTTCCGTCCGGAACTGAACGGGAAGCCGGTCATCGTGCTCTCCAACAACGACGGCTGCGCGGTGGCCAGGTCCAACGAAGCCAAGGCGCTCGGCATCAAGATGGGCGATCCTCTCTTCAAGATAAGGGATATCGTGGAGAAGAACCATGTCCACGTCTTCTCCGGGAATTTCGCGCTGTACGGGGATATGTCGCGAAGGGTGCAGGAGGTCTTGAGGAACTACTCCCCTTCCATCGAGGTCTACTCGATCGACGAAGCGTTCCTGGACCTGGACGGGATGGACGTTGATTTCGACAAGTACGCTAAGGAGATCTCCCGGGAATGCTGGAAGCAGACCTCCATCCCGGTGTCCGTCGGCATCGCCCCGACGAAGACCTTGGCGAAGATTGCCTCGAAGCTCTGCAAGCGCTATCCCAAACTCAAGGGAGGCTGCTACATGCACCGGCCGCAGGACATCGAGAAGGTCCTGAAGAATTTCCCCGCAGAGGATGTCTGGGGCATCGGCAGGAGGTTGATGAAAAAGCTCGAGGCCATGGGCGTGAAGACCGCCTGGGACTATGCGAGCCTTCCCGAGACCACAGTGCGGATGCTCTTCCACCTGCCCGGCTACAGGACCTGGAAGGAACTCAAAGGGATTCCATGCATAGCGCTGGAGGACATGATCGAACCGCGCAAGACCATCTGCGTGTCGCGGAGCTTCAGTAAGGAGATCACCTCTCTGCAGGAGCTCAGCGAGCAGGTCGCGAACTTCGCGGAAGGAGCCGTCACGAAGCTCCGCTCGCAGCACTCGATCGCCCTGGAGATGGTCGTCTTCGCCATCACGAACCGGTTCAAGGAGAACGCTCCCCAGACCTACGCCAGCAAGTACGTGGTCATCCCCGACGGAACGGCCGACCACCGGGTCTTCATAAGGCATGCCCTGGAAGGCTGCCGGGACTTCTACCGGCCTGGCTACGGATACAAGAAAGCCGGAGTCGTCATCACCAGGCTCGTGCAGGAGGAAGGCTTCGCCCATTCCCTTTTCTCGGACATGGCGGCATTGGAAAAGGAGTCGAGGCTGTCATCGAGCATCGACTCCATACACAAGGCCTTCGGCCGCGGCGCTGTCCTGTTGGGGTCGCAAGGCAGCGGCGAGATCAAGATGAGCCGGGAGCATCAGAGCCCGCACTACACGACCCTCTGGAGCGATATCCCCAAGACTTCAGTTCAGTAATACCCCTAAGAACTATTTCCTTAAAAAGTTCTTCAACGAGATAGTGCTGATCTTAAAAATCTTTGATTTCAGTTGCAGGCCATTATCTGAAGTCAGCATGATAGGATTCTCATCTTTATACTTAAGAGCAACCGAGAGAATTAAATTATCAGGCGATCTCTTATCAAAATCGTCGGGTAATAAGGATGCATCAGCAAATTCATAAATGATTTCATGCCCCGGGTCACCATTCAAGATTCGCAAAGCTTTTTCTGCATTCTTTTTTCCTTGCTCATCAAGCTTTATCTTCATTTTATCGAGTTCATCCGCAACCTTAGCAGAGAGAATGACCGGATACTCCTTATCAATTCGACTGATAATATCTGGACAATTGACAAAGACATTGGTGTCAATAATGTAATAATTCTTCTTGTCCGCGACGATTTCTTTCATAGGCCGTTCGAATTTAGACAGATCGATTTTTCCAATGATCTTAAGGCCGGGAGCTTGCTCTGGCTCCCTTTTTTCTTCAGTACCGGTCGTTTCTTTCTTTTCAGTTCTTATCGGAGTGGATTCTATCGCAGGGACTGAGAGATCGGTGAGCTTTATGGTTTCGTGATTGTCAATTTTATCACACTTGGACAAGAATTCTAATACACGTGGTGAGGCAGAATGAAATTTCTTGAGTTCATCCAACGGGATATCGGAGATGATTAGTGTAGTACTCAAAGAACGGCTAGTCCCAACATTAAATCTCTTATCTTCAAGAGCAAATGCTGGATTCCGTCCTGGAAGGTATAGAATGGCATAGTCCACAGTCATACCCTGAATCCTATCTATCGTCTCAATCGTTATATCGATCGTTGAATCCGATGTGGCAAAGCGCTTTTGAAGCTCTGTCACAGTTGCACGGAATGGCGTAATGATGGCGAGTGTTCTACTTGGATAATATTTCTCGAGTAAAGATATGACCCTATGGATAATTCTATCGGCATTCTCCGAATAGACACCATTTCTCATGTCCCCTGTCGGGTAAAAAAGAACTCCTCCGTCATTAGGGAACAATTGACTTCGAGTCAATGAATAGTCCAGATAATCATTTTTGACTGAGACAAATCGATTTCCATAAAAAAGGCTTGTTACCGCAGCGGCTCTGGATGTGAGTCTAAATGTAGTTATGATTCGATAGGCTTTTATAGATGAGCCCAGGGCAAAAGTTGTCAAACCCTCCAACTGAGTATTCACATTCCATGAATTATACAAAGGATTATCGGTCTTGGCTATCGGAGGCAGCTGCATTGGGTCACCTACAATCAAGCAATGCTTGCCGAGAGAGATAAAAGCAGATATGGTAGTTAGAAATGCTTGAGAGGCTTCCTCTATAACAATTAAGTCGTAGGAAGGTAAACCGTTCAGTTCTAATTTCTTTTCGCTGAAAACACCTGAAAGGACATAGTTCGTCGCGCATACGAGTTCTCCTGGAGTAACGAGCAAATCATTGGTTGCATTCTTAACTCCTTTTATTTGGGTGCGTTCATCAACTGAAAGATTCGTCTTGCTTACAACGCCTTTCTTTATAAAAGGCTCAAGAGGTCCTTGCTTTATTAGTTCGACGAGCCCCTTATTGGCCATTGTGGTTACGCAAACCGATTTTCCTGCCGATAAATACCTTGCAACAATTGTCGCGATAGTATAGCTTTTCCCGGTGCCAGGAGGACCTTGAACTATACAAATCTGTTTGTCCTGCAGAGTGCCCTCAATCGTATTAGCAATACCGTCGGGATTATCTTTGTCAAATGCTAGTTCTTCTGGATGCCAATCCTCATACTTCACAGTAGGTTCAAGGAATAGATTTGAATCGTTAGGATTCATATCCATATAATGGACCATGTTTTTATAGTATTCTGTTGGCGGGAATGGGTCGTATATAATGACTGACAGGGATTTACCTTCTTTGGTAGCCTTGTAAAATACATCATATAGCTTATTGCTCAGGCCACAGCAGGCCACATAGTCATAGCCATCATCCTTCCCTGACACATAATGAAGAGGAGTGACGTCAGACCCCGGGGAATGAAAATCAGCATTATCACAGAAATCACCCCATTTACAAGTCCACTCGGTGACTTTCTCTCCAAGTTCCTGCCTGGCAGCCTTCTTTATTATGGTAATGGACTTCTGAACCTTCAACCTCGGTGCCATCCTTTTAGGGAATTTGACGATAATGGTGCCGAGCTCCGGTTGGACTCTTTCAACATAGCCCAATGAAAGCATGTCAGTCTTGAAGAGCTGGCTCATTGTTGAGCGGTTCTTTTTCTTTTGCTCTTCAACAGAATCTGTCACCTGGTCAACGAAGAAGGATTTGTAGTTTTCAATTCTTTGATCCATAACCTATTAAATGTATTCATCCATATCCTCGGGTTCGTTTCCGTCATTCTTCTCAGCCATTGCACCAACGTAGTGGGCAAATACAGCATCCATATTGGTACGAGCAGCCACTCTAATAAGGGTGTATGCGGCACCTTTTACGTTCTTGAGAATGTCAGAATAGAGTTTTTCTACTACCTCTACTTTCTCCTTTCCAGTGATCTTTATTACGACATCATCCTTTTTGACAAGTTTTAGGAATTCTTCTGTCGTATTGATATAGTGGAAATTCTTGCCTTTTCCGTCAAGATAGACACATATCACGCATTGATCATCCAGCATCATATTCCAAATCGTCGGAGAAACATACATTACTCCGCGAGCTGCACTGCAAGCATGGATAAATTTTCCGCTCTTCAATTTATGGTCAGAGACATCGTCTGCATTTCTGATAAAATCAGACAATGTTTCTTCCGGTTCCTCATTCAGTTCTTGCTGAAGATTGCGATATAAGCGAAGTTGAGCCAAATAATTGGTATCAGCAATTTGTTCTGGACTGATGCCGCATTGCGCCAGAATATCAAGCTCTTCCTTTGTCGGGGGCAAGGATTCCAACTCGAGTGGCGTGCCGTTGGAGCGCAAACGATTTATTTCTTCTTTTGTGTATTGCTTGGCGGCTCGTCTAACATTGCGAGGTTTAGCTGGTTTACTGCCTAAAGGCTGATATGACTTATCTTTTTCGACCGAGCCCATCGGTTCACCTTCATCGGGATCGAATGAATACTCGTAATCCTCTTCGCCGGTTTCCTGATCCTGCTGATCAACTGCATCAAATTCTTCAACTTCTGAATCAAGGGTGGTGGAATTATCAACAGCATCATCCTTGTCATCTATGTTACTAGAATCCAATTTCAGTTTTTCTTCAGGTAACGACTTGCTAGATGACGAAGAGTCATCCTTAGAGATGTGTGACTTATTGAGAGTATCTGGAGTGCTGGAAGTATCGTTGACATTGAACTGTTCTTCACTCTGACTCTCATCATCATCTAACGGCGTCTTTTCCTCCTTACGCTCTATCACCGAGGTATTGTCACGAGGTTCCTCGTCTTCGTTCGTCTGTTCATAGCTATATGTGTGAGTCGGAGCATATAGTGCTGATGCTTGTTCATCGTCATCGTCTTCCTCCTCATCTTGTACTTTGGGGCCAACGTACTCGACATAATCAGCATTATACTTCGCCAGTTCTGCGATAAATTCATCGGTCCTCAAACTATGGTATGGCTCGAGCGATTCATCTACCGAGATGTCAGGATCCATTATTGACAAGAACTGGTCTTCATTTAAGTCACAGCCAAGATCCTCATAAAGAGTTCTCATAAAGTCTGTGAAGACGTGACGATTACACCAGTCTTTTACAAAATAATACTTTCCGTCTTTGGCAAAGAACTTCTTGCTATTCTGATAGATGTTTTCATTTTCAGAATATTTCCATGAAATGGATGAGCAGCACCAAAACTCATATCCGTTGATGTCCTCTTTGTACCCTTCAAAAGCTTTTTTCCATTTCTCGGGATCTTCAATGGCGGCAACCACCAATAACCTTTCCGTGAAGTAACGGGTAAGTGTAGATACGGGTAGTCCATCCGGTTCAAATTCCATATCACTTTCTTCAATTATAGGTATCTGCATCATATTGCAGATAGCTCTGTAATCATCATTACTCCTCCAAGCAGAGATGTAATCAGAATTGAGTACATATTCGTTGTCCCGGAAGAAATCCCTTAAAGTCTTGGACTCCGGGGCGAGTGCGTATAACTCAGTGATATGTTTGTCCTCTCCTTTACCATTCTTCCAAATGGCTGCTTCGTTGGCTCGGTACTCGGTCACCTCATCGGAATAGGAACTCTCGTAATCCTCCTGCATCCATCGAAGTATTCTCTCGCGTTTCTCCTTACTCTTGATGACTAATAAAGCACTCAAACCATCTTGGAAGGTAAGAGATTCGCTGCACTTTAGCTTCTTCAGCAAATCCTTATCTTCGTCTTCATTCTCGGGAATATCCGTTGTTGGAAGTTTATCCTCCCATTCGGGGATTTTGTTGACAACATACTCCTTAATGCTTCTTGCATATACATCCGCGGGCACATACACATTACCTGCCATCGTAGGTACACATTCTGCATCATCGAACACACCATCTTCAATCAGGCCTTCAACAAAGTCAAAATGACGTGATGCGTACTCAGCCCAAAAATAGACGCAGAAACGGAAATTCTTCAAGTATTTAACGTCGCTTTCTTCAAATAGATGATGACATTTAAGAACCTTTTTTGCAAGGTTTGAAAATGAGTCATCTGAATTGATGGCACTATACCTATCCGAAACGAATTCTATACCTTCTAAAACACCATGCTTCTCAAAATGACAACCAGGATTATATCGGGTGCCCAGTGTCAATTCCTTCGGCAAGCTATACTCGTCGTCACGATTGAGAAGTCTCAAGTAATTCAAATCCTTGAATGATTTAATTGTTTCCACATCGATTGTGGTCAGTTCCTCAATGATGCGCAAATGTTCTTCGATTGAGTAATCGTCCTCGCAACCTGCATATGCATTAAACTTCGTCTCTTGCCACTGTGTAATATCGTCGATTATCAGGCTTCCAGCTTCACCTGCAATATCAAGCAGTAGTTTTCTTGCGCTCCGAGTGGCAATCACAGAGGAGTCAATTTGTTTGTCAAAAGTAATATCCGGGAACGGTTCTTTTTCTTTGTTTACATCAACTAGGACACAGTCCTTAATAAGAGTAAAAGCACCATCTTGGGTCTTGACCTTAATTGTCTTAAGTTTTTTCTTGACCTCTTCCCACCGGTCCTGAATCTCGCTATAATATTGCCCCAACAAATCAGGCAACCCGTCTTCTTCAAGATCCCCGATGTTAGGTATAATCTTCCCAAATACAAGGTCAACAATTGTGGTTTTAAGGCCAAGATTCTTGAAGAATTCAACCCAGCCAGAGATAGTGCCGGAAGTGCTATCTTCGAGATAATCTGAGGCAACGAACAACGCATCAGATGCATATTTCTTGACAATGGACTCAATACCGGAAGAAGGCTGGTAATCATTGGACAGATAGATGCCTGCATCTTTAACCGTCTTGCATTCGTATTCTTCCTCGTCAAGTTCTTTTACGAGCAAAGGGAACTGCGCAAAACTTGGAATCGTGGCAACCTCTTTTGCAAATGATTTAACCCATCTCCAAAAAGCCACATTGGTATCCACAATATCAAGGTTCTCACAAATTGTATCAGACTGTCGAAGAACAATATCATCGAGGAACAGTTTCCCGGTCATTGCGGGAATCTCATATTTCTCTGTGAAAAATGACTTCATGGCCGCCGCATCGGCTCTATCTGAATAATATGACTCATTTAGAGAATACATCATCTCCGCATCAATCCATGGAAGAACCTCATATTCATTATATCCCTTATTACGAATATAGATGAACTCCTCATCTTCCTTCATGAAGAGTTCCTCCCCTTCCTTATCAATAACCGACACATAATAAGGACTGAGGCTCCCATTCTTGATGTGCTCTTGATGCTGGAATAAATAGTCTACAAAGGATTTATTGGCGTCGAAAGTCCCTATTCTTTCGTTAATGCCTTCCTGGTAATCAGCTGAGCACGCAATCTCTTGAACAATAATTCTGTCTTCAAACTCATTCAGTTCAAAATTGCTGCGGATGTAATCTATTGTTTCCTCGTCATATTTACTTGAAATCACGCCGATCCAGTCAGGATCAATCCATTCTTTTGAGCGAATTTCAACGGCTGCCTCCGACGGAAGGAATACAAAAGGCGTATCGGTAAAATTGTCCACCATTTCCCCATTCTGATCGAGGAATGGAAAGTCCTTGTAATTTGAAGAATACCCCACACTTGTTGCCAGAAAATGCATGAACGAAATGGATGCGGATTCTCCTTTCAATAACGTATGAACGTTATCGAAATTGTTGCTATCAAGCAGCACATCGTCCACAAAAGAGTCAGGGTCAAATTCTGTGAAACAAGTACGGAACGCATCCCATTTTTTGTCCTTGGAGAACGCCGTCCTGGTCTTGATTGAAAGGCGGACAAGGTACTCATCCAGCGGCTTCAGGTCACCATAGTATTCATCAAGATCATAGTATAGATCTCCAGGGGAATACAGTCCACCGCCTTCAGCAAGAAAGATCGGACTATCGTTAAACGAGTCGATAATGCCTTTCTTCAAAAGGAAACTTATAAATTTCTCATTATTGACTTCATTTGAAAGCCACTTCTGGAATTCCTCATTATTGCAGGCCTTATGTAGAGCGTCGACATCAAATTCCTGATTCTCATCATGATACTTTGCCAGGAACCCTTTAATGCCGGGTAATAATGAATATTTGTCATAATCTCGCAATAGCGGATGAGGGAACCAGTCAGACCAATTGCACAAAGAAAGAATCTCGTCATCTTTAAGGAATCCTGTACAGGAAAATCCCGTAGTGTCATAAATGACATCACCGACCGGTTTTAGCACAATAGATTTATTATCCACTACAGGAATAATACCCTTGCCTTCCATCTGGCTTTCAAAGCCTTCCCTGAATTTCTGAATGAAGTCATCATATTTGTCATGTGCCTTGATGCACTTTTCAAAATCAGGGATTAGAGAAAAGATCGAATCGTAGTCATATTCTCCCCCCTTTACAAGATCTTCTATCCAACTGAAAAACTTTTCGCCAGCAATTCGAGCCAATTCGAGATTGAAGTTTGTTTCATCTTCATCTTTCAGGTAGACTTCTCTCTCAATGTCATCACGATCGCCTTTAGGAATCATGTCCGTGTTCATCAGGAACGGGAAGCCCCATGATGCGCTGGTTGGAAGATAGCAGTAAAGTGAGGCTTTCTCAATGGGGATCAGTTTGCGGCCTAATCTCTTACATGCAAAGGATACTTTGGTACGCTCAAAATCCTTGTACTTCTCAGGGATTCTGCTCTTTTGTGACTCAATATCCTTGTTTACAAGCGCCTGAAAATCCTCACTGATGGGTTGTTCATAGTCCGAAACGATCCATCTTGACTCGTCAATCACGCAGTCTCTTACTAATTCTCCTCTGATATAGACTTTTACAGAACGGATATTCGGGATAAAGAGTATCAGGTTCGAGTCTTCAAATACATCTTTGAATAGGGATTCATAATTCTTTCTCCCTGAATGTAATATTGCAGGGTTATCAGGTCTAAGTGCGATTTTTACACGAAACTTTTGATCAGCATTATTGAAAACCGACTTGACTTCGGAATCCACATTACTATCCTCCGTCCATATTGGAAGTATTGGCCATGGCGCTTCAAGCCGTTTAATTACACGTTTGTCCAAAGGAAGATGGGATTGGTCTTCGAATCTAAAAGAGTAATCGCCTGTGTTGAGGAAAACATAGTGATTATTCAAGAAAACAGTTTTGAATCCGATTCCTTTATATCCAATAGTTTTAATGTTGGCGGTCTTTTCCTTTTCGTTGATACCGCATATGCCGGAGATATTTCGCACATTGAAGAAATCTCCTGAGTGCATGAACAGAAGATAATTCTCTGTGATGTGAAACTCTACGTCAACAGGAACTCCTTCAACAGGATAGTCATTGGCATTTTGGAGAAGTTCGTAAATGAATGTTGATTCTTTTGCGCTTAACTGTTTGCTAAGGGTATCGAGGAAGTTGGTAGAAGACTCAAAGTTCTTCGATTTGTCATTATATCTATCTTTGAATAACTGGTCAATGAACCACTTGGGGCGGATTGGCTGTGGCTGGAATTGGAAATCAATGTAAATCTCATACGGATTGTCCGGGTTATTCCCTGCCAATTTCCAGTTAAAAAGATAATAATCATCAGAATCTATTCCGTGAATCTTTCCGCGGTAATGAATAGAAATCGGTCTCTTGTAATATTCATCATTCGGGTAATAAGGAATCTTTGCAAAATTAGGTTTGCGAATATCATCAACAATGGATAAGCCGGTCTCTTCATCGTAATGATAGTACCCAATAAAGTTACAATCAGAGACACCCCAGGTCTCGAAAAGTTCTTTCTCTTCGTCAGTGTGATCCGTCTTACCTTCTTCAGCTTTCTTTTGTCCAATTGCCCTTACCTTCTCCCCATTCAATTCATAAAGAGATGAATAAATAGGACGAAGTTGAAACATGTTATTATACTGTTCTCTTTTATTCCGGTCCTCAAGTTCAAACCTAATATAGAAAAAGCCTTTGAGAAACTTGAACTTTGTGTTTACTGGAATATTAAAGAAAACAGTATTCTTACTATCGGGATAGTGAATATACCGACCATTAAGGGATACATTTGAAATGGACCCTTTATACCAGTCCGGATTCTTTGTATTAACTGGTCGATCAGTAACTCTGCACTTAAAGACAAAGTCTTGGCATTCCCAATATGATTTCAGATAAGAAACAATCTCATCATCTGACCAATCACGAGGATCTGGAGAATTACTCATATAACTAAACGGCAATGGATTTCTTATATATGCTAACATACAAATTTAGCGATTTTTGTCATCCATCTTTCCTCTATACAGGTCTTTTTTGTTGATAGCATAAACAAATGCAACAACGTTGAAAAGTCATAACGAATGGAAAAGACAAAGGGACTAACATATAGTATACGTCAATCCCTTAACTGATAGTTTGTTAAATAGCTTTCTACGGTAGACAGAACAGTTCTATCCTGCAGTTGCGGTTCGCCGAGACCGGTTCATAGGTGGTAATCCCTCCCTCGGAGCGGACCTCTATCCTCTCCACGGGGACTCCCCTTTCCATGAACAGTTTTGCGACATGCTCTGCCCGCGCGGTCGCCAGGGCGGCATTCTTCTCCGGCGATCCCGTCGCCGAGTCCGCCGCTCCGGTGATCCTCACGAGCAGGTTCTCCCGGACGGAGAGCTCCGCCGCCGCTTGGATATTGAGCATCTGCGCAGCATCCGTAATGTAGCTGCCTGCAAGGCGGAAGAAGACGAAGACGGGTGGCCCAACCGGCACTTCCCCAAGCTCCATCTCCCTCATATACAGGCTCGAAGGCTCCGCATTTTCACCAGCATAACTTCCCGAAGATGTCACCGGCGCTCCGGCCGCCTCCGCGTTTTCCCCTGCATAACTTCCCGAAGACGTAACCGGTGAAATACCGGCATCCGCCTCCGACTGTGATGCTCCCAGCGGACGGATCCTGCCGCCCTCGAGTTTCAGCCCGGTGTGGATATCCTTCATGAGGCCGTTCCATCCGGGGTTGGCAATCCTTCGCATCAGGGAGTTCAGTCCGGGATAGTCGTTGACCGGACGGCGCCGGCAGGAAGGGATGGTGTCCTTCCGGAGAGGGACACCCCCGCGCACTGCCGTGGTGTCCTGTGCCCAGAGAGACGATGCTTCCAGGCAGAGGAGAAGAAGTATGATCAATTGTCGTTTCATCGTGATTGCTGTGTTGATGGTTCGTGTGTTTGGTTTACGTAATAGGATGGCATCCTAGATCCTGCGGCTTCGTCCCTGCGGGGAGAACATCTGGCGCGAACGTGCCAGGCAGCGAAGGATCCACGCCCGTTCGTCCTCCTCGGGGTCGCGTCCCCAGCCGCCGTGGCTGTGTCCGCCTCCCCCGCCCTTGTTCTCGGCAAAGGTCGTCGCCTGGTCGACCATCCCGACGAACAGGAGTGCCGCGCAGGTGATGATGTTCACGCCCTGCCTGCTCATGTCCTGCAGGAGCGAGTCATCGAGCAGCGTGGACTCCTCCCGGGGCAGCATGCCCTTGAACAGCTGGAAGTCCCGCAGGACAGTCCACAGCGCCTGGATACCGACCTTGTTCAGGGCGATCTCCGACACCTGAGACGTGGCATCGCGGATCTGTTTCTGGAGTTCCTCCTGCCGGTCCTCGGAAGAGGCTATCTGGCGCCTGAGGTCCGACAGCTTGCGCTCGGCTTCGCGGAGTTTGCCGCGTTTGTCCTCCAGGCGCGAGAGGATGTCTCCCAGTTTTTTCTGGAGGCTCTCCTCCTGCTGCCGGAGGGCGGAGACCCTCTCCGTGCCAAGCCCGTCCTCGGACAGGGAGGCACGGATGGCGTCGATCTCGCTCTCAATCCGCTCCCTGGCCGCCTCGAGGTTGGACACCATCGTGGTGAGGCCCTTGAGGCGCCGTGCCGCCTGGGCAATCTGCTCGTCGAGGGTCTTGAGGGTGGCACTCTTGCTGTCCACCTCCCGCTCGAGCGTGCTGCACTCGCCGGAGAGCTCACGCCGGTACTCCTCATGGCTTTTCTTCTTCGCGTGGGTAAGGGCGACGCTGTCTCCCCGCTGGAGTCCCCACCGGGCGTTGACCGCCGCGAAGAGGTCGTGGAGCGCGAGGGACCGCTGCCGGTACTCGTACTTGTCCGCCCCGACCATGACCTTGTTGAAGGAGATCTTCCCGTCCGGCGTGACGGGGATCACGTCGGCATGGATGTGGGGTGTGCGCTCGTCCAGATGTACGACAAACGAGAGGATGTTCTCCTCCCCGAACCTGCCGGCGAGCGTGTCATACATGTCGCGGGCCCAGCGTTCGATCTCCTTGCGCCGATTGAGGCCCTTGTTGCTGGCACCCGGCGAGAGATCGACCGCCTGCCTGCCGAAGGCCAGCTGGGTCAGGCGCTCGTGCGAGCCGCTGATGATGAAGTCCACGACGGTCCGGTATTTCGGATCATCGGGACAACCGGCGTTGGGGTCCTTGATCCCGCGGGCTGTGATGTTCTCCAGGAATTTCTCCGGGATGGACCGCGACTGGTCCACGGCCTGGACCTTCCCGCCGCGGACGATCTCGAAGTTCAGACGCGTGCGTGAGCGGTCGATGCGGCCGTTCTCGTTCGCCCGCTCCCAGCCCTTCTCGGTCCAGCGCCGCTGGTGCTCGTTGCTCTGCGCCGTCGTGAATCCTTTCTTCGCCTGGAAGTGGACCACCTGTTTCTGCGTTTCCATTTCGCTTCGTTCTTGAGGTTGCATCGCATCC
>Ga0310697_10004632_pt1 | contig 13506 bp, 8 predicted proteins | sample 172DNAGHGlowgp2_FD_203883 | JGI IMG/M metagenome (GOLD analysis project Ga0310697, IMG submission 203883) | Sheep rumen microbial communities from Palmerston North, Manawatu-Wanganui, New Zealand - 1728 DNA GHGlow gp2 (v2) (version 2) | ecosystem: Host-associated > Mammals > Digestive system >...
GGAGGCATGGCGGCTTTTACAACGGCAAGTTCCGCTATGCCAAGTTTCGGGTGGATGACAACGACACCTTGCCCATGCTTTGTGTGATTGAACTGGATCCCGAAGACTTGTCGTGGACCTATTATCCATGTCAATGGGAAGGGCTCGACTTCAACCATCCTGACAATTCTTTTCTCTACTCCGAAATGGTTCATTCCGTGTTCTCAAAGGACGGTAGTTTGTTGATTTCCTATCCTGTTGACAGCGTTTGGTATGTCAACGACAGGGAAGCCATGCATTTGGTCAAGTTTGACAGCCAAGGCAACTTTGTGAGAGAGCGGATTTTTGATTCCATACCCTTCTCTTTGACGAACCAGTTTTTCTCAGCCCCCGACTCATTGGGTTGTCGCATTATTTTGAGGGAGCCAGGGCCATACAAAGTTAATTGTTACACATTGGACGAAGACCTCAACACGATTGCTGTAGTGGAAGACGCGGGGAAGGTCTACGAGTCGCATCCCTACATCAGCGGGTGGATAGGCAATTTCGAGTGTCCTCACTTTGTCCGACTTAATCCTTACAACAGGTTGACGTATTCAATTGGATGCGAAGGCCCTTTGAGCAAAGATGATGCAAAGGCGGACAACAAGTCAAGAAGCGATTTGGATGTCTTCATGAGGGTTTTCGACGAGGAGTTTGCCGTGTTGAATTGGAATTGGGGCATCATCAACCCCAGGATGGGCGATGAAGGTTATGGCATGGCTTTCAGTCCCGAAGGCACGATGTATATGATGGGTTGGATGGACGTCAGCTTTGCTGGCAGCAATATCAATGATAATTTGTATGTGGCCCAAACGGATGAGTTCCTGAACAAACAGCATGAGATTTATTTCAAACCCACGGGTTATCATGTAATCCCCAATACTATCGAATTTTGTCCCGATGGAGGTTGCCTCGTTTCAGCAACTCGTATGAATACCGTTACGGGCTATCGCGACTATTGCATCTACAAAATCACGCCAGAGGATTTTGTGAGTGTCGAGGAAGCCCATTTGCATGGACTCGCAGTGGCCACAGCTTATCCCAATCCAGGTGGTAGCACGCTCAATATTCGCACCACAATGCCAAACGCCCGCGTGGAGGTGTACGACACCAACGGCAGGCTCGTCCACGGCCAAGCCCTCACGGAGAACGTGACAGCGATTGATGCAACGGATTGGGTCAATGGTGTTTATGTTTGGAAGGTTTATACAGGCAACAAAGAAGTTGAAAACGGAAAATGGATAAAACAATAATACGATGAAAACAACAAAATTTTACTCCCTGCTTGCGCTCCTGCTGATGGCGGGAGGAGCGACGATGCAAGCCCAGGAACAATGCAACATGGATGAGCCAACTAACCTGTTTGCGTGCCATAAGGCGCCTGATGCTCTTCCTTTCAAACAGCCAACTGTCGTTTCCGTACAAGATGCCTGGCTTCATTATGGCAACGAAGTGTATGGCAGCAACCTTGCCTATAACCCTTATGAGATTCCTTTCTCATGGGCGGTGTCGTTCCCGCCTTCTGTCCTGCAGTCCTACGACGGGTTCACCTTGACCCGAGTGGCCTTGTATGAAAACTATTATATCATGGGAAACCTGCTTTTGGGAGTTTACTATGGCAACGAGTTCATGCCTCTTACCTTGCTTGACGAGCAGGTCTTTGCTCCGACAGGCAATGAAGGCCTTACCGATATTGTCTTGGACAACCCCGTTGAACTTGATATTACAAAGCATTTGTGGATTGTCTTCTCCGAGACCGACATGACAGAGACCTATTCGGCTGCGTTTTGTTACGACGACAACCCCGATCCCAATGCCCGTTGGGTGCAAATGGAGGAAAACAAGTGGGCTGATGTCGCCAATTATGGGCCGTTTGAACAACTTCAGTTCATGATTTGGGCCTATGTCACCGATGACCCTTGGGGTGTGGAAGAATCCATAACTCAGACGTCGCAAAGCGTTTATCCCAACCCAGGCCGCAACACACTCAACATCCGCACGGCCTTGCAGAATGCCCACATAGAGGTGTACGACATCAACGGCAGGCTCATCCACAGCCAGGCCCTCACGCAGAACGTGACAGCGATTGATGCAACGGATTGGCCTTTGGGTGTTTATGTTTGGAAGGTTTATACTTCGGTGGGCGGCCCTTCCGCGGGTTCAACAATCCTTAGAGAAACGGGGAAGTGGGTGAAGGAATAAGTTGAATTATAAAAACATTGTCATCAAGACAGGCAGTAAAGTGGTTTCCTTGTCACGGCAATAATCCTTTGTATATACCAAGAATCGCTCTCCTATACGATCTGAGTATTTCTTGCAGAAAGCATCTAACGAAACATGACTCTTATAGCCTGACGATTTTATCTCTAAAGGCCATATCTTGGTGCCACGTGACAACAGGAAGTCAACCTCATAGTTGTGCTTGCCGCTTTCCGTAGGCCAAGTGTGGTAGAACAGCTTGTTTCCTTTGGCTGTCAGCATCTGCGCAACGATGTTCTCATAAACATAACCCAGATTTGCCGGCAACTTGTCACTCAGCAGTTTTTCGTAAATCACATTCTCTGTAACATCCTTGTCCCAGAATGCTAGTGTCACAAACAGGCCGGTATCGCCCACAAACATTTTGTACTGGCTCATGTCGCAATTCAAAGACAAGCCTACATTGGGGTCGTTTGAGTGGTAAGCAAAATTCACCGTCATACTGTCGCGCATCTTCTCTAACACCTCATCCAGATTTTTGCGTTCGCTGTCGTTCAGCACGCTCCCTACTTGATAACGTGAGGCATTTTTGCTCAACTCAGACGGGATGGCGCGGAATAGACGTGAAGCGCGGACAGAAGGATCAATCTTAAGGAAGTCTTCCAGATACAGGTTGATTATTTTACGCTTCTCTTTGTCGACACGGCTCAAATTGTTCGTGTTGAGATATTCGTTCACAGCTTGAGGCATTCCACCTATCAGCATATACAGCCTAAAGTCACGCATTGACTTGCGGAGAGCCTGCTCTAACGGCATTCGTTTCTCGTAGAATTGGTTTAATAACGGCACGGTGGCTTCGTCGCCTAAAGCCCAACGGAACTCCTCGTAGTCCATCGGATACATCTCGATGCTGGTTTCTTCGCTCGGAATGATAATATTCTCTGTATTCTTTCTGATTGAAATGAGAGAACCTGTCTCAATGTAGTCATAGCGATGGTCTTTTACCAGCGTCTTGATGGCCTGACGAGCCAGAGGACACTCCTGCACCTCATCGAAGATGATGACAGACTTACGGTTTTCAAGCACTACATTGTAGATGGCTTGGAGCCGAAGGAAAATGTAATTCAAGTCCATCAAGTCATTGAAAAGCGACTTCACCTCCAGCGATGCTTCCGAAAAATCAACCAGCATATACGATTTGTATTCGTTACGAGCGAACTCCTCAACAATGGTTGACTTCCCGATACGTCGCGCCCCTTTCACCAAAATGGCGCTCTTTCCGTCCTCTTCTTGTTTCCATTCCAATAATTTGCTATAAATCTTACGTTTAAACACTCTTTTTTCTTTCATGGTCATTTTTTCTTATGCTGCAAAAATACATATAATTCCAAATCCTCACAAATTAATCTTCTGTTTTGTTCCAAAATCTCATAATTATAGACTTTAAAAAATTCCATTTCCTCAAAATTCATCTTGGTTTTCTGACTTTTTAATACCTCGTAGATTACAATTTGCATATAATTCTTATTTTTGCAGCCATGAAGCCATGGTTGCACATATTATTGTCATGTTTCCTTTTGGCTGCCTGCGCCAAACACGAAGCGCCGCCGCCCGAAGAGGACATGCTCTATCGCGTGGAGTGTTTCCTTCGGCAATACCCCGACAGCGCCATGCAAATCCTCGATACATTGGATGTTTCTGTGTTATCAAAAAAGGAACGGGCGCATTATTGCTTGTTGCAATTGGAAGTTTTGTACAACATAAGGTTTTATGACACTGAAACAGACTCGCTTCTACAAGTGGCTGACAATGAGTTTGCTGGTGGCGACGACAAGTATTTTGAGGCATGGTCGTATTATGCCAAAGGCTATGCCTACCGTTCATCGCCTCAGCATCGGTGGCTTTGTATCGACAACTTTTTGAAAGCCAAGCAAAGCATCGACCAATGCAAGCATGTTGACGAGCGGTTGGTACGTTTTAAGCCTACTCCCACCACAGAACAAGATGTGATTGACCGCTTGAAATACAAAATCTATAGTGGTCTTGGGTCGGCCTACGGCGACTTCGGTTACCATACGGAAGCTATGGAGGTGCTGAAAGAGGCCGAGCAATCCTTGTCAGAACGTCAATGGTTTGACCAACATTGCTATACTGCACTCATGATTAGCGAGTTATACCTTCGTTTCAAGGAATATGACAGTAGCGCGATGTACCTTGAAAAGGGCTTTCACTCAGCCGAAATGACGGGTGATGTCCAAAAGTTGGCCGCTTGCCACAGTTCTGCCGCCTTGAATGCGCTTTATCGTTACGAGAAGCAAAAGCAAACAGAAAGTGAGGACGGACCCCAGTTGTTGCGGGAGGCCATTATGGAGGAGAAAAGCGCCTTAAGGATTCTGGATGACCAAACAGCCAAATTCAAGGCAAGTGTGATAGACGGATTGGCCCATGCCTATTTCGAGCTGAAGCAATATGATTCATGCATATATTTTGCGCAACAAGCTGTGGATCAATATGGATTGGAGGTGTGGAAGATGAATGCCAATATGTATCTTTACAAGTCTTACGAGGCTTTGGGTCAAATGGATAGTGCTATATGGTATGCGGAGAAGTATATGGATTCGAGGCAAAAATACGATCGCAGTGGCAAAAGTGTAGCCGAAGTAAAAGACGAATACGATCGACAAATGGAGTTGCAACGTGTTGAGAACGAGCACCAAACCAATCGATTGAAACTCTATCTGCTGATTGCGCTGCTCGTCATTGCCTTGTTGCTGTTGTGGCTGTTCGTCAACCGTTACCGCAAGAAAAAAGAGACTGAAACCCACCAACTCCAAGAAGCGCAACACCAGTTGCAATCCGACTTGGAGACCGCCGAACAACATTCGCAAGAATTGTTGCTCAAGCGGGCGAATGTCATCTACAAGTCGGAGGAAAAAGACAAATTGAAGCGCATCATGGCCGAGTTTGAGGCTGCCTATCCCCAAGCTATGGAAAAACTGAAATCGGCCTATCCCGACCTCAACGAAAACGAGTGCACGGTGGCCGTGCTCAACTTCTTGGGCTTCCGCATCAAGGAGGAGGCCGCGCTGCTTAATCTGAGCGAAAACACGGTGATGAAATACCGCTCCAACCTGAAAAAAACGGCGGGTTCCGACCCGATTTCAGCGTTTTTAGGCTGAAAAAATCTGTACTCAAATTGTGCTAACTATTTGATTGTCAATATTGGTTATTGAGAAAAATCTGTAGTCGGCCTTTCCCATTGGTTTTTTGGCAGTTTTTTGTTATAGTTTTGCATCGACGCGCATTGCGTCATTGCGAACGCAGTGACGACAAGCACGGAAGAGAAACAAACCTATAATTCATAAGTACAATGAAAAAGATTAGACTTCACACCCTGTTTGCGCTTTTGCTTTTGGCGGTCACGCTGTCGGCGCAAACCATTGAGGTGTCGGGCGAATACCAGGGCGCGGTGCTTTGGGATGCCGACACGGTGAAATTGATGGGCGATGTCAACATCGAGCCTGACGAGACAGGGCTTTCTCGCCTCACCATTACGAAGGGCACTTGGGTGATTGCCGAAGGCTATTACCGCATCAAGGTCCACAATGGCTCGTTTTTCGCCCAAGGAATGGACAAATACGCCATTGTATTTACTGCACGCGACACCACCGACTTCTACAATCCCACGGCGGAATCGGGGTGGCATGGCATCCATCTGCTTTCCGACCAAAACAATGCGCAGGACACTGTGGTCTTGGAGTATTGCGAGGTCGAGTTTGGAAAGATTGTCACGGGCGCACCTGAGGCTGAGCGATTTGGCGCGGGCGTCGAGGTGAGAAACAAAAAGTTCTGCTATTTCGCCCATTGCCGTTTTTCGCAAAACCGCAACGACCACAACACCAGTTCGCCGTCAGGGAGTGGCGGTGGTGCCATGTATGTGCTCAATCCTGGTAGCGTACTTATGGAGTATTGCACTTTCCACGGCAATTATGCGTGGTGGGGCGCGAGTGCTACGTTGGGCGGCTTGCGGCATTTCACCGTGCACGATTGCGAGTTCTACAACAACTCGGGGCATTATGGAACTGCTCTTGATATGCACGTTGGCGAATTGTCGCTGTCGGCATCAGGGCCGCAGGTCTACAACAACTACATCCACGGCAACCACGGCAGCACGTTGTACCTCGGTTGGGAAGGCGTGGGGCGCTTGCACGACAATGTCATCGTCAACAACGACGGTTATTCGCCCGTGCTGGGTACCACGGCCCCCAACTATTCGCATTATTACAACAACACGATTGTCAACAACCAAAGCGAGGGGTTCCTTAACGGTCGTGGATCGGGCATTTGGACCAATGGCCAGCAAAAGATCTACAACAACATCGTGTATGGCAACGATGAGTACGATTTTTTGCCGCTGAATATGCCGCAGATACATTTTGAACGAATGGATCCAAGCCATCCCGCCCCGACCATTTTCAGTAACTGCGTCAGTTGTGCCGATGGCAACGAGGGATCGATTTGTGAGGATCCGCAGTTTGTCCAACCCACGGAAGGGATTGGCTCGGAATACGACCATTCAACAACAGCAACCCATTGGGCTTTGCTTGAGACGTCGCCTTGTCTCAACGTAGGAGCCACCAATATGAGCCAGTATTATCCCGAAACCGATTTTGCTGGCAATCCTCGCGTGATCAATGGCCGTATCGACTTCGGTGCCCTCGAAGCCCCCGATTGGGATGCCGTTGATGAAGAAACTGCCCCAAGTTGTGTCTATCCCAACCCGGGCAAGGAGGTGCTGCATATCTTGACGGATTGGGAGAACGCTTTCGTGGTGGTTTATGACCTCAACGGAAGAATGGTGTTTGAGCGACAAATTCAGGGCTATTCTACGACTGTCGTTACAGAGGATTGGCCTTCGGGAATGTATTTCTGGAAAGTCGTTTCGACAGGCTCAGCGACGCTTGTTGGGACTGGAAAATGGATTAAAGAATGAATAATTTGCGTTATCCGTCTCGTCATTGCGAACGCAGTGAAGCAATCCAGAGAGTTAACCCACAGTCTGGACTGCTTCGTTCCTCGCAGTGACGCAAAGCGAAAAGACAAAAATAAACCAATTAAAAACAAGATAAAATGAAAAACAACAGATTCTACGGTTTGCTTGCCGTTCTGCTGATGGCCTCGGCACCGCTGCTGGGCGGAACGGTCAGCGTTGAGCGCGCCAAGGCCTTGGGCGCGAAGTTCGTCGAGGCCAATTTCAAGAACGGTGCTCAGTTGGAGTGGGTCTATACGGGCATTTCCGAAAAAGGCCATCCTTCGTTCCATGTCTTTAACGGCACCACGGACGGTTTCGTCATCGTTTCGGCCTGCGACCTGACAAGCCCGATTCTCGGCTATTCCGAAACGGGCCGATTCGACGAAAGCAACATTCCATCTGGCTTGGGCTATTTCCTTGACGGCTACGGTCAATCCGTTGATTTTGCGGAAGAAAACCTTGAAAAAGCCGATTTCGTGATTGCCCAGGAATGGGAAAACCTTGAACGTTGCGGCACGACACAGACCACAAAACTCGGAAATGTGGCGCCCTTGATTGCCACCCGTTGGGACCAGGAATGTTATTACAATGCCGCTTGCCCGAAGGACGAGGATGGCCCTTGCGGCAGTGCCTTGGCGGGTTGCGTCGCCACTTCGATGGCGCAGGTGATGAAGTATTGGAGCCATCCGCAGCAGGGCACAGGCTCGCATAGTTACAACTGTCCGCCCTACGGCAATCTGTCCGCCGACTTTGGCGCAACCACCTATCTTTGGGACGAAATGCCTGAGTCGTTGCAGGGCGATAACCCATATTTGGCCACGGCCATGTACCATTGTGGGGTGAGCGTCAACATGTTTTACGGAGCCTACGCCAGTGGCGCGTTCCAAAGGGATATACCGGCAGCATTGAGTTCCTATTTCGGCTACGGCCCATCGCAAAACTTGGTTAGGGATGATTACCCTTACGACGAATGGGTGGCCATCATGTATGATGCCTTGGATGCCGCCATCCCGATCTTGTATTCAGGGAAAGACGGTGGCAGTCAGGGCCATTCGTTCATCTGCGATGGGTATGACAGCAACGGCCTGTTCCACATCAATTGGAGCTGGGGTGGTGTTTTGGACGGCTATTTCAGCATCGACAACCTCCAGACCTACAACCAGAATTGGAACATCAACCAAGAAATGGTGGCCAACGTCAGGCCGCTGCCAGTGTATAATGCGACACCAAAGGCACCCACCGATTTTGTGGTGGAACCGCTTTCTGACGAGTCGTATAGCGCCAATCTGCATTGGATAAATCCAAACAAGACTCTGAACAACAGCAATTTGAGCCATATTGACCAAATCGTGGTCAAGCGCAATGGGGTGGTGGTCTATACCGAAGACAACGTCACGCCAGGCGCAACGATGCAAATCACCGACGAAGTGCCGCATTACGGCCTTTTTGACTATCAAGTGTATGCGCTCAACGATGGCGTTCAAGGATTGATAGCTTCGCAAAAGGAAGTGCGTTTCGGTCCCAGTTGCACATGGACGGTGGTGGCTGGCACATCTTCTTTCACGGGTTGGCAAGGGGCTACCATTCAGGTGATTAACAATGCTTCGCAGGTGTATGCCACCGTTTCGGCAAACGCTTCGAGCGAGACGCTTCATGTCGAGGTGCCTTTGGGTCGCGTTTCGTGGGCTTGGATGAAAGGCAATAGCTCCGTCAGTGATGTGAGCTTCGTGATTAAGGATTCTGAGAATCAGGTTGTTTATTCCTATTCGGGTGCGCCTGCCGATTTGCCTGACGGGATTTTCCTGCAAACGAACAACAGCTGCGGCAACGGCACGGATTGCGGTGCGCCTTCCGACTTGTATGCTTTCGCGGAGGATGACCATGTCGTGTTGGATTGGTTCGATTCAGCCGAAGCAGGGTATTACAACGTGTATCGCGATGGAACTTTGTTGGTTACGGTATTGGGTCAGGAAACGGGGTTTGTCGACGAAGAACCAAACTTTGGCGGCAACTGTTACTATGTGACTGCCTTTTGCGAAGGAGGGGAGAGCGACCCGACCAACGAGGCTTGTGCCACGGTTGGCGAGGGGTGCCAGCCTGCCCGAAACCTTTGGTTTGAGATGACGAGCAGCAACAAGGTGAAACTCACTTGGGAAACGCCGCAACCCAACACGGGCTTGTCGGGATATTATGTCTACCGCACGAAGGAAGCAGACATGAATTGGCAGAAAATCAAGACTTTGGGCGCCAATTCCACTTCTTATACCGACAACACCGCGATGGAAGACGAAACCACCTATTTATACAAGTTGGTGGCCTATTACCAAGCCATCGACTGCTATTCTGCCCCGGCACGCTCGAAGTACAACGAATTTGAGTATTTCGTGCGGGTGTATTGGTCGGTGGATGGGGTGAGCGAGGAGACTGCTGAATGTACGGAGGTTTACCCGTCGCCTGGCAACAATTGCATGAACATCCGCACGGCCTTGCAGAATGCCCACATAGAGGTGTACGACATGAACAGCAGGCTCGTCCACAGCCAAGCCCTCAAGGAGAATGTGACTGCGATTGATGCTGGGGATTGGGCTGAGGGCGTTTATGTTTGGAAGGTAATTGTAGATGGGAAGGAAGCGGAGTGTGGAAAATGGATTAAGGAATAACAAATTAAATATCAACAAAATATGAAAAAAATTACATTTATCTTTGCCGCATTTCTCCTTGTGGCGACATGGTGCCATGCCCAAGGCGTGGACGGAACGGAAAAAGAAAGGTCTGATAGAAGTTGGCCTTTCACTTCATATCCATTTTGGATTGACGCTGTAACTAATCAGCCAGAAGGCTATTCTGCTGATGACAACGGAGATGTTGAGATCTCCACTCCAGAAGGCTTGGCATGGTTGTCTAGTGTGGTGAACGGTTTGAACGGCTGTAGTCCTAACGACTTTAATGGACACACCATTAGACTGGCAGGCGATATCAACCTCGAAGCCATAGCGAAGTTGCGTTTCACGCCAATAGGTACTCAAGAACATCCTTTCAGAGGTGTTTTCGATGGAGGAGGACACACCATTGACGGTTTATATATTGGTTGCAATGCAGATGGTAATGATGATGAGGATCCCAATTTTGACTTTGGTTTGTTTGGATATATTTGCAATGCCACGGTAAAAGACATCACTCTCAATTCTGGAGTGCTTACTGTCAATCTTATGTCCGTCATTCCTCTCTTGAAAGATCATTATGTTGGTGGGGTTGTAGGTTTTGCAGACTCTCTTTCTGTGGTGGATGGTTGCATTAACAAGATGCGGATGGGCATTAACGGAGATGGAACCACCCTTGGAGGCATTGTTGGCATGAACCGCAATTCTATCGTAAGAAATTGTGCTTATGTATTTGGAGAAGATGCGATGAATATTTGCGAGAAAGGAGGAGGTGTCGTTTATATGAATCTATCGGAGGGCGGTTATGCCAATGCTGAAGTGAGTAATTGTTTCTGGTATGGATATATAGTGGAGATGGTAGGCGGCGGATATGCGTTGGGTGGAGTGGCTTGTTTTAACGAAACGGATCCAAAATCACAAACAGGCGGATATAAGGCAGTGGTGAGGAACTGCTTTGCCGAGAGCATTTCGCTAATTAGAGCCACTTATGGCGGCTCGATTATTGGCCAAAACATGGACGACTGCCTTGTGGAAAACTGCTATGGCCATATTTGGAACAATTATGAATATGCTGGCTTGTTTGGACTTACTTTGGGCGATGTCGCCCAATGCGCAGAGTTCTTGCCCACAGGTCCGTGCCAACTGGAAACAAGTGTGATGGTAGGCTCCACTTCTACCGATGTCATGGTGGATGCCCTCAACGCTTGGGTGGATATGCAAGAAGATCCCTCAATTTACAAGCATTGGGTGTCTGTTTATGAACCTTACAACATCCCGATGTTCGAGGATGGTATTGAAGCTGTTGATGAAAGCAACGAGTCTGTTGCTTTATCATCAGTTTATCCCAACCCCGGAAAAGATGTGTTCAATATCCGCACGGCTCTGCCAAATGCTTATGTCGAAGTGTATGATTCGAACGGAAAACTCATCCACAGCCAAGTTCTGACGGAGAACGTGACGGCGATTGATGCAACGGATTGGGCTGAGGGCGTTTATGTTTGGAAGGTAATTGTAGATGGGAAGGAAGCGGAAGTTGGGAAGTGGATTAAGGAATGAAAATACCTTTGGAGGGATGAAAACAGATTGCGTGTTGTCAAAAAAATAGGGACAAGCCGTTTTACTGCTATTTTTCAAATCATTGAAAAACAATATTTTGAAAAGTTGGCAACAAGAAAAAGTATGGATAAGGCAGGAGTTGCCTGTGAAAAGCTCTTGACAAGTAATCTTTATCATTAACTTTGCGAAAATTTCAAAACAGTAACACGATGAAAGCAACAAGAATTTACACCCTGTTTGCGCTCCTGCTGATAGCGGGAGGGGTGACGATGCAAGGGCAGAGCACCACGGGAACCGATTTTTGGGTGGCGTTTATGCCGAACTATACGGATGCTGGCGCGCCTCAAGTCAAGTTGGATCTTGTGGTGACGGCCCAGCAGCTTGGTTTGGTAACGGTGGAAAACCCGAGGACAGGGTGGATGGAGAGCTTCAATGTGGCTGCAGGCGATGCCGCCACCATAAGCATTCCCAACGAGGTGGCCTATTTTCAGGATGAATCGGACTGCGTGTTGGACAATGCGCTTCATGTGACTTGCAAGGATTCCATCTCGGTGTTTGCCTCCAACGACAGGACATATAGCTTCGATGTCTTCAATGTCCTGCCCACCCATGCGCTAGGAAGTGAGTATATCCTGCAAATGTACCCTAGTCATGCCTCACCAATGAAATCCGATAGGTTTGCCTCTGAGTTTGCCATAGTGGCGGTTGAGGACAATACCATTATCGAGATTGAACTGACTTACGATTCCCAAAACGGGCATTATGCCCATCAGCCTTTCACTGTGGCTTTGGATGCTGGACAGTGTTACCAACTCCAGAGTATGCGCGGGGGCGAGGGTGATTTGAGCGGAACGCGGATAACGGCTACTAACGGCAAGCCCATCGCGGTGTTTGCAGGCGACAGGGGCTGCATGATTCCGTCTTATTATGAAGACGCTGTGGATGCGGCCTTCGAGCAGATGTTGCCAGTTGAATACTGGGGCCGGCAGTTTGTGGTGACGACGACCATGATCAAAGGGGTCGACAGGGTCCGCGTAACGGCCTTGAACGACAATTGCCAAATCAACCTCAATGGTGATTGGCTAACGACGATAGGCGCTGACGAAACCTGTGAGTTGGAAATCTATGATGCCCAGCCTGCGGTTTTCCTTGAGACTTCGGAACCTGTTTTGGTACACAAGTACTTGCCTGGAGCAATGTATAACTATCAGGGGAACAATTACTGTGACCCATCAATGGTGTGTATTTGTCCATTGGACCGTGCCATACATCATGCCATTTTCCCCGTTTTTGGCGATTCCCAATGCGAATTTTTCTTTGTCAACATCGTGACGGAAACCTCAAGTGTCTCTGGAATGAGCCTGAATGGACAAAGTATCGCTTCCTATTTTAGGGAGGTGCCAGGCCGTCCGGAGTATTCTTTTGCACGCATTGGAACGGACCTTGGGACGCAAACGCTATCGAATCCGTCGGGCACTTTTGTGGCACATGCATATGGTATTGGCCCCTGCGTGAGTTATGCCTTTTCGGTAGGTGCCGATTTGTCATGGCATTATGACCAAGTTGTTGAGAACGAAGCTGATGGCTCAACGGTAGCCTATCCCAACCCGAGCCATAACACGCTTAACATCCGCACGGCCTTGCAGAATGCCCACATAGAGGTGTACGACATCAACGGCAGACTCATCCACGGCCAAGCACTCACGCAACAAGTGACGGCGATTGATGCAACGGATTGGGCTGAGGGCGTTTATGTTTGGAAGGTAATTGTAGATGGGAAGGAAGCGGAAGTTGGGAAGTGGATTAAGGAATGAAAATACCATTAAGGAGATCCAAGCAGATTGCATGTTATCAAATAGTATTATCTTTGCAAAAATTACAAAACTATAATACAATGAAAACAACAAGGTTTTATACCCTGCTTGCGCTCCTGCTGATGGCTTCAAAGCTTTTCGCTTACGATTTTGATGCAATATGTTCGACGGGACAAACGCTTTACTATAACATCAATGACGATGGCGTTTCCGTAACGGTTAC
>Ga0310697_10004633_pt1 | contig 13506 bp, 8 predicted proteins | sample 172DNAGHGlowgp2_FD_203883 | JGI IMG/M metagenome (GOLD analysis project Ga0310697, IMG submission 203883) | Sheep rumen microbial communities from Palmerston North, Manawatu-Wanganui, New Zealand - 1728 DNA GHGlow gp2 (v2) (version 2) | ecosystem: Host-associated > Mammals > Digestive system >...
CTTCTTGGCCGTCGAACGGATGAACCACGAGTCGAGCGGATAGTAGAGCACGGGCTTGTCCGTGCGCCAGCAATGGGGGTAGTTATGGGTGTGCTTCTCTATCTTGAACACCTTGTCCTGTGCCTTCAGGTCCATACAGATGCTGATGTCCAGCGTCTCGTCCTTGTCGGTCAGCGTGTCATCGTAGGCATTCTTCACATAGCGTCCAGCAAACTTGTTCCATTCCCCGACGTTCACATATTTCTTGACGAATTCTTCGTCGAGATCCTCAATGACGAAGTACTTACCCTGCAGGTCAACCACGGGGCGCTCATTGCCCTTCTTGTCGATGAGCACGATGGGGCAGATGCCGGCCTTCTTGGCCACGAACGCATCGTCAGCACCAAAGTTCGGAGCGATATGCACGATACCGGCACCGTCCTCAGTAGTCACGTAGTCACCGGGAATCACACGGAAGGCGTCGCCCATGGGACGGATGGCGGGCATCAGCTGCTCGTACTCCATGCCGACGAGGTCGGTACCCTTATAGCGGCCTACGATGCGGTAGGGCAGCAGCTTGTCACCTTTCTTATATTCGGGCATCTCACCACCGTCGGTGATTTCGCCAGCTGTGGGCAGATAGGCTGCCAGACGGGCTTCAGCCAGCACGACGGTAATCTTCTCGGCGCTGTAGGGGTTATAGGTCTCTACGGCCACGTAGTCAATCTTCGGGCCTACGCAGAGTGCCGAGTTGGCTGCCAATGTCCAGGGTGTGGTGGTCCATGCCATGAAGTAAGGTGTGCCCCACCCTGTCATCTCCGTTTTCGGGTTCTTCATCTTGAACAGCGCCGTACACGTCGTGTCCTTCACGTCGCGGTAGCAGCCGGGCTGGTTCAGCTCGTGGCTCGACAGTCCAGTACCTGCGGCTGGTGAATACGGCTGGATGGTGTAGCCCTTGTACAGCAGGTTCTTGCCGTACAGTTGCTTCAGCAGCCACCACAGCGTCTCGATGTACTTGTTGTCGTAGGTGATGTAGGGGTTATCCAGGTCGACGAAGTAGCCGATGCGTTCCGTCAGGTCGCGCCACTCAGCGGTGAACTTCATGACGTTCTCGCGGCACTTGCGGTTATAGTCCTCGGTAGAGATGTATTTCTCTGACTCCTTATTGTCAATGTCGGCCTTGGTGATGCCCAACTCCTTCTCCACACCCAACTCTACAGGCAGTCCGTGGGTGTCCCATCCCGCCTTGCGCTTCACCTGCATCCCCTGCATGGTCTTGTAGCGGTTGAAGGTATCCTTGATGGTACGTGCCAGCACGTGGTGGATGCCAGGATGGCCGTTGGCCGAGGGAGGTCCCTCGAAGAATACAAACTGCGGACAGCCCTCGCGCTCTTCCACAGAGCGCCAGAAGATGTTCTTCTCCTTCCACATCTGCAGCACGTCGTTGTTCGTCTGCATCAAGTTCAAGCCGTTGTGTTCGGCAAATCTCTTACTCATAGAAATATCGATATTTTGTTTTCACGTTCTCGTTAATGAGGTGCAAAGGTACAAAGTTTTTCCGACTTAACCAAACTTATTTACTAAATTTATCTTTTTCGGGGGTGGGGAGGTTTTCGAGGTACGAGGTACGATGTACGAGGGGAATATATATAAAATATGAACGCGCGCATGCATAACAGGAAATTTTGAAAAATAGGGTGTAACGGTGTGACAACGCCGATGTACAAAGGGTTTACACCCTTTTTTGAGGGTGTAACGGGTGTAACAAGGGTGTAACATCTTGGTGCTGATTTTTCGCGACGCGGCGCCTCTCAATTCTGCTACAGGCTAACTACGACGAAGAGACCTGCAAGAACAACGGCGGAGGGTAGAACAGTACTAAATTCTCGAGAGAATTTGAGTGTCCAGAGGCACCTGAGCAAACTTTACACGTAGCAGAGTCCTGAATTCTCTCGAGAATTCAACACAATAACGGCATGTAGGGACAGAGCGCAGCATGATTTGTATGGAGTTAGGGCGCAGCAAAAGTATCAGCGTGGGGGTACTAAAGGAGTTAATGGGCGCTGTGCGCGCAAACATGTTACACCCTCGTTACACCCGTTACACCCTCGAAATATGGTGTAAAACCTTTGTACATCGGCATTGTCACACCGTTACACCCTATTTTTCAAAAATCCCTATAGAATTGTTTTTGTAGGTGCGGGGGGACGGTGTGAGATTGACAGGGCACGGGGGCACGAGAACGACCTTTAGTTAAAAAAACATAAGAAAGGCGTGATTGACGGGGAATTTTGAAGATTTCTCGCTGAAAATCAGTAAATTTGCAGCCGCTTTACCCAAAACTGGGCGAATAGGTGTCAGAACAGGCGCTACACCTATTATAATATTAACCCATAAAACCATGACCGGGTAAACGTCTGTTCCGGTCCAAAAAACGCCTACTTCGCGAGAAGAGGCATGAGAAAACTATTATGTCAGAATTAACAAAGAACGTTAAGCCGCTCGACGACTTCAATTGGGACGAGTTTGAGAATGGCACCGTAGCCAATGTCAGCAAGGAAGAACTTGACAAGGCCTACGACGAAACCCTGAACAAGGTAGCCGACCACCAGGTAGTTGACGGTACTGTCATCTCGGTTGACAAGAAGGAAGTTGTTGTCAACATCGGTTACAAGAGCGACGGTATCATCCCCGCCTCTGAGTTCCGCTACAACCCCGACCTGAAGATTGGCGACAAGGTAGAAGTCTATGTCGAGAGTGCTGAGGACAAGAAGGGTCAGCTGCTGCTGTCGCACAAGAAGGCTCGCCTGTCGAAGGCTTGGGATCGTGTCAACGCAGCTCTTGAGGCTGAGGAGATTGTCCAGGGCTTCATCAAGTGCCGCACGAAGGGCGGTATGATTGTCGACGTGTTCGGCATCGAGGCATTCCTGCCCGGTTCTCAGATCGACGTTCACCCCATACGCGACTACGACCAGTTCGTTGGTAAGACGATGGAGTTCAAGATTGTGAAGATCAACCAGGAGTTCCGCAACGTCGTCGTCTCTCACAAGGCTCTCATTGAGGCCGAGCTGGAGGCACAGAAGAAGGAGATTATCGGCAAGCTCGAGAAGGGTCAGATCCTGGAGGGTACCGTTAAGAACATCACCTCGTACGGCGTCTTCGTCGACCTGGGCGGTGTTGACGGACTGATCCACATCACCGACCTGAGCTGGGGCCGCGTCGACGATCCCAAGAAGGTTGTCGAGCTCGACCAGAAGATCAATGTCGTTATCCTCGACTTCGACGACGAGAAGAAGCGCATCGCTCTCGGTCTGAAGCAGCTGACTCCGCATCCCTGGGATGCTCTGGATCCTGACCTCAAGGTTGGCGACCATGTCAAGGGTAAGGTTGTTGTCATCGCCGACTACGGTGCATTCGTTGAGATTCAGCCTGGTGTCGAGGGTCTGATCCACGTCAGCGAGATGTCGTGGAGCCAGCACCTGCGCAGCGCTCAGGAGTTCCTGAAGGTTGGCGACGAGATTGAGGCTGTCATCCTGACCCTCGACCGCGACGAACGCAAGATGTCGCTGGGTATCAAGCAGCTGAAGGAAGATCCTTGGGAGTCAATCGAGACCAAGTATCCTGTCGGTTCGAAGCACAACGCCAAGGTTCGCAACTTCACCAACTTCGGCGTATTCGTCGAGCTGGAGGAGGGTGTCGACGGTCTGATCCACATCAGCGACCTCAGCTGGACCAAGAAGGTGAAGCACCCCTCAGAGTTCACTCAGGTTGGCGCTCCCATCGAGGTTATCGTTCTCGACATCGACAAGGAGAACCGTCGTCTGAGCCTCGGCCACAAGCAGCTGGAGGACAACCCCTGGGATGTCTTCGAGACCAAGTACACCGTCGGCTCTGTGCACAAAGGTAAGATTACCGAGCTGCTGGAGAAGGGTGCCGTTGTTGCTCTGGACGAGAACGTCGAGGGCTTCGCTACTCCGAAGCACCTGCAGAAGGAGGATGGCTCACAGGCCCAGCTGGGTGAGGAGCTGGAGTTCAAGGTGATTGAGTTCAACAAGGACTCTAAGCGTATCATCCTGAGCCACAGCCGCACCTTCGAGGATCCCGCCCGTGAGGAGAAGAAGGCTGCTGCCAAGAAGGCTCCCCGTGCCGCCAAGAAGGACGAGACGCCGAAGATTGAGAATGTTGCTGCCAGCACCACGCTTGGCGACCTCGACGTCCTGGCCAATCTGAAGGCTCAAATGGAGAAAGACAAGTAAGGAAAACGATTAAATTTCGTTAAATATCGGCGGTAGGGTGTATAAACAACACCCTACCGCTTATTTTTTTCGCTTTTTTTATGGCCGTTTCAAATAAAAGTTGTAATTTTACACCCAAATTTGAAACAACTAATTCATTGAACTAAAAACCAATTAGTATGAAAAACCTAAAAGTTTGCATTTGCGGCATTGGCGTTGCTGTGGCAATGTTCTCTGCATGTGCTGGCGGACAGCAGGCTCCGCAACTCACGGCTTCTGGACTCGATCCGGCCAAGTTTGACACCATCGTGAACGGCGACACCGTGAAGCTCTTCACCCTGAAGGGCGACAACGGTATGGAGGTTTGCATCACGAACTACGGCGGCCGCGTGGTATCGCTGATGGTTCCCGACAAAGACGGACAGCTGGTGGACGTTGTGCTCGGCTTTGACAACGTAGCCCAGTACATGGACACCCAGAAGACCCCGACCGACTACGGCTCAAGCGTAGGCCGCTATGCCAACCGCATCAATATGGGCCGCTTCGTACTGAATGACTCCACCTACCAGCTGAAGCAGAACGACCGCCATCCCGGCGGCCGCAACCACTGTCTGCACGGAGGTGGCGACACGGGCTGGATGAACCGCGTGTACAAAGCAGAGCAGATAGACGATCAGACGCTGAAGCTGACCATCGTTGCCGAAGACGGCGAGAACGGATTCCCCGGTACGGTGACAGCCACGACGACTTACAAGATCGTCAACGGCAACACGCTCGACATGGTCTGGGAGGCTGAGACCGACAAGCCGACCATCATCAACCAGACGAACCACAACTACTATAACCTGAGTGGTGAGCTGGAGCAGCCCGGCTACGACCAGGTGCTCTATGTCAACGCCGACAACTTCACGGAGAGCGACGAGAGCTACATGCCTACCGGCAAGGTGCTGCCCGTCGAGGGAACGCCGATGGACTTCCGTACGCCCCACGCCGTTGGCGACAGCATCCACTCGGAGTACTACCAGATCAAGAACGCTCACGGCTACGACCACAACTGGTGTCTGAACACCGCCGGCGACGACTCGCAGGTCTGCGCCAGCCTCTACAGCCCGAAGACCGGCATCTTCATGGAGATGTTCACCAACGAGCCCGGTGTGCAGGTGTACAGCGGCAACTTCCAGGGTGTCGGTGGCGAGGAGGACGTTGTCCGCAAGCTCGGCAAGAAGTATCCTCAGCACGTCAGCATCTGCCTGGAGAGCCAGAAGTATCCCGACAGCCCCAACCATCCGGAGTGGGCCAGCCCCGTACTCAACCCCGGCGAGAAATACTACAGCCACGCTGCCTATAAGTTCTCGGTGAAGTGATAGACAATTGAAAATTGAAAATTGATAATTGAAAATTGATAATTGACAATTGATAATTGAAAATTGATAATTGACAATTATGGCACAAACAGAAAACGGCTCTAAAGGCTACCTGATCAGTATCGTGATGGTGGCCGTGCTGGGCGGACTATTGTTCGGTTACGACACAGCGGTCATCTCGGGCGCCGAGAAGGGACTTCAGGCTTTCTTCAAGACGGCACACGACTTCGACTACACCGACGGATGGCACGGCTTCACATCGGCCTCGGCCCTTATCGGCTGTATCATCGGTTCGGCACTCTCTGGCTTTCTGGCTACCAATCTTGGCCGTAAGCGGTCGCTGATCGTAGCTGGCTTGCTGTTCTTTATCTCAGCATTGGGATCGATGGATCCTGAGTTCCTGTTCTTCGAGTATGGCCAGCCTTCATATTCGCTGGCGCTGATGTTCAACTTCTACCGCGTCATCGGCGGTGTCGGTGTGGGTCTGGCTTCAGCCATCTGCCCGATGTATATCGGCGAGGTGGCCCCCTCTAATATCAGAGGTATGCTCGTATCTTGGAACCAGTTTGCCATTATCTTTGGCCAGCTTGTGGTCTACTTCGTCAATTTCTTCATCCTGGGCGACCATATCCAGCCCCTCGTTGAGGATATTGGCAAGCAGATAGCTGATATCACCCCGGCAGCCCAGTGGACGGTAGAGACCGGCTGGCGCTATATGTTCGGCTCTGAGGCCGTGCCTGCAGGACTCTTCGCCCTGCTCATCTGCTTCGTACCCGAGACCCCGCGCTATCTCGTCTCTATTGGTCGCGACGATGTGGCTCAGCGCATTCTGGCTAAGATCAACGGCAGCAGCAAGGCCGCCCAGATCCTGCAGGACATCAAGGACACGATGGTCGTCAAGACCGAGAAGCTGATGACCTACGGTTTCGTCTGCATCTTCGTCGGCATCATGCTCTCTGTGTTCCAGCAGGCCGTCGGCATCAACGCCGTGCTCTACTACGCTCCGCGCATCTTCGGCGACATGGGTATGGACAACCCGATGATACTGACGGTGTTTATGGGTGTCGTCAATATCCTCTTTACGCTCGTCGCCATCTTCACCGTTGAGAAGTGGGGCCGCAAGCCGCTGCTGATCTCCGGCTCGCTGGGTATGGCCCTGGGCGCCTTTGGTGTCGCCGTGACCTTCGGCCACGCAGGACTTGAGTTCGTAACGGCCGCCAGCATCATGGTTTACGCCGCTTCGTTCATGTTCTCATGGGGACCCATCACGTGGGTGCTCATTGCCGAAATCTTCCCCAACACCATTCGTGGTGGTGCCGTAGCCATCGCCGTAGCCTTCCAGTGGATTTTCAACTTCATCGTCTCGTCCACCTTCGTGCCCATGTTCAACATGCACCTCAGCGAGGGCGACGACTTCGGCCACTGGTTCACCTACGGTCTCTACGGACTCATCTGTCTGCTTGCAGCCCTCTTCGTCTGGAGGCTTGTGCCTGAGACCAAGGGTAAGACGCTGGAAGACATGACGGCGATGTGGAAGAACAGAAAATAAATAAAAGATAATAATAACATAAGACCCTGCCCCTGTTGCGGTCTTCCCCCCACGGGGGGATTAGTGGGGGGCTTAATCTATGAACTGGAGTTCACATGAATTCATTTGGCTCGACTGGACGATTCTCGCCGTGGGCCTGTTAGGAGTAGTGGCAGCCGTGTGGTATGCCATCTGGAAAGACAAGAAAGCCCAGAAGGGCGAAGACTCGTCAGCTTACCTCTTTGGTAAGGGTGAGCCTTGGTACGTAATCGGTATGGCTATCTTTGCCGCCAACATCGGCTCTGAGCACCTGGTGGGTCTCGCCGGTACAGGCGCCAAGGACGGTGTGGGTATGGCCCACTGGGAGATGCAGGGCTGGATGATCCTCATCCTCGGCTGGCTGTTCGTCCCCTTCTATCAGCTGCTGATCAACAAGATGGGCAAGATTATCACCATGCCCGACTTCCTGAAGTTCCGCTACACCCAGCGCACGGGTTCGTGGCTGTCAATCATCACGCTGGTGGCCTACGTGCTGACCAAGGTGTCGGTAACCGCCTTCACCGGTGGTATCTTCTTTGAGTATCTGCTCGGTCTGAACTTCTGGGTAGGCGCCATCGGCCTGATTGCCGTCACGGCCGTCTTCACCGTCTTCGGCGGTATGAAGGGTGTGATGACGCTGTCCAGCATCCAGACACCTATCCTGATTATCGGTTCGTTCCTCGTCCTCTTCCTGGGTCTGGCTACCCTTGGTGGCGGCAGCATCGGCACGGGCTGGAACCTGATGATGGACACCGCCCGCTCGATGCACGACGGCTACGGCATCAACCACATGTTCCACACCGATCCGGGCGACCCGATGTATGCTGAATATCCCGGCTACGTGGTGTTCCTCGGTGCCTGTATCATCGGCTTCTGGTACTGGTGTACCGACCAGCACATCGTGCAACGTGTGCTCGGTCAGGTTCCCGGTGAGGACAATGCAGCCGTGATGGCTCGTGCCCGTCGTGGTACGATCGCCGCCGGTTTCTTCAAGATCCTCCCCTGCTTCATGTTCCTGATTCCCGGTATGATTGCCGCTGCGCTGGCCCAGCATCCCGAGATTAACGGTTTCGTGATGGAAGACACCGACGCCGCCTTCGCCCTGATGGTGAAGAACATCCTGCCTGCCGGTATCAAGGGTATCGTGACCATCGGTTTCGTCTGCGCCCTGGTTGCCTCATTGGCCGCCTTCTTCAACAGCTGCGCTACGCTGTTCACCGAGGACTTCTACAAGCCCATGAAGAAAGGTAAGAGCGAGGCTCACTATGTATTCGTTGGCCGTACCGCTACCGTCGTTGTCGTGATCCTCGGTCTGCTGTGGATGCCTGTGATGATGTCGCTGGGCTCGCTCTACAGCTATCTGCAGGGCATCCAGTCGCTGCTGGCTCCTGCTATGGTGGCCGTCTTCACGCTCGGTATCTTCTCTAAGAAGATTACGCCGAAGGCTGGTGAGTGGGGACTTATCGGTGGCTTCGTCGTCGGCATGATCCGCCTGGTGACCAACGTCATCACCGACACCGGCAAGGCAACGATGGATGGTGCTTTCTGGGAGAACACCGCATGGTTCTGGCAGACCAACTGGCTCGTCTTCGAGTGCTGGCTGCTCGTGTTCATCGTCCTCCTGATGGTGGCCGTCAGTTTCTTCACGCCTGCTCCTTCGAAGGCTCAAGTCGAAGCTATCACCTTCTCATCTGAATTCAAGAAGAGCATCCGCGAGAGCTGGGGCGTATGGGACATCGTCGGCACGATTGTCGTCGTCGGCCTCTGTGCTACATTCTATTGGTATTTCTGGTAAAACGACATGACTTACTATAACGAACACGCGAAAGTTTGGGTATCGGTCGACTGCATTATCTTCGGCTTCGACGCAGGTAAGCTGAAGCTGCTCATCGGCCGGCGACAAATGGATCCCGGACGCGGCGAATGGAGCCTCTACGGAGGCTTCGTCGCCGCCGACGAGAGCATCGACGAAGCGGCCAGTCGCACACTCTACGAACTGACGGGTCTCCACAACGTGTATATGCGTCAGGTGGGAGCCTTTGGCAGCGTAGACCGTGACCCAGGTGAACGTGTCATTTCCATTGCCTATTACGCCCTCATCAACGTGAACGATTATGATGAGCGCTTACGGATGGAGCATAGTGTTGAGTGGAAGAACGTCGACGAACTGCCGCACCTCTACTCCGACCATAACGAGATGGTCAGCAAGGCCCTGAAGCAGATGCAGCAGAAGTTGCGTACAGAACCCATCGGCTTCCGCCTGCTCCCCAACCTGTTCACATTGACACAGCTGCAGAGGCTCTACGAGGCTGTCAACGGCGAAGAGCTCGACAAGCGCAACTTCCGCAAGCGTATCAAGGAAATGGACTTTATAGAGAAGACAGAACTCATTGACAAATCGGGGTCCAAGCGTGGCGCCTTCCTCTACCGCTTCAACAGGAAGGCCTACAACCAAGACCCAAACTTCAAACTCTAACCCTATAAACAATATGTTAGAAGAACTCAAACAAAAGGTATTCAAGGCTAACCTCGACCTCGTCAAGCAGGGGTTGGTCATTTTCACCTGGGGCAACGTCTCAGGCATCGACCGTGAGAAGGGTCTGGTAGTCATCAAGCCCAGTGGCGTCAGCTACGACGAGATGAAAGTGGAGGATATGGTTGTGGTCGACCTGAACACAGGCGAGGTCGTCGACGGCGAGCTCAATCCGTCGAGCGACACCCCCACACACCTTGTATTATATAAGGCATTCCCCAACATCCAGGGCGTCGTACACACCCACTCCACCTACGCCACCGCCTTTGCACAGGCCGGCCGCGACATCCCCAACATTGGCACCACCCACGCCGACTACTTTTATCAGGACATCCCCTGTACCCGCGACATGACCGAGGCTGAGGTGAAGGGACAGTACGAGCTGGAGACGGGTAACGTCATCGTCGACGAGATCCTGAACATCCGCAAGATCAATCCCGACCACACGCCCGCCGTTCTGGTCAAGAACCACGGTCCGTTCTCGTGGGGCACCTCGCCCGACAATGCCGTCTACAACGCCAAGGTCATGGAGCAATGCGCCAAGATGGCTTTCGTAGCCTTCAGCGTCAATCCGAACCTGACGATGAACCCGCTGCTGGTCGAGAAGCACTATATGCGCAAGCACGGGCCCAATGCCTATTATGGTCAGCGTAAACGCTGACCATAAAATTGACAATTGATAATGGATAATTGACAATTGGCTGCGCGAAATGAAGGAAAGGAATCCTATAGAAGAGAATAGTTTTGATTTCGCTGTGCGAATAGTTAATCTATACAAGTATTTAACTACTGCAAAGCAAGAGTACATAATGTCTAAGCAATTGCTTCGTTCTGGCACAAGCATTGGTGCAAACGTCAGCGAAGCCCAGCAGGCTCAAAGCGTAATGGATTTTCTTTCGAAAATGAGTATCTCGCTTAAAGAAGCTTACGAGTCAGATTATTGGCTAAGACTGCTGTATAAAACAGATTATCTAAAAGAGGACGAATACAAGCTCTTCATTTCTGAGTGTAGAGGTATCATCAAGCTATTGGTATCTATTATCAAATCAACAAAAGAGAATTTATCTAAAACATCTTAATTATTAACCCTGATAAGCGAAAGTTGATGAGCGGAGCCAATTATCCATTGTCAATTATCAATTATCAATTAAAATTTTAAAACTATGTTTGAAAATTTCGAGATTTGGTGGGTAACTGGTGCGCAGTTGCTCTATGGTGGTGATGCTGTCGTAGCTGTTGACGGACACTCAAAGGAGATGGTCGACGGTCTGAACAAGAGCGGCAACATCCCCGTGAAGATTGTGTATAAAGGCACGGCGAACAGTTCGAAGGAGGTGGAGCAGGTGATGCTCGCCGCCAACAACGACGAGAAGTGCGTGGGTATCATCACTTGGATGCATACTTTCTCGCCCGCCAAGATGTGGATCAAGGGTCTGCAGCAGCTGCAGAAGCCCCTCCTCCACTTCCACAGCCAGTACAACGCCGAGATTCCCTGGGGCGATATCGACATGGACTTCATGAACCTGAACCAGAGCGCCCACGGCGACATCGAGTTCGGACATATCTGCACCCGTATGCGCGTCGCCCGCAAGGTGGTCTGCGGCTACTGGAAGGACGAGAAGGCTCAGAAGCAGATTGCCGTCTGGGCTCGCGTGGCTGCCGGTGTGGCTGACGCTCACAACGTGCGCTGCCTGATGTTCGGTATGAATATGAACAACGTGGCCGTGACCGACGGCGACCGCGTGGAGTTCGAGCAGCGTCTCGGCTATCATGTGGACTACTACCCCGTCAGCTCGCTCATGGACTACTTCAAGAAGGTAACCGACGCCGAGGCCGACGCACTGGTTGAGGAGTACAAGAAGCTCTACACCATCAAGATTGACGAGAGCGGCGAGGAGGTCTACTGGGAGAAGGTGAAGAACGCCGCCAAGGCCGAGATTGCCCTGCGCCGCGTGCTGAAGGATGAGGGCGCTACTGCCTTCACCACCAACTTCGACGACCTCGGCGATGCCGACATTGACGACCCGAACTTCTGCGGCTTCGACCAGATTCCCGGCCTGGCTTCTCAGCGCCTGATGGAAGAGGGCTACGGCTTCGGCGCCGAGGGCGACTGGAAGACCGCCTGCCTCTATCGCACCCTCTGGGTCATCCAGCAGGGCATGCCCACCGGCTGCTCGTTCCTCGAGGACTATACGCTGAACTTCGCCGGCGACCGCTCGTCGTGCCTCCAGAGCCACATGCTCGAGGTGTGCCCGCTGATCGCTACCGACAAGCCCAAGCTCGAGGTACACTTCCTCGGCATCGGCATCCGCAAACAGCAGACCGCCCGCCTCGTCTTCACCTCGAAGACCGGTGCTGGCATCAAGGCTACCGTCGTTGACCTCGGCAACCGCTTCCGTCTCATCAGCCAGGAGGTGGAGTGCATCGAGCCGAAGCCCATGCCCAAGCTCCCCGTCGCCTCTGCACTCTGGATTCCGCAGCCCACGTTCGAGATTGGCGCTGCTGCCTGGATTCTCGCCGGCGGTACCCACCACTCAGCCTTCTCCTACGACATCAACGAGGAGTACTGGGAGGACTTCGCCGAGATGCTGGGCATCGAGTACGTCCGCATCAACAAGCAGACCACCATCGCCGACTTCAAGCAGACCCTGCGCAACAACGAGATCTACTTCATGCTGAACAAGGCGCTGAAGTAATTTCCCGACAACGTACCAAGTACCATAAAGAAGCGACGCACCCGGTATCGGATGCGTCGCTTTACTATTCGATGGAAAAAGTTCCTGATTGCTGTGGCGTTATGCCAGCAACTTCTTGACCTGCTCGTAGACGTTCTGGCCAGTGAAGCCGAGCTTCTCGTCGAGCACCTTGTAAGGAGCAGAGAAACCGAAGCTCTCGAGACCCCATACGCAGCCGTCGGCACCTACCAGACCCTCGAGGTTGACGGGCAGACCGGCGGTGAGACCGAACTTCTTCTTGCCGCAGGGCAGCACGCTCTGCTGATACTCCTTCGACTGGCTGCGGAACAGACCCTCGGAAGGAACGCTGACCACGCGCGTCTTGATGCCGTCGGCAGCGAGCAGCTTGGCACCAGCCTCAAGCGTAGAAACCTCAGAACCAGAGGCGAGGAGGATGACGTCGTAGTCCTCGTCAGAGCCAGCGACAATGTAAGCACCCTTCGTTGCCTGGCTGTAGTCGTTGCCCTCGGGCAGCATCTCGATGTTCTGACGCGAGAAGATCAGAGCGGTCGGAGTGTCGACGTTCTCCATAGCCATGCGCCAGCAGACGGTGGTCTCCTCGGCGTCGGCGGGACGAACAACCAGTACGGAGTTCTTGCCGTGGTGGTTCTTCAGCTTCTCCATCAGGCGGATCTGTGCCTCCTGCTCAACAGGCTCGTGGGTAGGTCCGTCCTCACCAACGCGGAAGGCGTCGTGGGTCCAGATGAACTTCACGGGCAGCTCCATCAGGGCAGCCATACGGACGGCGGGCTTCATATAGTCTGAGAATACGAAGAACGTACCGCAGGCGGGGATGACACCACCGTGCAGGGCCATACCGATGCAGCAGCAAGCCATTGTCAGCTCAGCCACACCAGCCTCGAAGAAGGCGCCGCTGAAGTCACCCTTCACGATGTCGTGGGTCTTCTTCAGGAAGCCGTTCGTATTGTCAGAGTTCGACAGGTCGGCCGATGCGCAGATCATGTTGGGCACCTGCTCGGCCAGCTGACCGAGGACGGCAGCGCTGGCGCTACGGGTAGCCGAACCAGCCTTCTGCTCAACCTTGCTCCAGTCAATCTTCGGAGCCTTGCCGCTGAACCACTCCTCGAGCTGT
>Ga0310697_10004636_pt1 | contig 13503 bp, 7 predicted proteins | sample 172DNAGHGlowgp2_FD_203883 | JGI IMG/M metagenome (GOLD analysis project Ga0310697, IMG submission 203883) | Sheep rumen microbial communities from Palmerston North, Manawatu-Wanganui, New Zealand - 1728 DNA GHGlow gp2 (v2) (version 2) | ecosystem: Host-associated > Mammals > Digestive system >...
TCAATGCCTGCCAGACAAGCGATATTTTTAATCAATCTTTTCATTCTGCAAGAACTCAACAGACTTGGCGATGTGCGGATACATGGGCTGGTCCTCGTTGATGAAGGGAACCACCTTGCGGTAGCTGGCCATGACGCTTTCCAGAATGGGAGACGACTTCAACGGGCGGCGGAATTCCAGAGCCTGAACTGCGTTGAACAGCTCAATAGCCAGTACGCGCTCGGTGTTCTCGACCACCTTGCAAAGTTTCACACCTGCGTTGGCTCCCATGCTCACGTGGTCTTCCTGACCCTGTGAGGTGGGAATGGTGTCGGCCGAGGAGGGCATGCACAGTGTCTTGCTCTGGCTGGCGATAGCTGCTGCGGTGTACTGCGGAATCATGAAACCGCTGTTCACACCAGGCTGGGCTACGAGGAAACTGGGCAGGTCGCGGGTGCCGGACACGAGCTTGTAGGTGCGGCGCTCCGAGATGTTGCTCAGTTCGGCCATAGCGATGCACAAGAAGTCCATCGGCATAGCGATGGGTTCACCGTGGAAGTTGCCAGCCGAGATGATGAGGTCTTCATCGGGGCAAACGGTGGGATTGTCGGTAGCCGAATTGATTTCGGTGTCGATGACCGAGCCGACGTAACGGATGGTATCCTTGACGGAACCGTGAACCTGTGGGATGCAGCGGAACGAGTAGGGATCCTGCACGTTAACCTTGGGCTGGCGAATGAGCTCACTGCCATCGAGCAACTCCCGCATGCGGGCAGCGGTCTCGATTTGACCCTGATGGGGACGCACGGCGTGAACGGCATGGGTGAACGGCTCGATGCGGCCATCATAGGCTTCCAGCGAGATGGCGGCAATGACATCGGCCCACTTGCTCAGGCGCTCGGCCTTGATAAGCGCCCACACGGCGTGGGCACTCATATTCTGGGTGCCGTTAAGCAGAGCCAAACCTTCCTTGGAACCCAGCTTGACGGGCTCCCAGCCCATCTTCTTGCACAGGTCAGCACCACTCATGCGCTCGCCCTTGTACTCGACCTCTCCCAGTCCCACGATGGGCAGGCACAGGTGAGCCAGTGGGACGAGGTCGCCCGAAGCGCCCACCGAACCTTGCTTATAGACCACGGGATAAACATCATTGTTGAACAGGTCGATGAGCCTCTCGACGGTGTCGAGTTTCACACCCGAGTAACCGTAGCTGAGCGACTGCACCTTCAGCAGGATCATGATCTTGACAATGTCGTTGGGCACGCGTTCGCCCACGCCACAGGCGTGTGACATCATCAGGTTGATCTGCAGTTGGGACAGCTGGTCGTTACTGATAGAGATTTTGCACAGTGAGCCAAAGCCGGTGGTTACACCATAGATGGGCTTATCGCTCTGGGCAATCTTTTTATCGAGATATTCGCGGCAGTGGGTGATGCGCTTGATGGCATCTTCACTGAGGCTGATCGTGTAATGGCCTTCGATAATCTCGGCGATCTTCTGGACCGTGAGATGCTCGGCACTGATTTGATGTATCATATATTGTTTTTATTGAGATGGTTTGATTATTGTTCAACAAGTTAGAAGATGGTCACAGCGTTATCTATCACGTCATCGTCCACCAGGTTGGGCATGGTGACGGTGAGCTCGGGTGTGCGCTCCATCTCACGGCGGATGGCGTCCATCGAACCCTTATTGCGGGCCCAGCTGCGGCGTGCGATGCCATTGTTCACATCCCAGAAGAGCATCTCGCGGATGTGACGGGCCGAATCCTCGCTGCCGTCGATGGCCATGCCGAAGCCGCCATTGATGACCTCTCCCCAGCCAACACCGCCGCCGTTGTGGATGCTCACCCACGTGGCGCCGCGGAAGGAGTCGCCGATAACATTTTGCACTGCCATGTCGGCACAGAATTGTGAACCGTCATAGATGTTGCTGGTCTCGCGGAAAGGCGAGTCGGTACCCGAAACGTCATGGTGGTCACGACCGAGAACGACGGGAGCACTCAGCTCGCCGCTGCGTATGGCGTCGTTGAATGCCAGGGCGATTTTGGTACGGCCCTCGGCGTCGGCATACAGGATGCGGGCCTGTGAACCCACCACGAGGTGGTTGTGACCTGCTTCCTTGATCCAGTGGATATTGTCGTCCATCTGTCCCTGAATATCCTCGGGAGCGTCCTTACGGATTTCTTCAAGCACCTGAGCGGCCAGACGGTCGGTGGTCTCCAAGTCCTTGGGGTCACCCGAGGTGCAAACCCAGCGGAAGGGACCAAAGCCGTAGTCAAAGAACATCGGGCCCATAATGTCCTGAACATAGGATGGATAGCGGAACTTGCCGTCGGCTGTCATGATGTCGGCACCAGCGCGGCTCGATTCGAGCAGGAATGCGTTGCCGTAATCAAAGAAGTACATACCCTTGTCGGCCAACTTGTTGATGGCGGCGCACTGGCGGCGTAATGACTCGCGCACACACTCCTTGAACTTGTCAGGCTCCTCGGCCATCATCTGCTTGCTCTCCTCAAGAGTGAGCCCTACAGGATAATAACCGCCAGCCCATGGGTTGTGCAGTGAGGTCTGGTCACTACCCAGATCCACGTGCATATCCTCGGCTGCCAGGCGTTCCCACAGGTCAACCACATTGCCAACATAGGCCATCGAGACGGTTCTCTTGTCGGCCACGGCCTTACGGATAGCGGGAATCAGCTCATCAAGGTTGTCGTGCAGTTCATCTACCCAACCCTGGTCGTAGCGCTTCTGGGCGGCGAGGGGGTTGATCTCGGCAGTGACACTTACCACGCCGGCGATGTTACCAGCCTTGGGCTGAGCACCCGACATGCCTCCCAAACCAGCGGTCACGAACAGCATGCCATGGATGTCGCCACCCTTTTGTCCTCGTTTGACGAGCTGCTTGCGGGCTGCATTGAGCACGGTGATAGTGGTGCCATGAACGATTCCTTGCGGGCCGATGTACATGTAGGAACCAGCGGTCATCTGGCCATACTGGCTCACGCCCAAAGCGTTGTCACGCTCCCAGTCGTCGGGCTTGCTGTAGTTGGGGATGACCATACCGTTGGTCACTACCACGCGGGGCGCATTCTTGTGAGAGGGGAACAGGCCCAGGGGATGTCCCGAGTACATGACGAGCGTCTGCTCGTCGGTCATTTCGCTCAGGTACTTCATCACCAGGCGGTATTGTGCCCAGTTCTGGAAGATGGCACCGTTGCCGCCATAGATGATAAGCTCGTGGGGATGCTGAGCCACGCGGGGATCCAGATTGTTCTGGATCATCAGCATGATGGCAGCAGCCTGACGTGAGCGAGCGGGATACTCGTCGATGGGACGGGCGTACATCTCATATTTGGGGCGGTAGCGATACATGTAGATGCGGCCATATTTCTTTAATTCCTCAGCAAACTCGGGTGCCAGGGCGGCATGGAGGTGCTTGGGGAAATAGCGCAAGGCATTCCTCAAGGCGAGCTTCTTCTGCTCGGGGGTGAGGATGTCTTTGCGTTTGGGCGCATGGTTAATCTGGGTGTCGTAGGCTTGCAGTTCGGGCAATTCCTCGGGGATACCACCACGGATGTCGGCAATAAATTCTTCTTTGGTCATTTTACTTATGTTAGATCTTAGTTGTTAATTCTCAGTTGATTTTCTCTTCAACCATAGCTGTAATCTCGGCCTCCTCGGCGTTAGCTTTGGCTACCAGTTCATTAGCCTCGGCAATGAGTTGCTCGGCTACAGCACGGTCGGTAAGACTTGAAGCGTTGATCTTCACGTTCATGCCTGCACCTAGGACGGCAGCACGTGCGGCCAGTGCACCCACTCCAGCGTCGGTCACGCTATTGGGGTTACCGGTCTCGACCATGGCACGGCAGATCTCAAATGCCTTGAACGAGGCCTTCATGGTGCGCAGGGGCACTTGGGTGGCATACAGGGTGGCATCCTGGATGGCAGCCGTGCGGGCAGCCTTGTCCTCCTCGGTCTTCTTGGGCATACCAAAGGCGGCCATGATGCGGTTGAAGGCATCGGTGTCCTCGTCAACGAGGTGCAGCAGCTCGACCTTGATGGCCTGACCCTTGTCGGCCCACACGCTGAACTCGTTCCAGCGATCGTCCCATCCGGGCTTGTGGCTCGACAGGTTGGCTACCATTGTGCCCAGTGATGCGGCCAGTGCACCCATGTAGGCGCTGATGGAACCACCACCAGGAGCGGGGGACTCGCGTGAGGTCTCGTCGGCAAATCCGGTCACAGTCAGGTCAACCAATCGGTTGCCGGTCTTGTTATCGGCTTCGAGCATGAACTCGATGACCTTCTCGTTGGGGTCAAAGGGCTTCAAGTCGTCCAGACCCATCGAGTGGATAGCAATATTGATGATATCCTCCTCGGGAATACCGGTCGAGCGCTGTTGCTTCTCCAGGAAGTATTTGCCAGCCTCGATCAGGCAGCGCTTGGGCATCAGGCCCACAATCTCGGTACCCGTCACACGGATGCCGCGGTTCTGGGCACAGCGACACACCTCGTCAAAGGCGACGTGCAGCGGCGTCACGTTGATATTGGTGATGTTCATCGACACCTGTGCAATCTTGTACTCATCGATGTACCAGCCGATGGCCTTGGTGCCCTTGAGGGTGCCGGGCTTCATCACGTTGTTGCCGTTCTCGTCCTTGACGATTTTGCCAGTGATGGGATTGCCCTCACGCACGGGGCGGCCCTTCTCGCGCACGTCAAATGCGATGGCATTGGCACGGCGGGTCGAGGTGGTGTTCAGGTTGTAATTCACTGCGATGAGGAAGTCGCGGGCACCAACGGCTGTGCAACCCGTGCGGGCTACGCCCTCGTCGAAGGGACGGTCGCCGAAGTCGGGGCCTTTCTCGGTGTTCATCTTCTCGGGCAGTGCCTCATATTCACCAGCGCGGCACACGGCCAGGTTCTGGCGACCGGGCTTCATAGCGGCTGCCTCGTAGCAGTAGCAGGGGATATTGTGTTCGCGGGCAATGCGCTCGGCCAGTTTGTGGGCCAGTTCGGCACACTCCTCCAGGGTGATGCCGGCCACGGGAATCAGCGGGCACACGTCGGTGGCACCCATGCGGGGATGAGCGCCATGGTGGTTGCGCATGTCGATGAGTTGACCGGCCTTGCCCACTGCCTGGAAGGCAGCCTCAAGCACTGCATCGGGTTCGCCAACAAAGGTTACCACAGTGCGGTTGGTAGCCTCTCCCGGGTCCACGTCGAGCAGTTTCACGCCTTTTACTTTCTCAATCTCATCGGTAATTTGTTTGATAATGGCCATATTGCGTCCCTCACTGAAGTTAGGCACGCATTCCACGATTTTTTTCTCCATACTCATTTGATAATCAGTAGTTTAATTAGTTGTTTTATGTTTAAAGGTTAATTTCACTCCAAAATTACTGCTTTCCTCCCGACTGGACAAATTTTTTCCATGCAAGTTAAGGGTTTTAATGTTTAATAAACATTAACCCTGATATGATAGCGCTTTATTTGAGCCGGGATTTATTTCTCGTGTAGCCAGAGGGAGTTGATCTTCTGGCGGATGGCGTGGATGTTGCCGGCGGTGATGGCGCCCATGATGAGAATGCCAACGAGGATAGATACCCAGATGCTGGAGCCGCCCACACCAAAGGCCCTGATCATGCCCATATAGGTCATGCGCCCAAAGAGCATCAGCACGATGGCTAGCATCAGCACGGCGGCATTGAGTGCCACGACGAGCGTGATGTAATGCTTGGAGACCTGTGCGGGCGAGTAGCCCAGCAAGAGCAGGTCCTGGATCTTGCTGGTGTTCTTTTGCAGCAGCAAGTAGATGCTGAGCATGAGCACAAAGAAGGATAACAGGCTGATGATCACGCCCACAGCAATGACAATGCCACTGATGACGGTGAGAAAGTAATTGGCCTTGCTTGAAGACATCTTGTCGCCAGCCACCTCATAGTGGTGCTCGTCCATGTATTGCTCGATCTTGACATCACCCGGACTGTTCACCTCGACGATGAGGCGTTGCGGTTGTTGCGGAATTCCAGTGCCGTAGTGTCGGTTGGCCCATTCCATAAATTCCTGGGGCACGATGACTGTATTCAGGCGGTTGGAGAATCCCACGATGCGTCCAGGCATGATGTTGCGCTGGCCGTTGCCGCTCAAGGTGAATTCCAGCGGTATCATCTCGGCTTGCCCCTCGCTGATGCGTGGCATACCCTGGGTGGCCGCGAAGCCAAAGTTGTATAGCGACAGGTAATCGCGTGAGATGATGACGGGGACCTCGGGCTTGGCCGTATTGAATCCCCACTCGTCGGGGTCAATGTCGATAAATTCATCGGGGATGGCCTCAAAGAAGAACTGGCTGCGCATGGCGTGGCCGTTGCCCACTCCCAAGCGGGCGTCGATGGCAAAGTCGCTGTTGAGGAACTTGCCCACTTGACGGCACCACGGTTGTTCTTCCAGGTCGCGGATGTCGGCATCGGTAAACTCGCCATTGTTTCCCATCATGGCGCCGGCACCTGTCACGGCGCGGGTGATGATGAGGTAATCCTTGCGTATAAAGCTCTCCTCGTCGTTGAACACGGGCCTGACGTCGCGATAGAATTGTACAGCCAGCAGGACGATGGTCAATCCAATGAGATTGGCGATGGCAAAGCCGATGAGTTGTCCCTTGCTGATGTGCTGCCGCAGCAGTTTCCAGATGATGTCGTTCATTGTTTGCCGGTTTTCAGTTTTTCAGTTTTCAGAGGTTGAAGGTGTTATCCACGTCTATCTTCAGGTGGTTGCCCACCGAGGTGGCAATGATGCCTGCGCCCTGTCGGGCCGCTTCCTGGGTAATGAGGTTGGCAACGATGCTGTTGTTCTCGTTGTCAAGGTGACTCACGGGCTCGTCCAGCAGGATGAAGTCACAGGGCTGGCACAGGGTGCGAATGATGGCGACGCGCTGCTGCTGGCCGATAGACAGTTTACTGGCCAGGCTGTTGAGCTTGTCGGCGATTCCCATGGCCTCAAACAGGTGAAGGATGTCCTGACGGCTCTTGAAACCTGTTAGCCGGTTTTTCAGTTCCACGTTCTCTATCGCTGTGAGTTCACCAAACAGGCGCATGTCCTGTGGCAAGTAGGCGATATGTCGCTGGCGGATCTCGCACCACTGGGCAACCGTCAACGTGTTGATGTCGGTGGTGTCAAAGGTGATACTGCCGCTGTAGTCCTTGCGATAGCCGTAGATGTAGCTGCACATCGATGATTTGCCCGTGCCGCTCTCGGCGCTGATGAGGTATCGCTTGCCGCGTTCCAAGGTGATGTCTTGCAGCCACACGTCGCTGTGGATGCCGCTTTGACCGGCAAAAACCCGGGGCAGGGTGTTATGTAGTGAAATCTGTTCCAAACTCAATTCAGTCGTTCTTGTTGAATAGTGGTGCAAAATTAGTGATTTTCTTTTTATGGGTGCCCTCAACACATTAACTAAATGTTACTCATTTCACAAAAAATTAAAAAAATTTGATTCTTTCAAATGTCTGTTGTAAATTTGTGGGCTTTTAATCATAACATCTTAAGCAATTAGGGGGTTGTTTAATGGCTCATGTTTTTAAAGGATGATGTTTTCTATGCAGTGTCTGTATAGGTAACATCATATTTAAATATCATTAACTGGACTAGACATTAATTACATCATTTTTTATAATAATTTTATAAGCTGACATTATTTTTATGAGAAAATTCTTTTTTTCACTGATTGCCGTGGCAGCGGCAATGCAGATGTCTGCCGCTCCTGTTGACCAGTTTGCAGCGTTGCAGAAGGCGCAGCGATTCATGCAGGGTAATGCTGCGGTATTCCGTTCATCAACACCGTCCTCACTCAAGTTGCATCGAGCCGTGATGGGTGATGTGAAGCTGAATCAACCCGTATTCTATGTGTTTAACAGCTCTGACGGTTTTATCCTGGTTTCGGGCGATGACCGCGCCGAGGAGATCCTGGGATATGGCGAAGGCATGCTCGACATGGACAAGATTCCCGCCAATATGCGTGCGTGGTTTAATGATTACAAGCGTCAGATTGAGTATCTGCAGGCCCATCCCGGCCTTCAGGTCAACTCCAAGTTGTCGGCACCCAGCCGCGCCCAGAGCGTGTCGCCCCTGCTCACCGCCAAGTGGGATCAGCAGAGCCCCTTCTGGAACCAGTGTGTGATCGGTGGCGTCCAGTGCTTGACTGGTTGCCCGGCCACCTCGTTGGCCCAGGTATTCTATTACTGGAAGTATCCGACCACCCCCACGGCTACAGTGCCTTCCTATACTTTTGGCTCGACAACCGTGCCATCACTGCCCTCGACCACCTTTGATTGGGTGAACATGAAGGATTCCTACTTGTGGAATAGTGGCACCGCGGCACAGAAGGCCGCAGTTGCCACTCTCATGCGTTATATCGGTCAAGCCGAACACATGGAATATGGCGCCGATGGTAGTGGTATCAGCTCGAGCCGTACCGACCTGATTGCCACGGCCTGCAAGTTCTATGGCTATGACAGCAATGTGCGCACCCTGTACAAGCAGACTTATTGGGGCTCCAATATCTATAGTGATGCCCAGTGGGCCGCGATGATCCAGTCTGAGCTTGAGGCTGGTCACCCCATCGTGTACTGTGGCTTGTCACAGAATGGCGGTCACGCCTTCAATGTTGACGGTTACAATGCAACGACCAACAAGTACCACATCAACTGGGGTTGGAGTGGTTCGGGCAATGGAGACTTTGCTCTCAATGCCTTTACCGACTATGAAGGTGATACCTACAATGAGTACCAGTCGATGGTCATCGGCATCCAGCCTCCTGGTGGTCAAGTGACCTTCCCATACCTGACTGTAGAGCCCGAGTCACTCGATTTTGGCACGGTTAACACTGGTGAGTCGGTTACCAAGACCTTTACCGTGAAGGGTGATAACCTGCTCGAAGGCGTGACCTTCTCCCGCAGTGGAAACGCCTCATTCAGTGTCTCTCCCGAGAGCATCACTGCCGAGGAGGCCAAGGCTGGAGCCACCATCACTATTACCTATGCCCCGACAACTGCCGGCAACCACACTGCCAGCATCAACGTGATGAGCGGTGCCGCCGAGACCAAGACGATTGTTGTAAACGGTAGCGCAGTTGCCGTGCCCAAGATCACGTGCGATAAATATGACGTCAACCTCTCCACCGAGATGGGTACGTCGGTTACCGGCACGTTCACTGTTACCGGTACAAATCTGGCCAGCACCATGTATCTCGCTGTCGTTGGCGGTAACGGTGCGTTCAACATCAATAAGTCTAACATTACCAAGAAGGCCGCTGCCAATGGCGTGGAAGTCACAGTGACCTTTACTCCCAAGGTTGCTGGTGCCACCCATGCCAATGTCATGTTGCGCAGCACTGGTGCTGATACCGTCTATGTGGCGCTTAACGGTATGGCCTCGTTCACCAAGTCGGCTCCCGTTATGAATCCTGCCGATGAGCAGCAAGTCACCACCAGTTCCTTCCTTGCTTCGTGGTCCGACGCCACGCCGGCTGCTGGCGTTGACAGCTACACCCTGCAGTATGCCACTCAGGGCAATGCTCAGGAGGTGACCGGCATCACTGGCCAGAGTTATCTGCTCGAGAACCTCATTGCCGGTGCCACCTATTCCTATAAGGTGAAGGCCCTCTATGTGGATGGTACCGAGAGTGCATGGAGCAACACCCAGCAAGTAACCTTGTTGCAGCCTGCTCCTGCCTATGAGACCGGTGACGTGAATCAAGATGGCATTGTCAACATTGCCGATGTGACTAGTCTCATCGATAGCTTGATGGGCGAGGGTGAAATGACATCTACTGCCGATGTGAACGGTGATGGTGTTGTGGATATTGCCGATGTCACTGCACTCGTCGACCTTCTCTTGCTCTAAATTCAGTTAAGGGGGATCCCCCTGGTTAGTTGCGAATCGCATCAATTGCCCACCCCGTCATTGGTGGTAGGTCATTGATGCGATTTTTGTGTTTTTATGTGTAAAGGTCGAATAAAATGATGATTCTATCGCCCTTTTTGAGCTATTGTTTCTAATAGCGATATACGGTTATTTTCTTATTGATTCAAGAGAAATGTTTATTTTTTATTATAAATTAAAAGAAATATTTGGCTTGTTACGAATGTTTGACGTATATTTGCGGCCAATGAATATTAATATCATTATTTAAAATTTAAACCGCAAATTATGTTTTTCTAAAGTAAGGCTTATGAAAAGATTTCTATTTCTCCTGACAGCCATGTTGATGGTTGTTTCATTAAATGCCGCCCCTGTAGATCAGGTAACGGCTCTAGCTAAAGCACAAAGCTACTTGAAGCAACTTTATGCTGGTAAATTAATGGCTCCCGCCGCATTTAACCCCGTCCTGCTCAAGGCCGAAATGGGTGATGCCAAGTTGGGTCAGCCCGTGTATTACATCTACAACACCTCTACAACTTTCCTTGTGATTGCTGGAGATGACCGTGCCGAGGAAATCCTCATGGTGGGTGACCGCCCCTTGAAGGATATCAACAACCTGCCCCCCGGTATGCTGGACATGCTGGGAATCTACAAGCAGGAAATCATGTTCTTGCAGGAGCACCCTGGATTGAAGGTGGGTCCGCTACCCAGTCCCAAAAACACCCCGATGCTCAAGGCTGTTACTGTTGGCCCGCTGTTGACTGCCCTATGGGATCAGACGGAACCCTACTGGAACCAGTGCAAGTTCACCTACAATAATAAGACCTATCAGTGCTTGACCGGTTGTCCTGCCACCTCGGCCTCGATGGTGATGTACTACTGGAAGTACCCGACCAGTCAGGTGCCTGCCATGAGCTCTTATAGCTCAACGATGGAGCTCTCTTATTACAATAGTGTCAACTTCACCTATCCCTCGTTGCCGGCTACCACCTTTGACTGGGCCAACATGAAGGATAGTTACTCTGGTAGCTACACCACGGCCCAGGGTAATGCGGTCGCTACGCTGATGCGCTATGTGGGTCAGGCCGAGGAGATGATGTATGGTACCGAGGCCGCTGGCGGCAGTGGCATCTATGTGGGCGAGAACTACAAGATTGCCGACATGTTTAAGCACTTTGGATACAAATCAACGGCTCAAAATGTCGAGAAGTCTGACTACTCGGCTACTGACTGGGCCAGCCTGATCCAGTCCGAGCTGATTGCCGGACGCCCCCTCGTGTACTGCGCTGTTTCAAGCAGTGCCGGTGGCCATGCCTTCAATGTGGATGGTTACCGTGACAGTGATAACAAGTATCACATCAACTGGGGCTGGAGTGGTGATGGTAACACATGGTGTGTGATGAACTCCTTCAGCGACGGGTCATACACCTTCAACCAGAGCCAACAGGCCATTATCGGTGTTGAGCCTCCCAGTGCAACCAGTGCCTCGCTCACTGTTAATCCCACCTCGTTGAACTTCACTGGCTGCACCACAGGCCAGACCTATACCAAGACCTTCACCGTGACAGCTGCCAACCTCACCGGCAATGTCACCATCTCGTCGAGCAGCACCCGCTTCACCGTGTCGCCCTCGACCCTGACGGCTGCCCAAGCCATGGCAGGCGCAACCATTACCGTGACCTATGCTCCCACTGCCGCTGGCACCCAGACGGGTACCATTACAGTGGCTAGCAACGGTGCTACCAGCAAGACTGTTAGCGTATCGGGCACAGCGACAGCACCGGCAGCTACACTGACAGTCAATCCCACCTCGTTGAGTTTCTCGGGTTCCGTGGGTCAGACTTATACCAAGACCTTTACCGTGACGGGTGTCAACTTGACGGGTAACGTCAACCTCTCGTCAAGCAACAGCCGCTTTACCGTGTCTCCATCGACCCTGTCGGCCGCTCAGGCCATGGCTGGTGCTACCATCACGGTGACCTACAGTCCCACAGCCGCTGGTACCCAGAGTGGAACCATCTCGGTTAGCAGCACTGGTGCTGCCAGCAAGACTGTTAGCGTATCGGGTACAGCAACGGCTTTGCCCACAATTACAGTAGATCCCGCTTCGGTTAGCCTCACCACGATTGTGGGTACCTCCGTTACCCAGACCATCAACCTGCAGGGTGTCAACTTGACTTCCGGAGTGAAATTGGCAGTGAGCGGTAACTACTTCACGATCGACAAGACCAATATCATCAAGTCGGCAGCCAACAATGGCGCAACCTTCACGGTGACCTACTATCCCACTGTTACTGGAACCCACACGGGTACCGTGACCCTCACCAGCACAGGTGCAGAGACCGTTACCATCCCCCTCACCGGCCAGGCCAACATTGTGAAATATGCTCCCGTGATGCAGCCGGTTAATCAGAACTTTGTGGATCTCACCAAGTTCCGTGCCGACTGGACCGATGAGACTCCCGATGATAATGTGGAAAGCTATACCCTGGAGGTGACAGCCAAGTCGGAGCCTGCCCCCGAACCCGTACTCATTGGTTCGCTCTCGGGCACGAGCTTCACGGGCAGTGGCTACTATGCTGTAACGCTCACCGCTCCTTGGGCTGGCGTCAACGTGCGTGGCCACAACAATGAGATTGTTTATTTCAGGAACAACTACAACAATGATGGTTCCTATGGCAACATCACCTATACCGTTCCGGCTGGCTACGAGAATGGCGTGTTCACCGTCAAGATAACCACTGGCACCAGTACTGAGGAGGCCCTTGGTAACTTGACGGTTGCTACGCCCCAGACCGCAGGCGTTACCCAGTACTTCACCCCCAGCCAGACCCATGCTTGGGTGGTTACCGCTAGCTCTGGTGACAAAATCACCATTACCACCCCCGATGCTCAATTCTCGCCTGATATTGCCTTGATTGAGATTTATTCAGGTGATGCTAGTGGCGCCAAGCTCATGGCCAACGAGACCGGCGATGCCACCTATCGCCTGATCACCGGCATCACCAACAAGTTCTACGCTGTCGAGAACCTCGCTGCCGAGGGTACCTTCCTCTACAAGGTGAAGGCGCTGTACATCGACGGCACTGAGAGCGAGTGGAGTAATGTCGAGGAAGTGACGCTGAGCCAGAACACGAGTGGCGTCATGGGTGATGTCAATCATGATGGAGAATTCAACATTGTCGATGTCACCGAATTGACTGATTACATGCTGGGCATTCCCAATGGTATTGATCTCGCACTTGCCGACTTTAATGGCGATGATGATGTGACTATTGCCGATGTGACTGCCATGGTTGACTACCTGATTGGCGTTACTAATGCGATGACAACGATCAACATTGTCCGTCCCATCAATAGTGGCAAATGATCCAATGATTGTCAGCTGAATGTTCCATCACGAGCGTAGCGCTGACACTGATTACGGTAAAAAATGACAAGGGGAGTGCCTCACGGTACTCCTCTTGTCTCTTAAGATGAAAAATTATTTAACGTGAGTTCGATGAAAATAAAGTATTGATACTCAATTAGTCCGCTTTGTAGAGACGCAAAATTTTGCGTCTCCCAGCGATAGATGCTACTACAACGCCAGCCCGGAGACGCA